>OGHJ01002085.1_pt1 | contig 18320 bp, 13 predicted proteins | sample 1571351 | NCBI WGS metagenome assembly OGHJ01 (sample SAMEA2582037, study PRJEB24529) | metagenome | biome: Human gut stool | place: China | collected 2011 | reverse complement strand
GCATGGGAATCTCGAACTCATACTTGCCGTTGGTGGCGGGGACCTTGTGGGTCAGGCGGCCGTCGATGTAAATACGCTCACACAGGCCCTTGGCGGACACGGCCCCGGTCTCCGGGTCCACGGTGCGCTGCTTTACCTTCTGCTTGGGGACCTTTGCCTGGGCCTTGTCCGCCCTGGCTGCTGCCCTGTCTGCCCGGCGGATGGGTTTCTCCAGCACCGGGTCCTCCCGTTCCTCTTTTGTGAAACGCAGGCGCGGCTCTTTTCTCACCCGGACACCTCCTGGGGCTTGGTGGTCATAATCCCATAGAGCTCTGTGTCCTTGGGGAAGCGGTCCACGAAGGGCAGAATCACGTTGCCGTAGAATAGCAGCCCCTCACCCTCGCTGGAATGGGTCACATAGGAGAGCTGGTGGGGGCTGATGTTGAGCTGCTTGGCTAAAATCTGCCGGTCCCCCGCCGCCTGATTGAGCATATAGATGAAGTCCGAGTTCTCGAAGATGTTCTCGATCTCGCGGGAGGCCAGCAGATCCTTGATATTCTGCGTGATCCCGGTGGGGATGCCGCCCCATTTGCGAAATCGCTTCCAGATTTCCACGCTCCAGCTTGCCAGCTCCCCCTTGAGCAGCAGGTGGAACTCGTCTACATAGTAGCGGGTGGTCTTTCCCGCCGCCCGGTTGACTGTGACCCGGTTCCACACCTGGTCCTGAATGACCAGCATCCCCAGCTGCTTGAGCTGCTTGCCCAGCTCCTTGATGTTGAAGCACACCAGCCGGTTGGTCAGCTCCACGTTGGTCCGGTGGTTGAACACGTTGAGGGAGCCGGTGACATACAGCTCCAGCGCCGCCGCGATGCGCTGGGCCTCCGTTTCCGGCTGGGCCAGCAGCTCGTCGTAGAGGTCCTGGAGAATGGGCATCCGGGTCGGGTCCGGGTCCGCCAGATAGGGGCGGTACACATTCCGCACACAGCGGTCAATGACGGTTTTCTCCACCGGCTGAAGGCCGTCCTTGCTGCCCACCACGATGTCGCAGAAGGAGAGCAGGAAGTCCACCTTGAGGGCCAGGGGGTTGTCGTCGTCCGAGTAGTTGAGGTTGATGTCCATGGGGTTGACGTACTGGGTGCTGGTGGGGGAGATTTTCACCACCTGCCCGCCCAGGCGCTTGACCAGGGGGGCGTACTCGTCCTCCGGGTCGCAGATCAGCACGTCGTCCTCCGTTACCAGGAACACGTTGGTAATCTCCCGCTTGGCGGAGAAGGACTTGCCGCTGTTGTGGACGACAAGGCCGTTTTCCAGGACAAAGTTCAGATACCGGGGCACGGACAGGTCATAGACCGGGATCTTCTCCGCCAGCTTTTGGACCGATACCCGGACGACCATGTGACTTCCGCTGAGACGCTGGCCCTCCCGGATGTGCTTTGCCTCCACATATTGGCCGCCGCCGTCCATAATGAGGTGGGTGCCGGTACAGCGCAGAGCGTCCCCGTCCTCCAGATGGATGGTCCAGAGCTCATCCGTGTACTTCTCCACCCGGATGTCCCTGGCTCTGGCCGCCACAATTTGGCCGGTCTCCTCGTGATAGGCTTGCACCATGGCCGATGTGACGCCCTGTTCCACCAGCTCCGCGAAGCTGGCAACGGAGCCGTCTGCCATGCGGATACGGGTCTCCCCGGCGAAGCAGCCTGGGGTGCCGAGAATCAGGCCGTTGGGGTTTTTCAGCAGCTTGCGGTCTACCATGATGAGGTTATTGCTCAGGGCATTCAGGCCGCAGTACAGCGCCTCTTTCCCGTTCTGGAACAGCTCTTGGGTGGTAAAGGGCACAAAAATAGCGACGCTTGAAGTGGTCAAGCCCCGCTGGATGCCGATTTGATTGTACCCCAGGGGCAGGCAGCTCATCAGCCCCTCCTCCTGCTGGAAGTCCAGCTTTTTCAAAACGCAGTTGTACTTCTGCGCGATGGCGTTGGCCTGAAACACATTGTTGTCGAGCTGCTGCTTGCTGGTGGCGGTGTTCAGCAGCAGAAAGGTCATGAGGAACATACGCTCGTTGCGGCTTTGCAGCTCTTGCAGGAGCTTCTTCGCCTCCTCGCCGTAGGTGGCGAGGTCGGAGGGGATGATGTCCATATCATAGCCCGCGCGGACCGCCTTTTTCTGTTCCTCAATGGTCATTTTCTGCAAGTCTGTGATCTTCCGCTTGACGGTCTTGATGGCCTTGACCTGATCGACGGACTGGATGTGCATGGACACCACAAGGGAGTTGTCCATATCCAGAAAGTCCGCCAGCAGCCGGTCATTCAGCTCCGGCGCGAGTATCTGCAAAAAGGACACGCTGCCGAATTTCTCCCCAATACGGAAATTGTAGCCGTTTCGGAACTCAAAGGAGCTGGGGGCAATGAAGTCCTTGACGGATAAGCCAGTGGCGGGGAGCCAGTCCCAGGAAAAGCGGAACGGTTCGCTGTCCCCGATATGGAGCATCCCATGCAGGAGCTTTAAGCGTTCCATGCCGTTCATCGGCTCGGCCTTGACGCCTAGCCGCTTGAAGTTGTTGAGTACATCGGTCTCAATGCGCTCCAGCCGGGGCTTTGCCGCTTTCAGGCTGTCCGCCTCGATGCCAAAGGTCAGATACTTGGTTTTCATCAGGCCGTTATTGCCGCGGGCGAGCTGGTTCTGGAGCATTTCGGTGTACTCCCCGCGGATGCCGTCAAAGGCGTCGCCTTTCGGGGGAATGGAAATGCTTTTCGCGGCGCTCTCCCTGTCGGTGGACAGGTTCACGAAAGAAAACTGGAAACGGATGGACGAGTCGAAGTAGTTGAGGAAATCGCACCAGCCGTCGAAGATCGCCATCTTGTCCTCGTTTTGGTTGAGCTGATAGTTGATGTCCTGAAACTGCACCGTTTTCGTATAGCAGTTATCCGTCACGCGGCAGATGCCGTCCGGGAACATCCGCTGAAACGGGATGCTGTCCTGGGCCGACTTCTGCTTTTTATCTGCGCCCTTTGCCCTTGCGATGGCCGCGTCGATCTGTTTTCGTTCCGCTCTTGTGAGCTTTCTTGGAGTTGACAATCCGGCATACCTCCTTATCTAAAGAATCCTGCCGCTCCAGGGCGGCATAAAAGTTGTTTGTCCTGTACGGCCTCTGCTTGGGCCGCAAAAGGCAGACCTGAAGCATATTCCACGCCACTTTTTCAAGAGGCTGGCCGTTCTTTTCATACATCGCCAGCAGGAAAAAGGGCAGCATGACGATAATCATGCAGATGGTGGCCGCGCTGCTGCTGCCGGTGGTACGCATCAGGAAGAACAGCGGCACACCTACCAGCGCCGCGCCGCCGAAGCAGAGGAGCTGCCGCTTGGTGAGATTGAACGCAACCTTGGATTTGACCGCGTTCAGGTCCTTGGGAATGGGTACATACGCGATATAGATCACCTCCGTCAATGGCTGTTAAAGATACTTTTGGCCAGCGAGCCGGTCTTGAACAGGGAGAAGCACAGCAGAATGGTATAGCCCATGCACATCCAGATGGCGGTGGAAACATCGTCGCCTATGGCGATGTTTTGCACCAGCACCGCGTAGATGGCAACGCAGACGATGATGAGGAACGCCTGAAAAGCCAGCGCCAGCAGGCTGCGAAGATAGTTCTGGCCCATCTGCCCCCATTCACGGTTGGTCATGGTCGCCATGGGGATGGGCGCGATGCTTGTGACAAGGTAAATCTCGATCATGCGCCCATAAATCACGATGAGTACGCAGATGGTCACAGCCCACATGGTAACACCCACAAAAAGGCTTTGGAACCACAGGCCAAACAGCGGGCCGAGGTCCATCGCCATCAACTCGGTCTCCAAATCCGTCATAAGCGCCGAAATATCTATGGCGGTGTTGCCAATAACAACGCCCGCCGCGCTGCCGACTACGCTCTGCGCCACATCGAACACGCCCATGACGATGTTCCATGTGTTGCTGACGATCAGGACGGCGCAGGCCGTCTTAAAGACCCATTTGAAGAACATCCAGGTGTCCACATCATTCATATTGTTCTTCTCGGTGATGAGCTGGATCAGCTCCAGCGTCATGACAAAGGCGAGTATCACCCCCGCGATGGGCAGAATGACGGTCTCCGACAGGCTTTGCACCATATTGAAGATACCGCCGTTCCAGCCCTGGGGCGTGGTGCCGACCTCGCCGGCGATCTCGCCCACCTTCGTATTGACCTGCTCAAACAGCCCGGAGAGATTGTCGATGATGCCGCCCACCAAAATCTCCCGCAGCCAGTCGGTCAGAGCGTCAACAATAAAACCCATGGGAAAATCCCTCCTTTCCCCGGCAGTTGAGGCAGGGCGTCAAGCCCCGCCTCGCGCCGGAGGATTTTATTGTGGTTACTTGCCCAGCCAGCTCTCCGCGCCCTCCTTGATGGGGGATTTATGCGCATTGGCGGCTTCCAGCACATCTTATCTTTAGCGTGGCGACCATCTAAACAGATAGACATACGCTGACACCTCCTTTCTTACGTGGTGTACTTTTTTTATCGTATAATACGATGAAATTATATGTACACTTTAATCACCCCTTCCAAGCAACTTTTGAACCTGCTCTTTAAGTCTCGCATTTTCTTCTCGCAATTCTTCCATTTCAACCAACTGCAATATCAAATTCTTTTTATCTTTACGCAGCTTTCTGATTTCGTCAAGATAGTTCCTGTTAGTTGCTCTATCGTCTGTATTAGCAACCGTTTCGAGATTTGGCACACCCTTTGTGCTTGTCCTCAAGCCCAAAATACGTTCTTTTAACACCGCATTATTATATAGTGTAGCCTTTGAAACTCCGGCTTCTCTGGCAACGGTGCTAAAATTTATTGCAGTGTTTTTTGACCGTTTTAGTTTATCTATTGCCATATTCACCTTTTCTATCGTTTCATCATTTTTTGCCTTAGCATATTTATGTAGTCCCATTGTGTTCTTTTTAGCCATTTTCCTGTGCCTCCAGTTCATCTACAAGTCGTTTTAAATGTATATGCTTTATATGCTGTCGTTGCCAATCTCGTTCACGTCCCAATTTTTTTAGGCGTTTCATTTCAAGCTCCATTAAATCCAATTCTTTTTTCAAAATCGGATAAAACTTTGCTTCTGTTATGTAGTTTGGACAGTTGTAGAAGAAACAACCATCTCCATCAGTGCAGTTACCTCTCCTGAAATCATAAAGGCATATACCGTTAGGAAGTGGATTGAAACTCATAGAATCGGCTAAATCACTGATAATTTCATCAATTTCAACAGGAGTTTTACCCTTAAACTCTTTTTTTAATTCATTCTTTATTTCGGTTGCACGCATACCTGCAATTTTTGAATCCGGACTCAAAACCATTTCTGCATATATTTCTTTAACTTCTTTCTCTTGCAAAGTCAAATAGTGCATCGTCATTTCTATAGAAACATGAGCAAACTGCTTCATAATATGGTTTATCGGGACATTTTGCTTTATTAACTCACGAACAAATGTAGCTCTGAATTGGTGTGACTTTAAAGGATAAATATTGCCGTCTTCTCCTCTTATGTCCCATCTCCGCATAAATGGTGTAAGACGTTTTCTCGTCCAATTATTAGTTTTGGAATTTGTGATAATACCTTGATTTCTTACCAAAAAGAGTTCCTTTAATCCGCTTTCCTCACGCAAACATTTAGTATCTTCGGTTAATTTCTCAACACATTTAATTACTAATTCATTTGCATAGACCTTATGCTTGATAGGCTCTCCTTTTTCCGTTTTGCTTATTTCAACTTCCAAAAATGTATAGCCATCAGAAGTTGTGGACAAACAACCTTCTTGAATCGATAAAACCTCATTTATTCTAAGCCCTGTTTGACTTTGTATTATTATCCCTGCCTTGGTAGGCACTCGTTTTTCCTTTTCTAAGGCATAATACAAAATTTTGTTAAATACATCTATGGGTATTGGTTTTGTTTTATTGGCATAAGCCAAACTCCTTCTGCTTTTAATCAGCCCCATTGTCATATATTGAGAAAAAAACATCTCATCCGTAACATCCCAACCTTTAATTTGACCAATCCGTACTATTTCTGAAACAATAATTGCAATTTCGTAAAGTGTACTATCTTTGTGATTTAGAGTGTTTTTTGACCATAGCAAATACTCCATAAATAAAGGTGATTTAATTTCACGCAAACTACTTAACCCTTTTTCTTCGCAATATTTAATAAATGGACGAATTCTTGCGACATACGACGAGATGGTTCTCGGTTTCACCTTTCCAAGTTTGTATTGAGCGTACAATTTTACAACATTTTTTATGTTTTCGCTATGAATATACGTAAAATTTATTTTTTTAAATGTTCTTGCAAATGTTCTGTTTAAAACATAATCATTAAAATCCCATACATCATCAGAAAAACGATTTCCTCCAACCATAATTTCATTATCTTCAGTCTTGTCTATCGGAATTATCGCCATAGCTTCATTCTGCATTATCTATCGCCTCCAATTTTTCAATTATTATTTTCAACACTGAAATGGTAGGCAGCAAATGATTTGCATAATGAGAACCATAAATATTATTTGCCAGTTCAGCTTCCAATTCTGCCAAATGTTCTTTGTGAGCCTTTAAATACTCCGGAGTTGTTATATACCGACTGCAAGTATAGCACTTTTGATGCTTTATTAAACGCTCGCAAATTTTACCCTTCTTTAACGGCATAGTGCAATATCCATCACACATTTTTGCAGCCTTATGTTTGTTATTATTAAACCAAGACAATTCTTTTTCATTTTCAAAAACATCACTGTCGATATTGTCGATATTGCCGATTATATTTATCTTTTCAAAAAGTCTGGCACGGTCAATATCTTTACTGTCTGCATAATACTTTTTCGTAGTCCCGGGGTCTGAATGCCTTAAAAATTCCTGAATAACCTTTAAATCAACGTTTTTGCTAAACATATCTGTTGCCACAGTCTTGCGAAATTGGTGAATCTTAATTTTGTATATCTCACCATCAGAACCAACAATATTGTGTTTGCTCATAAACCCACTATAATATTTTCCTTTTTGAAGATATCCGTTCATCCACTTTGTAAATGTAGGTCCGCTGATAACTCTTATTTCATTAGCAATACCACATCTGGAAGTTCGATACAAAAACAAGTATGGTTTTAATTCATCACCTGCTTCTTTTCTGATTTCTGCCGTTACTTCTTCCAACATTCTGATGGCTTCTGCACACATTGGAGGTATTGGCAATTTTCTTACATCTCTTCGATTTTTAAAATCATACAATGTTAGTGTATATCCCTTTAAAGCGTGGGGAGTAACACAATTCACCTTTAAATTCATCAGCTCGCTACGACGTAGCCCTGTTGACATTAAAATTATGAGACCATATTTTATATATGGATTTTCTTCTACCTTCAAGGCATCCTGAATTTGTACAAGAACATCATCAGGAATATATTCTATCTTATGTTTAACATTAATCATAGAATATTCATTACCCGAAAATATTTCTCTATGAGGCACTAAATGTGGGACATACATTTGTCCCCAGTGAACAAGCATTTTAAACGTTGAAAATATTCCTGATTGAGTAACATATTTTAAGGTGCGTCCGTTTCGAGATGCCTTATACAAGCGCAAAAAAGTCATGTACTCATCAATGGTATTAGTGTCAATATTGACTAAACTTTCAATTTTGTTCTCAATACAAAAAGTATTAAAATATCGAAAACTCGAACAATGTGTATGAATAGTTCTCAAAGCTACTGCACCGGTTTTGTAATTTTGCCATACGTAAAATTTAATCAGCATACGAATTTGTTCAGCTTCAAACATATTAAAATCAAATCTGAAATTTTTACCATAGTACATTGATTTATCGTCTCTATCAATAAAGTCCCATTGATTTCCTTTAGGCATATCATTCATCACATACCACCTCCAAGGAAGGCATTGTTTTTCCAATACCTTGAAAGTGTTTCTCCCACATATCTATCTGATAAATGGGTGTATTTTTCTGTGGTTTGAATATGTTTATGCCCGGCAATCAGACTGATGATACTGACATCCATGCCTGTTTCCGCCAAGTGTGTCACAAAAGTATGACGAATATCATGAAAATTAAACTTTAGTCCGAGGGTTTTCTTTGCTCTGTCAAAAACATCATAAATGCTGCGATAGCTTAACGGATTGCCTTTGTTTTGCTTTTGCAATGCCACGAATATATTGCTATGTTCAGTGATTATCATAGAACGTTCATTTATGATGTAGTCATCAATCTCTTCAACCAGCTCCATCGGAATGAATAAATCCCTGCATTTACCTTTTGATTTAATGTTTTTTAACACGCCAAAAGTTTCGTCCGGGTTTGGATATGGTATATTTTCTATCTTTAAATCCAAAACCTCACCAATGCGAGCCCCTGTCAAGTACAAAACTTTCAATATCAACTTGTCCCTTTGATTTTGCAAGTGATTCATTAAAAGTTCTATATGCTCATCGGGTATGATTGTTATTACTGCCTCGCTTTGCTTAATCTTAAAAATCGATTTGTTTGTTCGGTTGTTATTCCTTGCGTGGTGCAAAAAACTTCGGAACATATTCTGATGACGGTTTATTTCCTCCATTATGATAGGATTTTTAATCTCCGTTATCAAGCAACAAAATTTGTAAAAGCAGTAAACTGTTGATAAAATTCTGTTTATTGTCTTTCCCGTTCTCTTGCTCGTTCCGTAAAGAATTATGATTTTTTCATCCATATATTCCTCTGACGAGCGTAAAAACTCGATGAATTCACCTATGGTTACAGGAGTAACCTCTGTGTATTCATAGCCCCTGTAGTTCAAAAATTCCCAATAGAGCTTTAAATCTCTACCGTTGGCAATTATGGTATTAAAGCTTCGTTCAAGTCGTGCTTGCTGCTTCAAATACGCATATACCGGCTTGACAATTTTCATAGCATCATCAAGCAAAACGACAATACCTCTGTCGCCTTGTTTTATTACGGATAATTCCATAACAAACACCTCCATCATATTGTATATGTCAACAACGTAACATACCAATAATATTCTACCATAAGAGGATTTGTTATGATATGCACATAACTTACGAATAACTAAAACAGCAAGCACTATTTGAGAATTATTTCACTACACAACTACCTCCAAGAAAGCCTTGTAATATCACTGTTTTTAATCAATATGAGGACAGTTTACGCATTGGATGGTATTCGCTGCAGATAACACATCTGTGTAATACCACATAGAGTTGTTGCGAATATCCGTAAATTTGTTGAGTATGGATACATTCTTTGTAATATAGCCCTCATCAGCTTTTCTGCCTGTTGCTCTGTTGACAACTGTTACTACCTCTGCACGGGTGATAGCGTTATCGCCTTTGAATGAGCCGTCAGCGTATCCGTTGAGCCAGCCCGCGTGTTTTGCATAGGCAACATCGGAATACGCCCAATAATTTGTTGCAACATCGGTGTATTTTACGGTGTAGCTACCTTTCTTAACATCATTAAACAGAGAATTAAATCTGACCGTCATTGCCACAAATTCCGCACGGCTAACATTATCATCCGGTCTGAATGTACTGTTGGAGTAACCTTTAATGATGCCGTACTTTGAAAGATAACCTATATAATCGGAATACCACTCATTTTTGGATACATCATTAAAGTTTGACTTACCGCTGATTTTTTCGACTTTCTGTTCGGAAATAAGCCTTGCAAAGATAGCAGCAGCTTCAGCACGGCTCATATTGTTGTCCGGCCTGAAAGTGCCGTCATCATATCCGAAAATGTATGCCTTATGTTCCGTTGCAGGGAGTATAAGCATACCGTTTTTATCCGTTGTGCCGTTAGCGGAATTGTTCTTTTTATCCTTTAAGGTAATGGCAACATCAGCTTTTGCATTGCCTTTGCTGTCGGTTGCCTTAATTGTATAGTAATTGTCGCCTGTGAGATCAGCACCATTCGGAAGTGTCAGCGTGATTTTGCCGTCCTTGCCGGTTGATTTTGAAACAGATACAGTTTTGCCGTTTTTGTCAGTTACTGTAATATTTGTGATATTGGAACTGATGTAGCTGCCACCGCTGCTGCCGCCACGACCACCACCACCCGAAGATGAACCACCGCCGGACGATTTCACCGGAAGTGTAACCTTACCGTTTGCATCGGTTGTGCCTGTCTTTTCGGTTGCCTTGTCCTTAATGGTAAGCGACACACCTTTAACAGCTTTATTTTCTTTGTCGGTAACTGTTACGGTTGTCTGATTTGAGGTAGTCAAAGTCTTATCATCGGGAAGCGTAACGGTGATTTTGCCGTCCTTTATTTCGATATACGCCTTTTCGATTTTCCCTTTGGTATCCTCAACGGTAATGTTGTATTCCGTTTTTGATTCTTCGGTATCTTCCTTGCCGTCACCATCGGTATCCTTGCCGGGGATAGTTTCTGAAATATCCGTTTTTCCGTCCTTATCCGTTACGCCTTCGCTTGCAGGAGGGAGGATAATAATTCCGTCTTTATCGGTAACACCTGTCAAAGACTTTGTTTCTGTTCCTTCAATAACAAATTCGGAAGTAACAACCGTCATACCTTTAACTGCCGTGTTGTCTGCTTTTTTGCTGACCGATATTGTAATTCTGTTCGCATAATCAAACTTTACGCCTTCAGGTAATTCAACAGAAATGTTTTCTGCCGATTTAACGCTGCCGTCCTCATTTTTTACTTCGGCATTATGTGTGACATGTGCCTTTTCAATAGCTCCGACAGCATTTTTCACGATTACAATATATCCGTCAACTTCGCCGTATCCGTTGAAATCGGTAACATCAATGTTTGTCGGCGGCACGGTTGCTCTGCCGTTTTCGTCCGTAACATCAACCGCTGTTTTTGCTTCGCCCTCGGCTGCGGTTTCAGTGATTGCAACAGTCATACCCTTAACAGGCTTATCCTCGCTGTCGGTTACAACAACGCTGATTCTGTTTTCAATGTCAATCTTGTTTGCTTCGGGAAGCTTAACAGATAATCTGCCGTCCTCTGAAATTGTGATGAACGCATTGGCAATCGGCGCTTTTTCATCGGTTACAACAACATTATATCCATTGACCTTGCCGACACCGTTTTCATCAGTAATGTCCTCGTTCAAAGGCGGAACAACCATTTTTCCGTTTTCGTCAGTTTTGTCTGTCAGACTATTTTCCACAGTGTCCGAAACGGTAACGGAAATATCTTTCTGCGGATTTCCGTCTTTGTCGGTTACGGTTACTGTGATGCGGTTTGCATAGTCAATACTTGTTTCGTCCGGCAATGTTACAGAAATTGTGTTGTCATCATTCAATTTCACAAAAGCATTTTCAATAGCTCCGCTCTCGTCATTGACAAACACATACATTCCGTCAATTCGTACTTTACCCGTATTGTCCGTAAATCCGTCCTTTGCTGTCGGCAATGTGATTTTTCCGAACATATCTGTTACGCCTTTTTCGATGTAATCAGCATCTCCGAGCGTTATAACTGTAACGCCCTGCTGCGGCTGTCCGTGCTGGTCGGTAACAGTTATAATAACGGGATATTCGCTTGTAGGTTTAATACCCTCTGGCAAGTCAACAACGATATTATTGCTCTCACCAATATAAACCTCGCAATTCGGAATAACGACATTCATTTTGTCGGTAGCCTTTACGACAAATGTGTTTTTCTTATCCTCATCATCTTTGCCGACCGTACCGCTGTTGTCGCCCGTAGAGGTTTTGTTGTTCGGCACTTTCAGCTGACCGTTTTCGTCAGTTTTTCCCGTTGCTGCGTTATTGTTTTCATCATAGATAAAAATCTGCAACTCCGATTTCGGTGTCTGCGAGTCTGTGTTAATTGCAGTTATAATGGTTTGGTCTGCATAATCAAGCAGTCTGCCGCTTGGCAACTTGATAGTTACATTATCATTGATGTCAATGCTGATTTCACTGTCAAAAATCGGTTTCCCGTTTGCGTTGGTTACAAGGATAGAAAAATCCCCGACTTTGGAATTGCCATCCTCGTCCGTGCGGTCTTTTTCAACTAACTGCGGAATTGCTGCTCTTGATAAAACTTCACCACAAGTTATGCACTCAATATGCTTTTCGCCCGCTCGCTCAATTGTGGCAGGTTCGTCAATTATCCATTCCGACGGTTTATGCCCTGTCATATCTTTGTAGTCCGCCGTATAGGTTTTACCGCAGTTCTCGCAAGTGTATACGGTATAACCCGATGCCGTACAAGTAGGCTCGGTTACATCGGCAATATAGCTGTGATTGATTTTATCGGTGTAATCGCTGATATATTTATCATCACAGTTTTTACACTCATAGACAGTATATCCGAGAGCTGTGCAAGTCGGAGCAGTTACAGTCTTTGTATAGTCGTGAGCAGCTTTGTCAACATAGTCAGCCTTGTAGCTATCGCCGCAGTCATCACAAGTATATGTCGTGTACCCCATCTCTGTACACGTCGGCGGTGTTACAACCTTTGTATAATGATGTTTTTTAACATCGGTGTACTCACCGATATATGACTTTCCGCAGTCCGGGCAAGTGAATACTGCATATCCGTGTTCCGTACAAGTCGGCTCTACGGTCTTTTTGTTATAGTTATGCGGAAGCACATCTGTGTAGTCTGCCTTATATGTTTCTCCGCAGTCGACGCAAGTGTATGTCGTAAATCCTACACTCGTACAAGTAGGCTCCGTTACATCCTTTGCATAGTTATGAGCAATCTTGTCCGTATAGTCGGACACATATTCATCACCGCAATCCGCACAGGTATATGTTGTATATCCCATTGCCGTGCAGGTCGGCTCTGTAACCTTTTCGCCATAATTATGCGGCATTTTATCTATATAATCACCCTCATAGGTGTTATCACATTCTTTACACGAATACACCGTATAGCCCATTGATGTGCAAGTAGGCTTTACGGTTTTTGTTTTATATGAATGTCCTTTCGGCAATTCTAAAATCGCTCCGCACTCAACGCAGGTCTGCGGCTCTGTACAGGTTGCCGATTTGCCCGGAGTATGTCCTTTTGCGCTTTCTGCCTTAATCATCTTTTCATTACAGTTTAAGCAGTTGAATTCGATTACGCCCTCGCCATCACAGGTTGCGTCGGTTACATTGTGTCCTTTGTCCCAGCTATGACCGAGTGCGTCCTTATATTTATCCGTATATGACATATGGCAGGTTTCGCAGATATGAGTTGTGTATCCTCCGTCTGTACAAGTCGGATTCTTTACTATTTCCTTAAAATTATGCGGAGCATAAGGTGTTGTATTTGTGATATAGCTTTCGCCGCAAATATCACACGAATGCAGAATATATCCGGCATTGATACAAGTAGCGTTCACCACTGTATCGTGATAATGATGACCTGCGGTCGGTGTTGTCTTTTCGTTAAAATCGCCGCACTTTGTGCAGATTTCAAGCACCAAGCCGCCCTGTCTGCAAGTCGCCTCACGGATTGTCTGCGTCTTGTATGTATGCCCAGATGTCTGAACATAGTTTTTCTTTTCAAGACTTCCGCAAGTGTTGCACTGCCATCTCTCGTATCCCAATTCCGTGCAAGTCGGTTTCACTGTTTCGATATATCTGTAATCATGCTCGTGAACAGGCTTTTGATTATCCGAATTGTTATTCTTGCTGTCATCAGCCAAAAGCCACACATAGGACACACCGTTCTCCGTCATATTTTCCGTGCCGTACTTATAATCAATCTCATAGTACACAGGATAGTATCCGGCTTTTGTGTAGTGCGGCGCCGATGTCATATTACACGAGCCTGCCGCTGTGCCGTAACGAATTTTCGTATGCACCTCTTTATCCGATAAATCCGAAACAGATATGGAATGTGAATCACCGTCTGCCATACCGTAATATGATGAAATTACAGCCTTTGCAGAAATATATTCCGTTGTCTTGTATCCGCAGTCTTCACATTCCTCCTGCAAGTAAAAACGGTTGTTGCCAACCTGTGCATCAATTGTACTTTCAAGATTATGTGACTCTTTTTTCTTTGATGCTTTTGCGTAGGTTCCTTTACAGAATTGACAATACTCACCCTTTTTTAATGTTGTCGTGTGCTGATGTTCGTCATACAACTCGTAAGTCGTATTATCAAAGTCGATAAAAAAGTTGTGGTCGCAAGAGTTCAAGCCATAAACATTGTTGTTAAAGTTATATGCACCCGAACCGTCAACGGAGTTAATTGTGCCGCAAATCTGACACACAGACTTTGTGTAATGATACCCCGTATAGCTTGCATCCACACCGGGAGTACCACTATCCGTGTTACCTTTTTTCTGACCGTCAATATCGTAACCGTCCGACCATTTTACACCGTGATTCATAGCGGTCTGTCCCGATTTGGTGTATTCGGGTACACGGTAGGTTAAAACGGTTGTGTGTTTATTGCATACCGGACACCACTGTGTTTCATAGGTTACTGTTGCATTCATATCCAATTCATTTGTGCGGTTATTGGTTTTCAGCCAATTATCCGCCGGATCTTCGTAATCGCTTTTCTGTGCCGCAAAGACATTCATTACAGGGAGTGTTCCCAAAATCATTACAACTGCAAGAAATGCCGATATTACTGATTTCATTTTTAAACTGTGTTTTGTCTTCATTATTTTTGATACCTCCATTTTAGTTTAAGCTTATACCGCCGGTCTGTTCTTCTTCCGGCTCGTTATTTTGTAATTTTTCAAGTTTTTCTCTTGCCCAATCCGGCAAGTATTCGTCCTTTAGTACGCCGAGAACATTTTCTCTGTTCCATCTCGCCTTATCACCGTCATACAGACAAGTCGCATACACAGCTCTGCCTGACGCTGTCGGTCTGCAGCCGAATCCGCCTGTCGCAAGACAAAGCTGATATTCCGGTTTCCAATATTCTTCTTTCATTGACATATGGTTTAATACAATGACCTTTCCTTCCATATCAACACTCTCGTCCATGCAATGTTTTCTGCTGAAAAGATTAAGATTGTTATATTTTTTAATAATTTTTTCTGCAAGAATATTTACTACTCCGGTATGTATTTGCGACAGATAGCCGTCTGCATACTCGCTCGTGTGAGATGTCATAAAGTCCTTTGCCCATTCCTTAACCTCCGGCGACCATCTTCCGTCGTGCTTTGACATTTTCACCGTGTTGGCAATAACGAACATCATTCGCTGCATACCAAATTCGCTTATACATTTATCAAGATAGGTTCCGTCTTTATCGACAACATTATCTTTATATGCGTTTGCATAAAGTCCGGTTTGCGGATGCTGAATGAATTCCGTGCATCGTCTGTTCTCATCACGGCTTGCTCGGTATTCCTCAACATCGCCGTCATGCTCCGCTGTCCTGTATGAATAACGGTAAAATTCCACCGCCATAACTGTTCACCTCACATATTCATTACCGGGGCTGCCTCGGTCTGTTCATTCTGATCCGCCTGCAATTCGGTATTGCTTTCGGCAGTTTTTTGTCCGTCTGAACGCTTTTGAGACTTTTTATTCCCTGCCTTTTTTGTTTCTTTCCCCTCTTCATGATTCTGCTCCTCCTGCTGTGTTAATTTCTGTTCGTATGCTTCAAGCACCGCACTGTGGAGATTTTCTCTTCCCTCTTTTGTAATCGGGAAACAAATATCCTCATATTTGGCTCCTGCCTTACGGGAAGGCATTGACACAAACGGACCGTCATTGCCCTCAAAAATCCTCACACCTTTTACAACAAACTCGTCATTGATGGAAACCGAGGCAACTCCCTTTAAGCTTCCGGGTTTGTTAATAAGGTTCACGCTTGCTTTGTAATTCATAAATTCTACCCCTTTCTTTTATATAACTCATCATCCACTTCTTTTAACCTTTCACCGATTGCCTGTATCACATTTACGGTAACGGCATTCCCTGCCTGTTTATACACCTGATTGTCCGAATTTACCGAGCATATCTTTTGAGCCTGTTCCTCACTGAATCCCTGCGCTCTCAAACACTCCTGCGGCATAAGCCGTCTTATCCGAAGTTTTTCCAAAACACCGTGTCTGTCTGTTGCGGTTATAGTGAACATCAGACCGTCCTCACCACGAAACCGAGGGCCGTTTTGCCTTTTATACAGCTTGCCGGGTGTCAAGCACGGCATAACGCCTTCAATAATGGCAGAGTTTTCTCCCTTTCTTTTTGTGATTCCGCTGTTATATCGGCTTTTGATACATCGAACAAGCCGTGTCAATACTGGCTCCTCGTTCATATCAATGCAGGAAACATCGTAAAGACCTGTCTTTCCGCCCTGTCCGCCTGCATTTGCCGCAAGTGTTATTCCGAGTCCTTCGGGATTGTACACTCTTTGTCCCTGATTTCCGCCAAGGATTTGTTTAACAGTCTGAGGGTTGCACTCTGTGAAAGGTAATATTTTTCCGGCACATCTTTCGTCAAGATATCCGACAAGGTACACTCTTTTCCGGGTTTGGGGAACACCGAAATCCGCGCTGTTAAGCACCTGCCATTCGATACCATACCCCAGGTCTGATAACGCAATGAGGATTTGCGTAAAAGTCCGCCCTTCGTCATGGTTAAGCAAACCGGGAACATTTTCAAGGATAAAATACGAGGGTCTTTTAGCTTCAAGAATCCGGGCAATTTCAAAAAAGAGAGTTCCTCTTGCATCTGCAAATCCTTCTCGCTTTCCGGCGATAGAGAATGCCTGGCAAGGAAATCCTGCACAGAGTAAATCAAAATCTGGCATTCGTTCTGGTTCGATTGTTCTTGCGTCATTACAATGCCTCTCCCCTTCCGTATCAAACAGCAATCGGTAGTTCTTATCCGCATAAGTATCCACCTCGCAATGTCCGACACAGACAAAGTTTCCTGCCCGTCTTAAGCCTTCACGAAATCCCCCGATTCCGCTAAAGAGATCAAAAAATTGAATGGTTGCGGCTATCAACCTCCTTTTTGCTGATAAAAACAGGCGGCATGATCTCTCATACCGCCCTTCGTTATTCTGTATCAATTGGTTACCATTCTGTTGGTTCTTCTGCTTTGGATTCTTCCGGATCAGTCTCTCCTTCTGGTTCAGTTTCCTCTTCCGGTTCGCTTTCCCCTTCTGGTTCGTTTTCCTCTTTCAGTTCTCTCTCTCCATCCAGTTCGTTTTCCTCTTCTGGTTCACTTTCCCTTTCCGGCTCAGTTCTTTCTTCCGGTTGAGTTTCTTCTGTTCCCAATTCTCCAGTTGTCTGTTCGGATTCTTCAGGCTGCTCTTTGCTTTGCCATTCGACCTCTACCTTTTCCAGTGCTTCTTCTATAATCTGAATTAAGAAGTCTTTCTGTTTCATGCCATTCCTGGCGAGGACTGCTTTCAGTCTGGAAAATAAATCCTCGGTTACCTGTACTGCTACTGTTCTTACTGCTCCCATGCTTATTTCTCCTTTTCCTTCCACTCTGTTGAAATGTTCTTCAATGACCTGTTGTAAAAATTTTTGTGTGCTGCTTTCTGTGAGTTCAATCTCTTCTCTTACTTTCTCATGTAAGTCCATCGGGATCTTTCCGCAGATATTTTTCATCTCTGCCATAACCTTTCTCCTTTCACTTTTGCTACACACAACATACTCCAAAGCCGCATGGAAAGCTATTCACAATACCCACCAAAGATATCGATGCATTTCTTGCCTTACCCCTAGCAGATCCAACAATGTATGTATCGTGCAATCATAGGCCTCACCCCCTTTACAAATTTTCCATTTGAGATAGAAAATCCATCATCTGATCTGGTATTTCTTCCGATGATGGTTTCGTTTTCAATTGTTCCGTAGTGCCACATATTCCTAATTCCCGAACACTTTCTTTTATCGTCTTTTGAATGACTTCTTCCATCCATTTCCGATCCTCTTTTTCCAGAATTGCCTGAACCAGATACTGGCTTTTCTGCCCTTCTGGAACACTTTGAAATTTCTCCCATGCCCTCTGGTGTTCTGGATTTTTCAGGTTCGGGCGGAACGAATATACCGGGCGTGTCATCTCGTCCACATCTGCTCTACAATCCGTTCATACCCGGCAGCGTTCGCATGGACGTCCTCTATAAAAACGGGGCGGCAAATCGCGTCCTGTGCGGTCACGTGGCGTTTTAAAATTGCGGAGCCTCCCCCCATAAATACGGTGGGTACTGCCCGGAGATCAAACCCGGATTCTGTCACCGCAGACAGTATTCTTTCTATATATTTCCGTCCGTTTTCCTGTATGACAACTCTTGCATCTTCTGCCATGCTGCAGGTTTCCCCACGAAGCACACGTTCGATCTGTGTTTCCGTTACA
>OGHJ01002082.1_pt1 | contig 18329 bp, 19 predicted proteins | sample 1571351 | NCBI WGS metagenome assembly OGHJ01 (sample SAMEA2582037, study PRJEB24529) | metagenome | biome: Human gut stool | place: China | collected 2011 | reverse complement strand
AGGCTTGCCTGTATGCCTTCAACACCCTGAAGGCTACCATGGTCGAGTATGACAACCGCATCGTTGTCGGCGAGGGCAGCTCCGCTGTTGCCATCTCCGGCGTCCGCAAGGACCTGACCTGGAACAAGGGCACCCTGAACGACGGCAAGATCAAGAAGGACGGCTATGTCCAGTTCGGCGAGCAGTACTTCGAGAAGCTGGTCCGCACCGACGATACCGACGACTTCGGCCGTCCCACCAACAACTGGACCTATGACAAGAAGGATATCGGCAACTATGTCAACACCGACCTGCTGACCGCTTCCTACACCGCTAAGGTCAAGGGCGGCGATGTCTATTCCGACATCGGCTCCAACGCTTGCGACTTCGCCCTGACCTACTGGGTCGACGGCGTGAAGCTGGACAAGAAGGCCCTCTCTGTCGAGGCCGACAAGCTGGTCAAGAAAAACGATGATACCATGAATTCCACCGGCAAGGGTGTTTTGACTGAGATCTATGTGGACACCGACGCTGAGGAGACCACTGTCGTTGTCATCAACACCTATCTGGCTGAGGTTTCTGCTGACTACAACACCAAGACCGAGGATGTCCGTCTGGACGTCTACACTGGTGTGAAGAAGGCTGCCGCAGCAGGCCAAACTCCCACCACCATCAGCACCACCTACACCGTCGAGTCTGAGGATGTGGACGGCCTGGAGAAGCTGAAGGAAGATGACATGGTCCTGGTCACCATTGCCAAGGGCGACGTCATGACCGTCACTCCCGTTGAGACCGTTAAGGATGTTGCCATCACCTCTTACTCCACCGACTACGCGGATGCGGACAAGAAGGATGAGTATAAGCTGACCAAGCTGACTGCCGGCGGCAACAAGTATGAGACCGCTAAGAAGGCTTTCGAGGATGCTGAGGTTCTGTACGACTACAATGTCGAGCAGCTGGACGACGCTACCTTCGATCTGTATCTGGATCCCTATGGCTATGTGATCGGCGCACGTCAGGTTGACGGTGACGACAACTTCATGTTCGTCGTTGGCTATGACCGCAGCAGCACCGTTCTGGCCAAGGCTGTCGATAAGGCTCTGGCTATCTTCACCGATGGCACCATGAAGACTATCGATGTCAAGAGCGGCGACCTGAAGGGCGGCCGTCTGGCAGAGTCCGCTACTACCAACACCTGGTTCAAGTACACCGTGAAGGACGGCGTTTACAACCTGGAAGAGGTTGCCGACATGCAGATCAAGGACAGCACCACCACCAAGCTCGACAAGCAGAACAACACTGTTGAGCAGGTCGTGGGCGGGAAGAAGACCATTGCCTACGGCAACAACGACACCGTTCTGATCGCTGTCAAGGCTGACGACGATGTCATCGACGAAGGCTCCATCGTGAAGGTTGAGGGCGTTACCACCGGTATCAAGCACTCCAGCGTTGAGGTCAAGTATGACTCCAAGCTGTCCAACTTCGATAAGAACAACGAGGACAACATGATCTTCGCCCTGTACAACAAGAACGGCTACATCACCTATGCTGTGGTCGTGGGCAAGACTGCTGGCTCCTCTGAGTCCATGGTCTACCTGACCTCCGGCATCAAGTCCAAGTCTCTGGAGAACGGTGACTACATCTACACCTATGAAGCCATCACCAAGGACGGCGCTGTGACTGTGAACTCCTTCGAGTCCAAGGACAACAGCACTCCGAGAGCCAACCTGGTTCTGGGCAACCTGTACGAGGGTACCTTCGATAAGAACAATGTCATCACCGAGATGGAAGCTCAGGCTTACACCGCAGCCAACAAGTGGAGCACCAAGCAGTACAAGGATGACGGCTATGCCTTCCTGAATGTTGAGAACGTCTCCGAGCTGACGGCTAAGGGCGCCACTCTGTGGATCGACGATGCTGCTTCCAACGATAAGTACATCCTGCTGGATGAGGATTGCAAGATCTTTGTCCGCGCCAGCGATGACGATGAGGATGACTACACCGAGTACAGCAACATCAAGTCCGCTCTGAGCGCTCTGGGTGAGGACAGCAACTTCACCGGCACCATCGCTGCTTTCGTGGATGACGCTGGCATTGCTACCACTCTGATCCTGAACGACACCTACAAGGCCAACGATAAGCCCAATACCAACCCCAGCAAGCCCACCAGCACGGATGTTGATTCTGTTAAGCTGACCATTAAGGATTCTAAGGGTCTGATCGAGCTGTTCAACAAGAAGGGCGATCAGCTGAAGGATAAGACTGTCAAGCACAGCTTCGAGCTGTATCAGTATGTTGGTGGTCAGAACAACTATGTGAAGGTTGATGAGGGTGACTACTTCTATGGCGTGACCCCCGCCTTCTCTGTGGCTGGCGGTAACAGCTACTATGTTGTGATTGACGGTGTTCAGTCCAACATTGCCCGTGCTTGATCTCTGATTTAAGAGTTTAAGTACTTGCGATTAAGAACAAGGCCCCGGACGGAAGTCCGGGGCTTTGTTTTATTCTTGTGTAGCAAACAGCGCGATATAGGGATAGACAGAATCACTGGTATTGAATTGGTCACTGCTGCTCTGACTGTTGTACCAAGAAAGAGAATGTTCTCCCCATGTAAGGTGGCAGACGGTAGATGAATCTGCGGAGCCTGTATATGCGGTATACCATCCGCGCATGGCCTGGATCCCCAATGTCGGAGCAGAACCGATGCTGCCCTTGATAATGACAAACAGTGGGTTGCCGTCAAAGGTCAGCTTGTTGGGATTTTCTCTGCCGTATTTGCCGGTCCCTGTGTACGTGCCGTATACGATCTTGCAGTTTCCGCAGCTGGCCAGCGCCGTTTGCAGCGCCGCCACGCCGTCGGCGCTGCTTTTCAGCGCCGTGTCGATCTTGTCCCAGTTGTCGTTGAATTCCGTGTGCAGGATGCGGTCCTCCGGGTCCCAGCGCTTCAGGCCGTAATTGCTTGTGTTTTCCATACAATTCCTCCTTGTTATGCAGCCGTAACGAATTGCGTCCGCCATATTCGCCTCCGTTGCCCGCGGAAAAAAGCTGCATAAAGCCGTGCAACAAGCCCTTTTTTCTCTTAAAACCTCCCAGAACACGACGAAAAAAGCCCCGAAGGAAAACCTTCGGGACTTTTTCAGTCGATTGATTCGATTCAGCCGCTTTTAGTCGGTGACGTAGGGCAGCAGAGCGATCTGACGGGCACGCTTGATGGCCTCAGTCAGCTCACGCTGATGCATGGCGCAGGTGCCGGTGGTCCGACGGGGCAGGATCTTGGAACGCTCAGAAATGAAACGACGCAGCTTGGCGGCGTCCTTATAATCAATGCACTCGCACTTCTCGGCGCAGAACTGGCAGACCTTACGGCGCTTGTTGCCGCGTGCGGGACGGGCGGGACGAGCTTCACGATCGAAAGCCATGATTGCTTCCTCCTTATAGTAATATCAGAACGGCAGTTCGCCGTCATCCTCGCCGATCTCGGCGAAGTCAGAGCCGCTGGCGCTGAAATTGCTGGGAGCGGCGCTGTGGGAAGCGGGGGCGGGAGCATAACCGGGGTTGTAGCCGGAATTGTCGCCGCCGTCGCGCTTGGAATCCCCGAAATACACATTGTCGGCCACGACCTCGGCACTGCGGCGCTTGCCGCCGTCCTTGTCGGTCCAGTCCCGGATCTGCAGGCGGCCCTCCACCACGGCCATGCGGCCCTTGGTGAAGTATTTGCTCACAAATTCGGCGGTGTTGCGCCAGGCCACGATGTCGATGAAGTCCGTTTCCTTTTCGCCGGACTGGGACTTGAAATCCCGGTCAACAGCCAGAGAGAAGGATGTCACCGCCGTACCGCTGCCGGTGCGCCGGAGCTCGGGGTCACGGGTCAGGCGACCCATGAGAATGATTCGATTCAGCATGTGCTGCTCCTTTACTCGCCCTTGCAGACGATCAGGGAACGCATGACGCCCTCGGCGATCCGCAGCTTACGATCCAGCTCGCGGGGGAATGCCGGGCCGCTGACGAAGGTCATGAGCACATAGTAGCCCTCGGTCTTGTAGTTGATGGGATAAGCCAGCTTGCGGTTGCCCCACTCCTCAACCACGACGTCAGAGCCGTTCTGCTCGGCCAGGGACTTGAAGTTCGCAACCTGAGCGGCGATAGCCTCCTCACCCTGTGCAGGGTCGAGCACATAGACGACCTCGTAATTGGCAGTAATCTTTGCCATATTTGCACCTCCTTTTGGACAAATGGCCCTCATTCTCAGATGAGAGCAAGGATTTACTTACATATTGCAAGCTTTATCATTATATCCGAAATACAGCAAATGTCAAGGAAAATATTGAATTTTTTCGAAAAAATCCGAATTGATGTAACTTTCCCCGGGAAAACGGTTAAAAAAAGCGGTAGGCCCCGGAAATCCGGGGCCTTGTTCCGCTCAACCGCTCAAATATTCGTTGGGATCCACGGCCTTGCCGTCCTTGGTGACGGCGAAGTGCAGGTGGGGCTGTCCGGACTCCGCCGCTGCGGTGGTCCCCACCGCGCCGATGATCTGACCGGCGGACACCGGGTCCCCGGCCTCCACGTTGGGCTTGGCCTGGAGATTGGCATAGGTGGTCTGATAGCCGTTGTCATGCTCCAGCACCACGGTGGTGCCCATCAGGGGATCGTCCGTCACCGACAGCACCGCCCCTGCGGAGGCCGCCAGTACCGTGGTTCCCTGCTGGGCGGCGATGTCCACGCCGTTGTGGGTACGCCAATCTCCCAAAGTAGGACTGTATACCAGCTCCTCCATGGAAAAAGCCGTCAGCACATCCCCCCGCAACGGTGTCACCACCAGACGGGGTGCTTCCGCCGCCACAGGCGTGTGATCCACCTCCACCTCCGGCAGCTCCTTGGTTTCCTTGGGCGGGACCGGCACCGGCGCCGGCTCCAAAGTCTCCACTGTCGGAAGTCGCACCTCCGGCATTTCCACCGGCTGCGACACGGGGACCTGAGGCGTCACCGCCTGCTGGGGCAGCGGGTCCTCCCGGTCCTGCAGCAGGACCCAGCCGCACACCCCCACCACCAGCAGGCACACCGCCAGCGTGCCGTAAAAGCCAATGCCCGAAAGTACGTTTTTCACCTTGTTTTCCATACAATACCTCCCTTCCTGTTCATAGGTACGGAAGGAGTATGGTCAAAAAATCCAAAGGCTATACCAAACCCGGCAATTTTCCACTGTCAGCGGCGCGGAAATGAGAAAAAAGCTTTTTTTCTCCGATGCGATGTGGTATAGTTGGGAACGTACACAGAACTTCGCGTGGGAGGGGATTTCATGAACTACACCGGAAGCATGATCCTGTTTATTTTTCTCGTCCAGTTGGCGGCGTACACCCTCAAGTGGCTCATTGGGTTCGGGAATCCCCTGATCTCCGCACCGCTGCTGGCCATGCGGCTGGACAACACCCTGATCACACCGGGCAGTCTGCTGCCGGATCTGGTCATCAACGGCCGGATCACCTGGCAAAGCCGGAACAATTTCCGCTGGCGGGCCATCCTTCCCCTGCTGCTGGCTATGGTGGCCGGGGTGGTCCCCGGGACCTGGCTGCTGCGCTTCTCCCTGCCCTGGATCATCAAAACGGTTTTGGGCGGCGTTGTGGTATTTCTGGGACTGGAAATGGCCACCCGCCGGCTGCGCCCCGTCCGCCCGGACCGTCGGGAGATCCCGTGGCTGCGGTATCTGGTGGCCTTCTTCTCCGGTATGTGTGCGGGGCTGTTCGGCATCAATATGTTTCTGGTAGCCTACCTTCAGCGCACCGCCAAGGATTACGATGAATTCAAGGGCAGCATTTGCTTCCTCTTTCTGGGTGAAAACCTGTTCCGCACCGGGCTGTATCTCTGCACCGGGCTCCTGAACCGCTCCTCCCTGTGCTTCAGCCTTATCTCGCTGGCCGCCGCCTTCTGCGCCGCCCGGCTGGCCCGGCTCCTCTCCCCTCACATCAGCGGAGAGCGTCTGCAAAAGCTGTCCATCGTGTTTTTCCTGCTGGGCGGCGTCAGCATCATTGTGAAATCCATTTTGCTGCATACATAAGAAACGCTCCCGCGCCTTTTCGGTGCGGGAGTGTTTTTATCTCAAATCCGGAACAGCCGTCTGCCGTTTTCCCACGTCACGCGGGTCATTTCCTCCGCCGTCACGCCTTTCCACTCCGCCAGCTTTTCGATCACATAGGGGAGATAGCGGCTGTCATTCCGCTTGCCCCGCATGGGTACCGGAGCCATATAGGGAGCGTCCGTCTCCACCACGATCCGCTCCAGCGGCGTCACCGCCGCCACCTCCGGGGCCCGCTTGGCGTTTTTATAGGTGATGGGGCCGTCAAAGCCCAGATACCACCCCCGCTTCAGCAACTCTTCCGCCATCTCCGGCGAGCCGGAAAAGCAGTGGAACACGCCGGTGACGGTGGGAAATTCCTTGATGATGGCAAGACAGTCCCCGTGGGCCTCCCGGTCGTGGACGATCACCGGCAGGTTAAGCTCCGCCGCCAGGGCCAGCTGCTTGCGGAATACCGTCTGCTGAAACGCTCTGGGCGGGTTGTCCTCCCAGTAGTAGTCCAGTCCGATCTCCCCGATAGCCACCACCTTGGGCCGCTCCAAAAGCCGCCGCAATTCCGTCAGGTCCTCGTCTTGGAAGCCGTCGCAGTCCTCCGGATGGATGCCCACGGCGGCGTACACATGCGGGTACCGTTCCGCCAGCTCTGCCGCCGCACGGGAGGAGGGCAGGTCGCATCCCGGGTCCAGCACCAGCCCCACGCCGACCCCCGGCATGGCGGAAAGGAGCTCATCCCGGTCGCTGTCAAAGCGGTCCGCGTCATAATGGGCATGGGTATCAAAAATCGGCATAATCCTCTACCTCGTTCGTTTTTTGTTCCAGTATACACGGAAAGCGGCCGTTTGAAAAGAAAAACCGTGGGAGAACCCACGGTTTTCCGAAGTTCATTCTGTTGGCTCTTTGGGCAGCGTCACCGTGATCACGGTTCCCTTCCCCGGCTGGCTTTCCAGCCGGAGGGTCCCGTGGTGATATGCTACGGCGTGTTTTACGATGGACAGCCCCAACCCCGTGCCGCCAATGGCCCGGGAATGGCTCTTATCCACCCGGTAAAACCGCTCAAAGACCCGGCTCTGATCCCCCTCCGGGATGCCGATGCCGGTATCCCGAACCAAGAGGGTCACGTCCCGATCCGTTTCCGCCACCTCTACGGTGACGCTTCCGCCGGGGACGTTGTACTTCACGGCGTTCTCGCAGAGGTTCCGGGCGAACTCGTACAGCAGCCGCCGAACGCCGAAAACCGTTCCGGCGGTGCCGGTCACGGAAATGTGCACCGCTTGTGCCGCCGCCTGTGCTGTCAGAGAGCGGGCCGCCTCCTGCGCCAACTCCAAAACGGATACCTGCTCATGGGGCAACGCACCGCCCTCGTCCAACTGGGACAGGCGGAGAATATCGTTGATCAGCGCCACCAGCCGGTCCGCCTCCTGATGGATGCGGCTCAGGAACCGAGGCTGGTCCTCCGGCTTCACCAGACCGTTTTCCAGCAATTCCGCGCTGCCGATAATGGACTGCAAGGGCGTTTTCAGTTCGTGAGACACGTTGGCGGTGAACTCCCGCCGCATCCGCTCGGCTTCCGCCTGCTCCGTCACATCAAAGGCCAGCAAAACCGTACCCAGCACCTTGCCGTTGGATTCGATACGGCTGAAATCAAGCTGGTATTCCCGGCCTCGCCGCTCTGCCCGCAGCTGACTGTGCCCGGTCTCGGCGGCGTCATGGATGGCGGCGGTCAGGTCCGGATGGCGATCCACTGTCAAGAAATCCTGTCCTACGCAGGTACCGTCCGCATGAAACAGGGCTTGGGCCGCCGGATTGATGCTGAGGATGCGCCCGCTGTGGTCCAGCAGCACCAGACCTTCCCGCATACTGCCGGTGATCTGTTCAAATTCGTCCTGCCGCTGCCGGAGGTCTCTGGTCCGATGGCGGATCTCCTGCTGCTGGGCGTAGACCCGCCCCAACAGCGGAGACAGCTCCTCATAGGCGTTGTTGTCCAGCGGGTGCTCCAGATCCAGCCGGTTCAGCGGCTCCACCACCCGTCGGGCCGCCCGGCTCGCCAAGAGTGCGGAAAGTCCCACCGCCAACAGCGCCACCACGATGACGGCGTGGAGCATCCCAAGAACCAGCATCCATACCGTTTTCTGACTGCCGGAAATGCGGAGCACAGAGCCGTCCGTCAGGCGCACCGCCTGATAGAGCATCTTTTCCGTCAGCGTCTCGGAATAGCGGGCGCTGCTGCCGCTGCCGCCGGTGAGCGCCTCCCGGATCTCCTCCCGCTGGCCATGATTTTCCATGGGCTGCGTATCCGTTCGGGTGTCATACAGCACTGTGCCGTCCGATGCCACCCAGGTCAGCCGATCTGCCGTGTCCCGGACGCGGGCCAGATAGTCCGCGCCGTCCGCTTCCACCGCCGCCGCAGCCAGTGTCAGTTCTGTCTGAAGCTGCTGTTCCCGCACCGTGCCGAAATAGGTGTAAAGGCAGCCGGTGATCACCAGCAGCGATGCCAGCAGCACCGTCAGTGACGCCGCCAGAGTCGAACGAAAGATCTTCCCGGTCATAGGCCGGTCTCCATGCGGTAGCCCACGTTCCGAACGGTCTCGATCAGCTTGCCGTAGGCCCCTAACTTCTGCCGCAGGGTACGGATGTGCATATCCAGTGTGCGGCTGTCATCCATGTACTCCATATTCCACACCTGTGTGAATAGCTGTTCTCTGGCGAATGCCATTCCCGGATGGGACAGAAACAGCCGCAAAAGCTCAAACTCCTTATAAGTGAGCTGGAGCCGCTGGCCGTCCACCGTCACGGTGCGGCAGTCCAGGTCCATAGAAAGGCCCCCGGCAGAGAGCACATGGCCCGTGTCAGCGGGATGACACCGCCGCAGCACCGCCTTCACCCGGGACACCATCTCCATGACGCCGAAGGGCTTCACCAGATAGTCGTCGGCCCCTAAGTCCAGACTTTGAATTTTGTCATATTCCGCGCCCTTGGCCGTGGCCATGATGACGGGGATGTCCCGCAAGGCCGGTGCGGCCTTCATCTTTTTCAGCAGAGACACACCGTCCTCCCCCGGCAGCATCACATCCAGCAGGACCAGCTCCGGCGTTTCCGTCTGCAGCGCCTCCCAGAAGGATGCTCCATCGTCAAAGCCTCTGGCCTCAAAGCCGGTGGATGTCAGGGCGTACAGCTCAATATCCCGGATACTGGCGTCATCCTCCACGCACCAGATCATAGCAATCTCCTTATGTCAGTGTGATTTCGTCCTTGTGGGTCCCGGTCACGGAGTAAATGACCCACTCGGCAATGTTCGTGGCGTGATCGCCGATGCGCTCGTAGTACTTGGCGATCATCAGCAGGTCCAGGGCGTATTCGCCGTCTGCCGGGTCTGCCGCGATCTTTCCGATCAGGCTCTGCTTGACCCGGGCAAACTGCTCGTCCACAACGTCATCCGCCGCGATGACCTTTTTCGCCAACATTATATCACATTTCACATAGGCGTCCACACTTTCCGTCACCATTTGTATGACAGCCTTCGCCATTTCCTTCAAAAGGGCGTCATTTTCCGCCTGCCGCCCGTCTAAAAAGGCCACGATCTCCGCGATGTCCTCCGCCTGATCGCCGATGCGTTCCATGTCGGTAATCATCTTCAATGCGGCGGAGATCTGCCGCAGATCCCGGGCCACCGGCTGCTGCCGCAAAAGCAGCTTCAGGCAGAGGTTTTCGATCTCCCGCTCCTTGTGGTCGATCTCGCTGTCCAGAGGAGCTACCTTGGCGGCCAGCGCCGTGTCCCCCTCCGTCAATGCTTGAGAGGACAGGGCGATGACCTCCTCGCACAGCGCCCCCATTTCGATCATCTCGTGGTTCAGCTGCAAAAGCTGCTCGTCAAATTTACTGCGCATCTTACCCAAACCTCCCGGTGATGTAATCCTCCGTCCGTTTGTCGGCGGGGGTGGAAAACAACTGCTCTGTCTTGCCGAACTCCACCAGCTTCCCCAGCAGGAAAAAGGCGGTGTTGTCGGAAATACGGGCGGCCTGCTGCATATTGTGGGTCACCATGACCACAGTGTACCGGCTTTTCAGTTCCGCCGCCAGATCCTCAATTTTAGAGGTGGAGATGGGATCCAGAGCGCTGGTGGATTCGTCCATCAGCAGCACCTCCGGCTCCACCGCCAAAGCCCGGGCGATGCACAGCCGCTGCTGCTGACCGCCGGAAAGCCCCAAGGCGCTTTTCTTCAGCCGGTCCTTTACCTCGTCCCAGATAGCGGCGGAACGCAGAGAGTTCTCCACGATCTCGTCCAGCTTCACCCGGTTTCGGATGCCGTGGGTCCGGGGGCCGTAGGCCACGTTATCGTAAATGCTCATAGGGAATGGGTTGGCCTTCTGAAACACCATGCCGATCTGCTTGCGGAGCCATGTGGGGTCCACAGAGCTGCCGTAGAGGTCCTGTCCGTGGAAATCCACCTCGCCGGTGATCTTCACCGAGGGGATCAGGTCGTTCATCCGGTTCAGCGTCCGCAGGAAGGTAGACTTGCCGCAGCCGGAGGGACCGATGAAGGCGGTGATCTCGTGTTCGGGAATGGCGATGGATACATCGTGGAGGGCATGGTTGGGGCCATACCAGAGATTCAGTTTTTTTGCTTCCAAAATCGGTTCCATAGGGTCTCCTCAATTCTTTTTCAGCTTCCGCCCCAGAAATACGGCGGAGAGGTTGATGAGCAGGGTCAACAGCATCAGAATGGTGGCGATGGAGAAGGCCACCGCCGTCTCGCCCCGTTCGTTGGCGTAGACATACAAAGCCACCGTCAGCGTGGCGGAGGAGGAATGAAGGGCCGTGAAGAAATCGTTGAGCACCAGACCGAAGCCGGCGGTGTACAGCAGCGCCGCGCTTTCCCCCACGATGCGGCCGACGGCCAAAATGCAGCCGGTGACGATGCCGTCGATGGCGTTGGACAGCACCACGGTACGGACCATGCGCCACTTTCCGGCCCCCAGCCCCAATGCCCCCTCCCGGTAGGACTGGGGCACGGTTTTCAGGCTCTCCTGGGTAGTGCGGAGAATGGTGGGCAGGATCATCACCACCAGAGTCAGTCCGCCCGCCAGCACACCTGCCTGCAAATTCATTTTCTGCACGAAAAACAGCATGCCGACAAGGCCGAAGATAATGGATGGGATTCCCGTCAGGGTCTCGGCAGCGAACTCAATGAGGCTCACCAGCCGCCGGTTTTCCGCATACTCCGTCAAATAGATGGCAGCCCCCACGCCCAAGGGCAGAACGATGACCATGGCCGCCAAAATGATATACAGAGTGTTGATAATATTTGGTAAAATACCGATCGTATTCTTAATATAGCTGGTCTGGCCGGACAGCAGCTCCCAAGTCAGCCCCGGGATCCCCCGGCAGAAAATGTAGCCGATCAAAAATACCAGCAGCGCACAGGTCAGTCCGGCGCACAGCCACACCAGCGCACGCATCCCCCGGTTGTAGACCCGGCGGCGAAGGGATAAGGTTTGTCCGTTCATGTCAGCCCTCCTTCCGGTTCTTAACGCACACGTTCAGGAACACATTGATGAGCATGATAAAGAGGAACAGCACCAGACCGATGGAGTAAAGCGCCTGCTGATACAGGCTTCCCACACTGGCGTAGGCCATGCCGGAGATAATGCCGGTGGTGAGAAAGCGCACCGGCGTAAACAGCCCCGGCATATTGGACACGTTGCCCGCCACCAGAATGATGGCCATCGCCTCGCCGATGGCCCGGCCCACGCCCAGCACCACCGCCGCCGCGATGCCGCTGCGGGCGGCGTGGACGCTGACCCGGAAATAGGTCTCCATCTCCGCCGCGCCCAAGGCGAGACTGGCCTCCTCGTACTCCTTTGGAACGGCCCGGAGCGCCGTTTCCGACACGTTGATGATGGAGGGCAGGATCATAATGGCCAGCACGATCATGGCGGCCAGCAGGCAGGCGCCGGAGCTGAGGTGGAACAGGTTCCGGATGGCCGGCACCAGCACGATCATGCCCACCAGACCGTACACCACCGACGGGATGCCCGCCAGCAGCTGTACCGCCGTGCGGATCACCGCCGCCAGCTTCGGCGGGGCCACCTTCGCCAGAAATACAGCAGTCAGCAGTCCCACGGGAACGCCGATGACGATGGCCCCGGCAGTGCCGTAAACAGAGGTCAGGATAAAGGGCAGAATTCCGTACTGTGCGCCGGTGGTGGTGTTTGTGGGGTCCCAGACCTTGCCCAGCAGGAATTGAAACAGGCCGATCTGCCGAATGGCGGGCAGGCCGGAGAGAATGAGATAAATGCTGATAAGCAGCACAAAGGCCACCGCCACGATGCCGCACAGCAAAAAAATCAAATGGATGATCTGTTCCACGGTTTTGCGGGCGCGGTAGCTGCTCCGCTCCGGTGTATGCGGGGGATTTGTAATACTTTCCACCGCGTTGACGGCGGTCAGAATTGCGTCAGAGTCCATGTCTGGCTCCTTTCTCGGTTTTACAGGAAGCGCCTCCACCTACGGTGATAGATGGAGGCGGGCTTGTCATGCTATGGGAAGGAAGGGTGTGGGAGGAACCCTGTGGGGGTCCTCCCCACTTCTTTGGTCGAACAGATTTTAGGCGATGTACGAGATCCGCGCCGGTTGCTCCCTTATTTCGCGACCGGCACTGCGCCAGCAGCCTTGATCAGCTGGCTGGCAGCGGAAGAGGTAGCGTAGTCGAAGAATGCCTGAGCTGCGGGAGACAGGGTCTCGCCGGTCTTGGTCACCAGCACGAAGGGCCGCTGAATGGCGTAGCTGCCGTTCAGAACAGTTTCCTCCGTGCAGGCCACACCGCCTACGGTGACGGCCTTGACGGTGTTCTTACCCTCCACAGCGGAGAGGGACGCATAGCCGATGGCGTTGGGGTTAGAAGCCATGTGGGACTGCAGGGATGCCATCAGCTTTGCAATCGGCAAGGGTGCCGCCGCATAGCCGATTCTCCAACCTGTCATAGCGTAGCTTTTGGAAACACCGTTGATGACAATGGTTCTGTCATAAATATCCTGCCCAAGGGATGCAATGCTGATGTGCTGCTTATCATCCTCGTAAATCAGCTTTTCATAAATTTCATCGGAAACCACCAGAATATCATGGCTGACTGCAAATTCCGCCACCATTTCCAGATCTGCTCTGCTCATCACCTGCCCTGTGGGGTTGGAGGGTGTTGTCAGCACAACTGCCTTTGTTTTTGCAGAATAGGCATTTTCCAGCTCCTCCTTGGTCATCATGAAGCCGTTTTCCTTTTTCGTATGAATAATCACAGGCACACCGCCGGCAATACGCACCATTTCCGCATAGCTTAACCAGAAGGGCGCAGGAATAATCACCTCGTCCCCCTCATGCAGGATTGCCATGAAGGTATTCATCAGGGAATGCTTTGCGCCGTTGCTGATTACCACCTGTGCCGGTTCGTATTCCAGACCATTATCCCGTTTCAGCTTATCGCAAACCGCCTGTCTCAGCTCCGGTGTCCCTGCCGCAGGGGTATAGCGTGTCTGCCCGTTCTGAATGGCATCAATGCCTGCCTGCGCGATGTGTGCAGGGGTATCAAAATCGGGTTCACCTGCGCCGAAGGAAACCACATCCACCCCCGCTGCCTTCATTTCAGCCGCACGGGAGGAAATTGCCATTGTTGTAGAAGGTTTGATGCTCATTGCTTTTTTCGATAATTCCATTTTCTTCACCTCATTATTTTCTTTTGTACTCATGCCTGCCGTCTGCCAAGGAAGATACGCACCCCGAAGATGCCCATTGCCGCAAGGCAGACAACCATGAATTTGAGATACATCATCGGTCTCACCTCATCGCTGAACTGAATCCCGATGTCATTGCCAAAGCGAACCGTTGCCTGATAGGCAATCGCGCCATCGTTTACGGAATAGGTGATGCTGTCACCCGTTATGGTGTCGTTCCTCTCCGCATAAACAATATTTTCCGCAGGCTCCTCTCCCTGCACGCCGGTATAAAATTCCAGCTCCTTATATTTATCAAAAAACATGCTGCGTCCATAGGTTGCACATGCCCGCTTGCCGTCTGCCGTCTGCATGGCAAAGGTAATGCTGTTGCCATAGGTTTCGGAAATTACCTCACCCTCGCCGCTGACACTGCGCGCGGCTGCCTCCTTGCGGAATACGCCCTCCAGCTCATCCGGCTGATAGGGATGCCGCCCGATGCCATTGAACAGCAGAAAGCCCGCCAATGCAACAACCACCATCGTCAAAACGCCTTTCAGCACTGCTTTTTTCGTATCCATCCCAACCGCCCCTTTTCTGTTTTTCTCAAAAATACTCTTTCTAGTTTCTTATTTTATAATGATATGGCAAGAATTACAATGAAAATTTGTGAATTTCGACCGAAAAAAAGAACGAATTGTCATACAACAAGCTTCGTTCTTTTTCCCTTCCTATTTATTTTCAGCTGATTTTTTTCGATTTTCCTTTTTCCTTAATACGAAAATATTCCGACAGGGCGGCAATGAACTGCCCATTTGTGGGCTTTTCGGTCGGAAGATAGCCTGCAATCTCGAAATAAATCTGTGGCCCGTTCTTTTTCCATACGCTTTCGATTGCGTGGCGAATGGCTCTTTCCACCTTGCTTGCAGTTGTCTTATACTGCTTTGCAATATCGGGATACAGCCCCTTCGTAATGCCGACCAGCACATCCTGATTTTCCACTGCCATCATCACCGCTTTGCGAATAAAGTGATACCCCTTTATGCTGGCAGAGATTCCCATGCGACTGAGCAGAATGGAAATTTCGCTTTCCAGCTCCTCGAAAGGATTTTCCCTCCGCTCCGTTGCTTTCGGTTTCGCTGCTTCCTTTGTTGGCGTTTCCTGCTTCAGAATCTGATGGATGCGCTCCAGCAGAAGCTCCCCCTGAATCGGCTTCGCCATATAATACTCCGCACCAAGGCTGATTGCCTGCCGCACCAGCTTATCGCTGTCAATCGCGGAAATAAAAATGCAGATACACGGAAGTCCCCTCTTTTTGATGTTTTCCAGAACCCATAAGCCATCCCGCTCCCCTAGCAGAATGTCTGTCAGAAGCACAGCAGGCTTTTTCTGTATCACCAAATCCAGCAGGGCTACGCCGTTATCCGCCATGCCTACTACTGTCATATCCCCCCTTCTTTCCAGACAGCGCTTCAAGCGTTGCAGATAAAATCCGTCTCGATCCGCCAGTACCACTTTTGTTTTTTCTTGTTCTTTCATAAAATACACCCCAATTCTTACTTTGCTGCTCCTTCTCCAAAAGAGAAGGAGGAAGATGCCCCTCTTCCGTTTTTCATTATAAGATAATTTATCTGATTTTGCTACAGATTCCGAACGAAATACACAATTTTCAAACTGAAAAAGGCACAAAATAAATTGTTTTGACAAAAAAACAATCTTATCTTTATTTACTATCTGCTTTTTTCTACAAAAGAACAATATTTTTCCTCTTATTTTTGTGCTTTATTTCGGTTGTTTTCCACAAAAAAACCTCATACCGCAGAACAGACTCCACGGATATGAGGTTTAAAAATCGAATTATGTAATTTTTTGTCTGAATTGATTGCAGAAAATCAGAATTTCTTTCTTGTCAGAAAATCGGGAATCTTGATTTCGGATTCATAATCATAATCCAAATCTGCGAATCTTCTTGCGGCAGGACGTGCGTCCTCCTGTGCAGGCTCTTCGGAAGTCTCCTCTGTTTCCGCAGCATGTTCCTCTTCTCTTTCTGCTCTTTCTGCTCTTTCGCCTCTTGCAGCAATGGTTTCCGCAAAGGAACGTCTGGCAGGTGCTTCTGTGTGCGCTTCATCCTCCAGACCTGTTGCGATAACCGTAACCACAACCTCGTCATTCAGCTCTTCATTCAGTGTAGTACCGAAGATGATTTCTGCTTCGGGGTCAATAGCTTCTCTAATCAGCTCTGCTGCTTCCTCTGTTTCCATCAGACCAAGGTTCATGTCACCGCTGAAGTTAATCAGGATATGCTTTGCACCCTCGATGGTTGTTTCCAGGAGAGGGCTCTGGATTGCCATTTTCGCAGCAACCTCAGCCTTATTTTCACCGCTTGCGCGACCGATGCCCATGTGTGCAATGCCTCTGTTTGCCATGATGGTTCTGACATCGGCAAAGTCCAGATTGATAACGCCGGGCTTGGAAATCAAATCGGCAATGCCCTGTACACCCTGCAGCAGAATTTCATCTGCCTTGCGGAAGGCCTCTGTCAGGGTTGTTTTCTTATCAATAATGGAAAGCAGTCTCTGGTTGGGGATGATAACCAGCGTATCTACGTTCTTTTTCAGCTCTGCAATGCCCTTTTCCGCATTGCCCATTCTTTTCTTGCCTTCAAAATTGAAGGGCTTTGTCACAACGCCGACCGTCAAAATGCCCAGCTCCTTGGAAATGGACGCGATGCGGGGAGCCGCACCTGTGCCTGTGCCGCCGCCCATGCCTGCGGTAATGAATACCATATCGGAACCACGCAGTGCCTGCGCGATATCATCCTGTGTTTCATCCACGGAGCGCTGACCGATTTCAGGGTTGCCGCCTGCGCCCAGACCCTTTGTCAGCTTTTCGCCAATCTGGATTTTCGTTGCGGATTTGGATTTAGACAGAGCCTGTCCGTCTGTATTGATGGAAATGAATTCCACCCCATCCAAGCCGTCTTCAATCATTCTATCTACTGCGTTGTTGCCGCCGCCGCCAACACCGATTACTTTAATCTGCGCCATATTACTCATAGGGATATCTAATTCGAGCATGCTATAATCTCCTCCTAGGTTGTTCTGAAAATTTATCAACTTATATTATACACGAAAGAAAAGCCGATTGCCATAGCAAAAACAAGTTTTCCTACGAATTTTTGCTTTTTTTTAAACGCCTTTTTCCATTTTTGTCAGTTATATTCTATCATAGTATCTTTTCTCTTTTTATTCAAGCAGAAAATCACAAATTCAGCAAAAAATATTTCAGTGCCGTTTTCTTTTTTCTCCGTCCCATCAGGTCAGGTATTGGAAGGTAACATTCGCCTTGGGGTTGTCCAATCCGCTGAGGTCTAAAATCCCTCTGTCCTCCTTGGGAATCGTTTTTACAATCTGCTGCATATACTGAATTTTCATATCGCCGTTCGTCATATTTCCCAGATGAATCTGCACCTGGTTCACATAGGCATAAATATCCTTCGGCTTGGAAACATCAATTTCCACCACCTCATCCAGAAGCTCATATTTTTCCATCAGCTGCGAAATTTCCAGAATCACTGCAAGCGCATCCGTATTCTGCACGGGAAGGATTTCCCCCTCCGTAAAGCTGTCAAATTTCAGCCCCTTGACCAGCGGCAGTGCATCCCTACAACTGCCTGCCACCTCAAGCACACGCCCTTCCTCGTCTATGTAGAGGTACGACCCCATATAGGGCACATACCCTCTCGCCTTTCTTTCCTTTATCGTGATTTTCATGGTATGGGGCAGCTTGGCGGAAAGCTTCGCAGAGGCGATATACGGGCTTTTCTCAAGCGTTTTTTCCGCTCTGCCTTTGCTGAACAGAAGCAGATTATCCCCCTTGGAAAGACCGATTTTTTCGCAAAGCTCGGATGTCGTAAACTGGCTTGCGCCCTCCACCTCTATTTTTTTCACCGAAAACAACGGCGAAAACAGCACGCATGCAGCCACAACCACCACAAGCACCAGCGCAATCACGATTTTCTGGTCAAGCCCCTTTTTCTGCGGCTTTTTCTGATAGTAGCCGATTTCCTCCATCAGGTCAATATCAAGCATTTCCTGTGATTTTTTCTGTCGTTTGTTCTTCCGATGAAACATATCGTATCCTTTCTGTTCTATCAGCCCTGCTCTGTCAGCCGAATCTCGCCGCCCAGAAGCGAAAGCGCAGTCTCTATTTTTTCATAGCCACGCTCCACATATTCCGCGCCATGCACAAGGCTTTCGCCCTCCGCCGCAAGTGCCGCGCACAAAAGCGCCGCCCCACAGCGCAAATCCCTGGCAAAAACCTCCGCACCAAAGAGCCGCTCCACGCCGAAAACCGAAGCCCTTCTCCCCTCGATGCGGATATCGGCTCCCATGCGGCAAAGCCCCTCTGCCTGCGAAAAACGGGCTTCAAACACTGTTTCACTAATCATACAATGTCCTTTCGCCAATGTCAATAAAGCCATCAGCAAAGGCTGCATATCCGTCGGGAAGGCAGGAAACGGCCCCGTTATAATCGAAAAATCCGACAGCAGCCGCCTTGGCGGACGCATCCACAG
>OGHJ01002081.1_pt1 | contig 18333 bp, 14 predicted proteins | sample 1571351 | NCBI WGS metagenome assembly OGHJ01 (sample SAMEA2582037, study PRJEB24529) | metagenome | biome: Human gut stool | place: China | collected 2011 | reverse complement strand
GCACATGGCGCTCACCTATGAGCGCCACTTCGCAAGGTGCTTTTGTCGATATTTCGGAAACATCACACAGCGATATTTCCTGCATAATAAAATTTGGAAAGTATTTGGCTTTCTGGGCAAGATATGTTATACTGTAGATTGTAGTTTCATGTGTAAATGCAAACGATCCATACAAAAGAAAGAGGGTGATTTGTTTGAGTTATTATGATGATTCAGGGCGGCCGGACAGACCGGGCAGCAGCGCCCAAAGCACCGAACAAGTCGTACACAGCAGGCGCGCAAGGCGCATGGAGCGAGAGGCCGAGGAACAAAAGGCTGAACCCAGAGCGCATCGTGCACAAAAAGAACATACAGCCCGCAGACAAAGTACGCAGACCGCATCTGCCGCAAGCGGCGATGACAACGGTCAGAAACACAAAAAAAAGAAAAAGCACAAGCTCAACAAGAAGCAATTCTTGAAGTTTCTCGTATGCATTTTTCTGGCAATGGCTCTGCTCTGCATGACCTACGTCGGCGTCATCATCATGAAGGCACCGAAGATCGAGACGGACAACATCTACAGTCTGCTCTCACAAAGCTCCGTACTTTACGATGACAAGGGGGAAATCATCGATAATGTTTTTGCGGACCAGAACCGTACCATCGTTGAAATCAATCAGATTCCAAAAAATGTACAGAATGCATTCATTGCACTAGAAGATAAAACTTTCGAAACCCACCATGGCTTCAACATTATCCGTATCTTCGGCGCGATCAAGGACGCGCTGCTTGGCGGCGGCTCCATCAGCGGCACCAGTACGATCACACAGCAGCTGGCCAGAAACCTGTATCTGACCGATACGATGCAGGAGCGTTCCCTGTCCCGCAAGATCACCGAGGCCTATTATGCGGTCATTCTCGAAAAGAACCTCAGCAAATCTGAAATTTTGGAAGCATATCTGAACACCGTCAATTTTGGTTCCGGCTACGGCGTACAGACAGCGGCACAGGCATACTTCTCCAAGGATATCGAAGATGTAACACTCTTTGAGGCTGCTGCGCTTGCTGCAATGCCGCAGCTTCCGACCACCTATGCGCTGGTCAAGCAGGTTTCCGTTGATAGTATTACGGAAGATACCGATAACTTAATCAAGAAAAACAGCGACTATGCCTATGTCTGGAACGATACCGCTGCGAGCAGAATCAAGCTATGTCTGAAACTGATGCTGGAGCAGGGCTATATTTCACAGGCTGATTATGACGAGGCCGTACAGACGGAGATCAAGGACGTCGTGAATCCGAACGCAGACGCACTCAATGATGTATCCAATTATTTCGCTGATTACGTCATCACACAGGTCATTCAGGATCTGCAGGATCAGCTTGGCTATGACCACCAAAAAGCGCAACAGATGGTCTATAACGGCGGTCTGCAGATTTACACCACGATGGACTCGCAGGCACAGTCTGTCATTGAGAAAGAATACAAAAAAGACGATAATTTCCCGCAGCCGATCGGCTACTCCAAGGATTCCAAGGGAAATATCAGAAGTAAATCCGGCGGTACCCTGCTCTATGCTTACAGCAACTATATTGAAAGCGATGGTACTTTCAAGCTCAGATCCAGCGAATATCAATGGAACGACGATGGTTCTCTGACTATTTTCGCAGGTAAGCGTCTAGCTATTTACAATACGACTGTCGGCGGAAAGACGGATTACAGTGTAGAACTCAAGAGTATGTACAGCATTAAAAACGGCAAATTTTACTCGATCCCGGGCGGCTACATCAATATTCCGCAGCCTTACAAGAGTCGGGACAAAGATAATAATTTAGTCGTTTCGGCGCAGTTTTTCAAGGATTATCCTGATTTCTTCGAAAAGGACGGCAAGAAGCTTTCGACCAAGGACTTCTCCCTGCGTCAAAAGGTCATCCAGCCGCAATCGGCGATGACGATCGTGGACAACAAGACCGGCGCGATCAAGGCGATGATCGGCGGTCGTAAAACGACCGGCAGAATGCTCTTTAACCGTGCAACTGCAACCAGACAGCCGGGTTCATCGATCAAGCCGGTTGCCGTATACGCCCCTGCCCTGCAGCGTAGCTTTGATCTGCAGGCTGCCGGAGAGACCTTCCCGCTTGTTGACAACGGCTTTGACCAGCAGGGTACGAATCTCTGGGGCGACTATATCACCACTGCCTCCATCGTCGATGACGAACCGACAAGGATCAACGGCAAATACTGGCCTGTCAACTCCTATCGGTCCTACCGCGGTCTGTACACCTTCCGTACCGCACTGCAGCAGTCCGTCAACGTCTGCGCAGTCAAGATCCTTGCACAGGTCGGCGTGGATTACGCTTTCGACATTGCTGAAAGATTCGGACTCACAACCTTAGTCAAAAAAGGCGACAGCAACGACCTCAACCTGGCCGCGCTCGGTATGGGCGGTCTGACCAAAGGTGTTTCGACCTTAGAAATGGCAAGCGCTTATTCGGTCTTTGTCAATGACGGTAAGCTGAAGAGTTCCACCTGCTATACCAAGGTTACCAATAAGGCCGGCGATATGATCCTTGAACCACAGACGACCGAGAGTGATGTTCTGGACGCAGGCGTCGCCTGGATCATGCGAAACGTGCTGCAGACCGTCGTCTCCGAGGGTATCGGTTCCTACGCGAGAGTATCCGGCGCCAATGTCGGCGGTAAGACCGGTACAACATCCGACAGCTACGATATCTGGTTCGACGGCTTTACCGCGAATTACTCCGCTTCCATCTGGATCGGTACGGACGTCAACATCAAGCTTTCCTCCATGTCGCCGAAGGCTGCGACCCTGTGGGGCAAGATCATGGGACAGATTGACGGTGCGAAAGGCGGTACCTATTCCAAGCGACCGGGCAATGTAGTCAGCGCGGCGATCGATACCAAGAGCGGCATGCTGGCAGTGGAAGGCGGCTCAGCGACACGTACGGAGTATTTTACCAGCGGTACGCAGCCAAAAGAAGGCGGTACGCTGAAACAAACGGTGGATATCTGTGATGAATCCGGCGAACTGGCAACGCCGTCCTGTGGCAGCACGCACAGTGAAACCGGCATCATGCGTCCGTATATTCCAAACAAAAAAGTACGTGACTACGCCAATGAGCTCCCGCATTACTACTGTCATCTGCACAATCCGAATCCGGAGGTTTATCCTGCGAATCCGAAAAAAGACGTAACCATCGTCGAAGAACCGGAGCAGCCGCCGGATCCCGGTATCATCGACGATCCGGACGATCCGGACTACGACCCGAATCAGCCGCTGCCGGAGCCCGGCGAAGATGACGATGACAGTCCTGACGATGAAGCATAAATTCGCCGCTTCGCCGCGTTTGTTTCCTTAACCGCAAGGGCGGAGTGCGCCACACAAACAAGATGATAACGCGATCAAAAAACGACACCGTACAATCTGTAGGGTGTCGTTTTGCTATTTTCGGAATCCGAGAAAGTCGAGAATGATTGAACAATAGGTCGGCGAACAGATCGGGCAACAGGTCTGCCATCAAAATGCGCTTCAGTCCGAATGATTTTTTTATCTAAGAAAAACCTTGCACACGCCGCGCAGATAGATGTTTCATGCTGCTTTCGAATACGCATCCATCTGCAGAATCGGGTGGTTCGCTCTGCATTTTCCTCATGTCCTGCCGGATTGTCTCTATTTTTTTCGCATCATTGAATCAGCATCGCATCGCCATAGCTGAAGAAGCGATACTTTTCCTGTACGGCGAGCTTGTACACGCGCAGAATGTCCTCCCTGTTGTACAGCGCCGAAATCAGCATCAAAAGCGTGGATTTCGGCAAATGGAAGTTTGTAATCAGCGCGTTGATAATCTTAAACTGGTATCCGGGATAGATAAAGATTCCTGTTGATCCATGTCCTGCCTGCACCAGATATTTGCCGCTTGTTTCGTCATACTGCGCCGCGCTCTCGACTGTTCTCGTCGAGGTCGTACCGACGGAAACGATACGTCCACCTGCTAAAATAGTCTCGTTGATCGTCCGCGCGGTTTCTTCATCGACGAAATATTCCTCAAAGTGCATATGATGCTCTTCGATTTGCTCTGCTTTGACCGGACGAAAGGTTCCGATACCGACATGCAGCGTCACATAAGCCAGCTTGACCCCCTTCGCCTTCGCCTTTTCCAAAAGCTCCGGCGTAAAATGCAGCCCTGCTGTCGGCGCCGCGACCGAACCCTCGTTTTTCGCGTAGACTGTCTGATAGCGGTCTTTATCCTCAAGGTTATTTTCTCTTTCGATGTATGGCGGTAATGGCATCTGTCCGAGCTCCTCCAGACGTTCCAAAAAAATGCCCGCATACTCGAATTTCACGATGCGCGTTCCATCTTCGCCGTAATCCTGCACGACCGCGCGAAAAAGCTTCTCATCCGAAAATGTCACTGCATCGCCCGGTTTCAGCCGTTTGCCCGGTCTGACCATCGTCTCCCAGACATCCCCTTCGATACGCTTGATCAGCAGGAATTCTACCTTCGCGCCGGTGCCTTCTTTGGTTCCGTACAGTCTTGCCGGAAGCACTTTGGAGTTGTTGAGTACCAGGCAATCCGTCGGTTTCAACTCGTCGATGATATCATAAAAATGTTTATGCGCTACCTCTCCGGTTTTTCTGTCAACGACCATCAGCCGCGAGCAATCTCTTTTTTGCGCCGGAGTCTGCGCGATTAGTTCCTGTGGTAATTCATAGTCAAAATCATTGATATGCATGTTGTTCTTCCCTACATCTTCTATTATTTTTATCTCAACAGCGCGGCAAACGCCCTGCATCTTTGAGGCTCTCCGATCATTCGCACGAAAGATCTGCCTCTTTGTCTGTCAGTCGTGCTCAGTCAGCTGCGTCGTTCTCCGCGTTTTTATCCTCGTCTCCATAAGGTAAGCCTAAATGGTGATAGCCTGCCTGTGAGACCATGCGTCCTTTTTGCGTGCGATACAACAAGCCCGATTGAATCAGATACGGCTCGTACACATCCTCAATCGTCACACGCTCCTCTCCGATGGAGGCTGCAATCGTATCGATACCCACTGGTCCACCATTGAAGCGCTCGATGATCGCGCTCAAAATTTCTCTGTCGAGCCGTTCGAGCCCAAGCCCGTCCACCCCCAACGCCGCGAGACCCTCTTTGGTAATGTCAATGTGAATACTGCCGTCACCCTTGACCTGTGAAAAATCACGAATGCGCTTCAGCATACGGTTTGCTACACGCGGCGTACCGCGAGAGCGTTTCGCCATTTCCGTCAGCGATGCATCGTCAATATCGACATGCAGGATCGATGCCGTCCTGCGTATGATCTGCTTTAGTTCCTCGGTTGTATAAAGTTCGAATTTGCTGATAACACCGAAGCGATCCCGCAGCGGCGCGGATAAACTGCCCGCTCTGGTAGTCGCGCCGATCAAGGTAAATTTCGCCAGATCCAGACGGATCGATCTGGCGGAAGGGCCTTTGCCGATGATGATATCCAGCGCATAGTCCTCCATCGCCGAATACAAAACTTCCTCTACGGAACGATTCAAGCGATGAATCTCGTCAATAAAAAGTACGTCATTCTCATTCAAATTGGTCAAAATCGCTGCCAAGTCTCCCGCACGCTCAATGGCAGGTCCGGAGGTGATCTTAATATCTACATCCAGTTCATTGGCGATAATGCCTGCCAGTGTCGTCTTGCCGAGTCCCGGCGGACCATAGAACAAGACATGATCCAATGGCTCATTTCTGAGCTTCGCTGCTTGTATAAATATTTTCAGATTCTCCTTAACACCCTGCTGTCCGATGTAATCCTCCAGGTGCTGCGGCCGCAGACTGGCTTCCTGCCTGGATTCACCGGGATTCACACCGGCAGATGTAATTCTCTCATTTTCCATATCTGGTTTCCTCGCTTTTGCTTTCGTCCTCTGTATGCTGCGCCTGCTTCCGGTTCAGGATCAGAATAAATTTTTCAAGGCCTTTTTGATATAGTCTTCGCACGAAAGCTCCTCCTCTGTGACCTTGGCAACAGCAGCAAATGCTTCTGCCTTGGTGTAGCCGAGCGCGATCAACGCGTTGATGGCCTCTGTCCTGCCATCCGGCATACCCTCGGCTGCTGCGGATATCGCCTCATCGCCAAAGCCTTCTGCGCGGTTTGCGGAAGCCTCCAGCTTGCCTAATTTATCTTTTAATTCGAGAATCAATCGCTCCGCTGTTTTTTTGCCAACGCCGTTCGCCTTGCTGATTTCCTTTACATCTTCAAATAGGATCGCACGCCGCAGTGTGTCCGCGGACATGGAACCCATGATCGCCATCGCTGCCTTCGCGCCAACGCCGTTTACGGTAATCAACATGCGAAACAGCTCCAGACTTTCTTTATTGTGGAAGCCGTACAGGCTGATGTCATCCTCCTTGACAATCATCAAGGTATAAACCATCACTTCCTCGCCCTCCCGTGAACGATACAGCGGTGAGCCTGTCGGAACATGCACAGCAAAGCCAATGCCAGAAGCGGTTTCTACCACAATACCTGATTCAAACGTCATCGCGTAGGTGCCGCGAATATATTTTATCATACAAACTCCATTCTGCCGCAGGCTGCACTGCGGCACGCAGATTCTTATATTGATTGATTATCCCGGACGCTGCGCGGCGCCGCTCTCGTCTTTCGACTCCCCGCTCGCCCTTTCTCCGGGCAGCTTGGCTTGCCTCTGCTTCATATTTTCTATGAAAGACTTAAATACCGCTGCGGATGCGAAGCGGGCGCTTGTGACCGCCGGCATGTCCGTGACAGATGGCTGCCGCCAGCGCGTCAGCGGTATCGTCCGGCTTCGGTACGGTTTCCAGATTCAGGATTGCTTTGACCATCGCCTGCATCTGTTTCTTGTCTGCCCTGCCGTAGCCGACCAATGCCTGCTTGATTTGCAGCGGCGTATATTCACTGATCGCAAGCCCCGCCTGCGCACAAGCCAGAACTGCGACACCCCGCGCCTCGCCGACCAGAATGGCAGTCTTGGCGTTGTTATTAAAAAACAGTTCTTCAATCGACGCTTCCTCCGGCTGATATCGGCGAATAATCTCTGAGAGCTCGTCGTACAGCAGCTTGAGACGCTGCGGCATCTCCATGCTGTTGTCAGTCAGGATCGAGCCGTAGGCGATGACCTCAAACTTGTTTCCTTTCATATCTAAAATCCCGTAGCCGAGAATGGCGTAACCGGGGTCTATACCCAAAATGCGCAAGATATGATGCCCCTTTCATCCTTGTCTCATGTGAGCCGCAGCCGTTTCAAGCTATCTTGTGCTCACTGCAATAGTATTATTATAACACGCGAACGTCTGTTTGTCCACATGTTTTGTTGCGGAAAATAGCTTGTTTAAATGTCAAGGGAAAGTTAGAAACATACTCCCGTCTTTTTTGTGTTTTCACTTTTTGCAGTTATATAAACCGTAAATTATAGTTTCACTGCCGCAAAAGTTCAGTGATATTTATAGCAAAGCGCCGCGCTCAAAAAGGCAAACTTAATCATTAAAAATCTTTAATTGTCATAAGCCTTCATATAAAAAAGCTGCTTCACATAAGACCGTTTGCGAGCATGTTCTCTCGAAAAACCTCATCGGAAGTTTTCCCGCAAAACAGTTTTCTCGGCATTGTGTTCATCCAGACTTCTGCCCGTTTTACGTCTTTCTTGTTTACAATCTTATCAAAATCGGCTCCTTTTGGGAACCTTCGACGAACCAGTTTGTTGTTCACTTCATTGCTGCCTCGTTCATGCGGGCAGCTCGGATGGCAATAATAAACGTCAGTGCGTTTACCTATCCGATACAGTGCTTTTTCCATGCCATCAAAGTCTGCAAATTCCGACCCGTTATCTACAGTGATACTCTTAAAGAGTTGAAGAAAACGCAGCCATACATCTTCTCAATACGATTGAGCGCCCTCACCACTTCAATAGCCGTGTTCGCTTTCAGTGGTTCAATGATTTCTTTACGGCTCAAACGCTCGGTCAGAACCAGCAGACATTTACGATTTGTTTGTTTCCCATGAACAGTATCCATCTCCCAATGCCCGAATTCTTGCCGCGTATCAACATCTTTCGGTCTGTTCTCGATGGAGGTTCCTTTTGCTCCGCACTTGGCTTGTTTTACCCTTCGTTTGCCTTTTCGTTTATGCCTGCCCTTATCCGGAAGCATTTCAAGTGTGAGATTTTCAAAATATCCGCGTTCAATTCCCTTGTAAACGGTGTTGATTGAAACGATCGGACAGCAAAAAACACAGGACTTATCTTTTTCCTTTGCTTTCAGATACTCAATCGCTGCGACCGGTGAATAGTTCTTTTCTAAAATCAATGCTTCAATAGCTTTTCTTTGGTTCTCATCTTGAAGCAGTGTCGGTGTTCTTCCCTTCTTTTTCAATTTCTCACGATATTTATCGTGTGCCGTTTCCGGCGCGTAGCGAACTTCTTCCTTGATCCCTACGGTATGTGAGTAAATCGCTCGTTTTTTCTCACTGTACACAGTTGCTATGCAGCATCCCACCGCAATCGCAATCTCCGCCGGTCGAAAGCCACTAAGCAGCATGCGCTCGATTGTAAAGCGCTTTTCTAAACTCAAATGCTGATATTTCCCAGTTTGCCCAAAAAGTGTCTCTTAGATCTTGTTCGGTTAAAAACAAATTTCTACCTCCTTAAAAAATCTCATCGCAGAAAACCTCGGAGACAATACTCCGAGGCTTTCTTTTTCTTTTGGCATTCTAAATCTCTTTATGGGCATTTTTACCCTCAAAGGTTGACAATCCTTTAATAGTGGTATGCATCCCTTACGAAATATGCCGGTGATTTTATACCGGTCATGACGATTCCTTTTATCAGCTCCTGGCTTTCTTCACTTGCCCCCTCCGGGTTTAGTATTACATCTAATTTCGTAAGAGGCTGCGCTTTTATGAGTTGTCCTTCCCGGCTTACTGCCGCAATCTGCCCAAAGGAACCAATGAAATCTCTGATATTTCCATCTTTTCCCCGGTGCATGCCGCCGGCAATTATAACATTATCTTTCGCTTTCATAAAATAGTCATAATTGAAAATCTCCACGAGCAAATTATCCGGTGTCGAAAGAACAAACGACTTATAAAAGGATTCCAGCTCAAACTTTAAGATTGCCTTATCCTGTTCCTTCCATTGGTCAAAGTCCGGTTTCGTCGTGTTTTCCAAAACTTCCGCATATTTTTTCAGGTAAGTTTGCTCAATCGTACCTCTTGCCTGCGGTGTTATGGAAGTTACATTGGTTTCAGCCTCAGTCACAGCTTTTTTCCTGTCGTATCGGATGCTTTGCGCCGCTTTTACCATCTCATCTATCGCAAGGTTTCCTCCAAGCAGGCACAGCGCGTTACTTCCCTCATCTTCCCATGCGATGATGCGGAGTTTTTGGTCATTACCCGCGAGGTCTTTATAAACCGTTGCGTCTTTGCCCTTTACGCTCATCTGCTCTGTGGCGTTTGCGTAATTCATAAGGAAGGCGATATCAAAAGTCCCAAGTTCGTAACAATCTAACGAAAGAAAAGCGCCGGCATTGTTTTGATAAGTAATCTCACACCAGTCCCCTGCATCTATGGTGTTTGCATCCACGGAAGTAGACCAAACGACATAGGAAAGAACGCGAACGGATACTTTTCCAAAAAATTTTTCTTTGCGATTTTGAAAAGATCTTCTTTTGCTGCTCCGAAACCGTACAGCATGTCAGACGAACTCCCTGCATCTGCGCACGCTTTCATTAGCAACTAAGCCATCCGGCTCTGTTTTTAATATCGAGATTGTCTTGCTATTGTGCCAGTTCTCCATTATAATCACATTATCAGACGTATAAATCGGAATTTTGGAGGTTATTATGGCTTTTGATTTTAAGAAAGAATTTAAAGAATTTTATATGCCTAAGAATAAACCAGAGATTGTAAATGTACCTAAGGCAAATTATATTGCAGTTAGAGGAAAAGGCAATCCAAATGAAGAAGGCGGAGCATATCAACAAGCAATCAGTGTTCTATATGCTGTTGCATACACATTAAAAATGAGTTACAAGACTGATTATAAAATTGAAGGATTTTTTGAATATGTTGTTCCGCCATTGGAAGGTTTTTGGTGGCAGGATGATGTCGAGAGTGTAGATTATACAAATAAGTCTGCTTTCAGCTGGATTTCTGTTATCCGTTTGCCTGATTTCATTTCTAAAGCTGATTTTGACTGGGCGGTAGAAACAGCAACGAAAAAGAAGAAACTTGATTGTTCGTCAGCAGAGTATCTTACGATTGATGAGGGATTATGCGTTCAAATTATGCATATAGGTTCTTTTGATAATGAGCCAGCAACTGTTGCTCTTATGGATGCTTATTTAGAACAAAATGGGTATGTTAATGATATTAACAAAGATAGATTGCACCACGAGATTTATATGTCTGATGCAAGAAAGGTTGCCCCAGAAAAATGGAAAACTGTAATTAGACATCCAATTAAGAAAGCGTAAAATTCAAGTTTGCCCGGCTAAACACAAAACCCGAATACCAAAAAACAGACCGCCCGCTTTCCGCACTACGCGAAAAGTTGACGGTCTTTTTTGGTTCGCCTAATGCATACGCTCTACCGTTCCCATGAAGAGCGGAATGCCGGTTTCCTCCTCGATGATCGCGTAGAAAAACGGACGATCGAGGATCACGCGTTTCATTTCGCTCGGCGCTGCGCTGCCGCATTCATCGACGACAGCTGTGACCGCGGCGGCTTTGGTACCCTCGGTATCTGTTTCAATAAAAGCCTTGTGCAGAATCTTGGAGACAAAGAGATTTCCCTCCGGTGTGGTCGCCGTTCTATGCAAATCCGCGCGGTCTGCGTCAAAAAGGTCTCGGATACCCATGGTCCGCAGCACTTCCGAAAGCTCCGCGCCGCTCTCCGTCTTGAACTTCGGTAATCCCGTTTCCACCAGCGTTTCCTTTTCGACCTTCCACGCGCGCGCGAACGTATCCTTGCTCAGCCCCTTCACAAAGTCTGTCATCGACAGACCCTCGTGCGGCAGCAACGCCACAAAACTGTAACCGTCCGCATAAGGCTTGACAAATCCTGTCGCCAAATCGTTCTCAAGATAGGTGTATTCCGTACCGTACATCATCTCTGCCGTCTGCACACTGCCGTCCGCCGCAGTAAAATCAGCGTCACTTACCTGATAATCCTTGTAAGGCGACTGCCACTTGCCGTCGAAGGTCAAGGCGTTGATCAGATACAGCATGGTCTGCGGAGAAATCGGCTCGTTCAGAATTTTTTCGATCCGTCCTTTGGTGTTTGTCTTGCACCACTGATTGATATCCTTCACCGTCTTTTTGTCAAAATCCGCGCTGAAAACCTCTGCCTCGAACAACTGCTGCATGGCTGCCAAAAAGCTTTCCTGTACCTGCAGCTTCGGGTCGTCGCGCAGCCAGACAGAATTTGCTGTATTGACCTGCGTCCCCTCCCCTTTGGCGTTCAAAATCTGCTGAAAGGCTTCGCGGGCATAAAAAACTTCACTGCCGACAGCCTCCTGAATCTGCGCCGCCGTTTCGCCGTCCGCACCTTCCTCTGCCATCAGCAGCGCGGTCAGCACGGAGAGAGGACAAACCCACTGCCGCTTTGCGCCGCGTCAGCCTTGTCTTGGTTATCGCGGTCCGCTCCGCTTTGCTGCGCGTAAGCCTGCTGAAACAGCTGTACAGAAAATTTCTGTACGCAATGCTCCCAGCCGACCGGACAGCCGCCTGCACGCTCTTTATACACATTTTCGTCTCCCATGGCGGCAGCTTTCAATTTCACTGTGTCGGACGACAGCTTTCCGTTGTCAGCCGCGCCGCAGGCCGCCAGTGAAAACACCAGCACCGCCGCCATCCCCAGAGCCGTCAGCTTCTTCGCTATCATCGCCTTGCGGATGATCTTTTTGGAGTTTTTCTTTTCTGATCTTCTGCTTTCCATTTTGGTCCCCCTCTCAAAAATCGCTTTTCCCTATCTTCATGCCTACGGATCCATCCCTCCGCACGAAGCTTCGAGCCATCGGTGAAGCATATGCCTCTCGCAAGGTTTGCGCCCACAGATCCGGCTGTTTCGCTTCGATTGCCCCGCCTACTCCGCGCTTACCATCGTGCCCAAGAATACCGGGGTTCTGGTATAGCTGTCAACAATGGCATAAAGGAACGGACGATCCAGCCGCACCGTATATACCTGTGTCGGCTCCGGCTGCAGTGCGGTTGCTTTCACCATTACCCCTGTTACAGCCGCCGCGCGCGTGCCCTCGCGATTGACATCGATATAGGTCTTGTGCAGAATCTCGTCCACATACAGATTCTGTCCGCTGCAGTCTCCCATGCCGGAGAGATCCGCCGCTGACGCGTCAAATAAGTCTTTCATTCCCATCTTCCGGAAGATCTGCACCAACGCGTCCGTCTTGTACTCTGATTTGAAGGCAGGCAGGACCGCGTGCACGATGGCATCCTGTCCGGAATTGACAAACGCCGCGAAGCGCTCGCCGTCCAGCTTTTTCATATACGCTGCCACCGAAACGCCCTTGTTCGGCAGGATCGCGACGAATTGATAACCGGAAGCGTACGGCTTGATGAAGCCAGTCGCCATGTCGTCCTGACAATAAAGAGCTTCCTCGGAATACATGAGGTCGGTTTTCGTTTTTTTGCCGTTTTGATCGGTAAAATATTCTTTTTTGACCTGATTCTTTTTGTACTGCGCGCTCCACTGATCCTCGAAGGCAACCGCGTTGAGCAGGACCAGCTGCTGTGCCGGAGAAAGCTCCTCCACGAGCTTGTCGATCATGCCGTAGGTATTTTTGCTGCACCAGCTGTTGATCTCCTTGACGGTCTGCTGCGAAAAGTCACCGCCCTTGACCTGCGCCTGCAGCATCTCCCGCAAGGTCTTTTGGTAATCCGGATTTAAGGTAAGTGCGCCGCGATTGTTGTACCATACGGCGTTGGCGATGTTCATGCGGCTCTTGGTATCTGCGTTCTCCTGCGGCTGTACCGCCGACCACGCGCGGATCCATTGGTTCAGCTCGCTCATGCGCATACCGAAAGTTTTTTCCATCTGCTTTTTGGTGTCGCCCGCTGCGCCGTTTTCAACCATCGCCATCGCCAGCAGAATCGAAGTCGGTGAAATCATGGAGTTCTGTTTGGCGCTGGCGGCGTTTTTGAAAAGCTGCACCGAAAGGTCGCGCACCTGCGCGTTGGTCTCCCACAAGGCATCCCGGCTCCAAAGCGCCGCGGCATCGTCTTCCGTATATGTGCTCAAGTCCTGTCCGCCCTGCGTTTGTGTCTGCGCCGCGGCTTTTGCGCCGCTGTCATCGACCGCGCGCTCGTCCGCGAAACCATTCATTTTTCTGCTATCCATATCGGTATCTCCTGTGTTCCCTTCTTGCCGCGCGCTTTCCGCGGCATCTGCTTCATACCCGCTGTCTGCCTCTGCTTCCGCGCCTTCCAGATCTTGCATTGCCCCATCGTTTTGCACTTGCAGGATCACCGGTTCCCCCGCAGCGTCCCCTGCCGCCGCATCGTTTCCGCGCATCCAAAACGCGTCGTCAAGCATCCCCGAAAGCCCGACAACCAAGGTCAGACACGCCGCTGCCGAAACCGTCCCCATCACGACGCGCAGCCGCTGTTTTTTCCTGACGCGCGCAGCCGCCTCCGCAGCCCGCAAGCGTTCGCTTTTCTCAAAGACAGCTTTGATGAACTCATCTCTTGTTTTCACGTGAATGCCCCCTCTCTTCCAAAATTTCCCGAAGCGCCCGCTTGCCGCGGTACACATAGTTTTCCACCTGCTTGCGCCCCTTTTTCATAATTTTCCCTGTTTCTTCGTAGGAAAGCCCCTCAAAATAGACCAGATGCAGCGCAATGCGATATTCTGCCTTCAGGGCGTCCATCGCCTCCGCGAGCTGCCGCTTTTCCTCATTGTCAAGAATCTTCTGCTCCAGTGAAAGCAGATCCGCCTGTGTTTCTGCCGTCTCCATCGGCGCCAGCCTCATGCGGCTGTGTCTGCGTATCCAATCGATTGCCTTGTTTCTGGCGATCGCAAACACATAGGTTTTGAGCGAACTTTTTTCGCCGAACCGCTCCGGATGGACGATCAGCTCCACGAAAACATCCTCCGCCAGATCCTCGGCGGTATCCATATCGTTTACATAGCGATGAATGAAAAAAATCAGACTCTCCCGATAGAGATCAATGACTTCTCCAAACGCGTCGCGGTCTCCGTCTATAAAACGGCGGTAGCTAGCTGCACCTTGATCCATGCATTCCTCCGTATCCCTTTTCATATAGTTTGTCGTGATAAAAAAATAAAACCCTCACATTTAATTTAACTTTTTGTTTATGCGCGGTCAATCCTTTTATCCACATTTCCGCGTGGAATTTTTGCGGCGCGTGGAGGCGGGCTGAAATCTGCGGAGAATGTCCGTATTTCCCCTTGCTTATGGGGCATAATTCCAATATAATGTAGGTGGCGGACACACGATGCAGCCCAGACGCGCAAGCCTCCGGAAAAGCGACACGCGATTTTTCGCAGCCCTGCACAGGCTCTGTCCCTGTAAAGCCGCGCTTGTTGCCGGATACCGCCGATACAAGGAAACAGAAAACAGAAACACAAATACAAAGGATATTTTTATGGAACAGCAAACACAAGCAAGGATGCAAAACAAAACTGCAGCGACAAATGAAACAACTGCGATGCATACGTCTACCGGTGCGGCTGAGGACGCACAGAAACAGGAAGCGCAGGATATGGGTACGCGCCGCTGTACAGATGCAAGTACAAGCAGACGTGAAACCCCACCCGCACGCAAGCAAAAACCCCCTGCCGCAAAAAATTTTCCGAAACCGAATCCATGGATCTATTACCCCGCCTCTGTCATCGTGCGGTTATTTTTGCGTTTCAAACTCAAAACGCGTTATGACATCAAGGCGCTCAAAGGCATCCGCGGTCCGGCGTTCATCGTCTGCCCGCACGTTTCCAATATCGACTTCCTGCTGGTCGCAGTGGCGCTGCTGCCGCATCGCCCGACCTTCGTCGTCAGCCAGCATTTCATGACGCATCCGAAGATCCGCTGGATCCTAGAGAAGATGCACGTCATTCCCAAGAAAATGTTTTGTCCGGACATCAAGACCATCCTCAGCATCATGCGCGCCAAGGAATCCGGCAATCTCATCGTGCTGTTTCCGGAAGGACGCCTGACCTGCTTTGGTCACTCGTTGCAGGTCACCGACGGTACTGCCGATCTGGTCAAAAAGCTCGCGGTTCCCGTCTATATGATCTCGGAGGACGGTGCTTATAAAAGCTTCCCGAAATGGGGTAAAGCGGGTTTCCGTCCGGGTCGCATCTTGGTGCGTGCCGAAAAACTGCTGGAGGCAGACGCCATTCCTGCCATGAGCCTGAAGGAAGTGCAGGCGGTGCTGGAACGCGCAGTCCTGCACGATGAGGACAAGCTTTTCCCCGACGTGCGCTACCGCTGCAAATCGCCGGCGCTCGGGCTGGACGGTATCCTTTATAAATGTCCGTCCTGTCTGGCAGAATTCCGGATGCAAACCGACGCGCGTCATATCCGCTGTACCGCCTGCGGCTTCTCTGCAGAGCTGGACGAGACCTACCGGCTGCATGGTGCGCCGTTTACGCACATCAACGACTGGTATTTCTGGCAGGAATCCCTGTTGGACCTTGCTATACCGCTGGAAAGCAAAACCGTTCTGGCTGCAGTCGGTCCGGACGGCAATATGGATAAAAATGCAGGGGCAGGTCTCATCTATATGGACCGCGATGTCATCCGCTATACCGGCACCTGCTTTGGCAAGCCGCTTGCCTTTACTGAAAAAACCGAGGATATCAAGGCCTTCCCTGCCTCGGTCGCCGCGCATTTCGACATCTATCACAAGAAACAGCTCTACAATATGCACCTGCGCCCGGACCCGCGCGCGGTCATCAAATGGGTCAGCTATCTGGACAAGCTCACGCGCGAGCGGGAAACTGCTGCAAAAAACGCGGAAGCAGATAACCAAAACGGATAAACCGTGCAAGAAGGCGTTTTTTCTTGTTAAATTATAAACTTTCCTTGCTATTCCTGATTTTATAGGTACACTAGTATTTGGGGTAATTTGCAAGAGAACATTACAAGAAGACATAAAGGTAAGTAGGAAGGCAAACACATATGAACGTATTCGATTTTATCTCCCTCTTCGGCGGGCTTGCGCTGTTTCTTTACGGCATGCGGCTGATGGGGGACGGTCTGCAGCAGGGTTCCTCCGGTGCACTCAAAAAATTCATGGAAAAGGTGGCGAATAATCCGCTGACAGGATTTTTGCTGGGGCTTCTGGTGACGGCTATCATCCAGAGTTCGACAGCCACCATCGTCCTGACCTCCGGTCTGGTCGGCGCGGGTATCCTTTCACTCAGACAATCCATCGGCATCATCCTCGGCGCAAATGTCGGCACCACGGTGACCGGGCAGATCATCCGTCTGCTCGACATCGACGGAGATGCCTCCTCGTGGCTGAATATCTTCAAGCCTTCAACCCTGGCGCCGGTCGCCGCGATCATCGGGATTCTGGTGATCATGACCCTGCATTCCAGCAAGTCTGACATCATCGGCAAGGTCGCGATGGGCTTCGGCATTCTGTTTACCGGACTGCTCAACATGACGGCGGCAGTCGCGCCGCTGTCCGAATCAGAGACCTTTGCGAATCTCTTTATCCGCATGGCAGACACCCCGGTGCTCGGCTTTCTGGTTGGTACCGGCGCGGCATTCCTGATCCAGAGTTCTTCTGCTACCATCGGTATTTTACAAGCCTTATCTGTCACAGGCGCCTTGACCTTCAGCTCGGTTTACGCCATCATCATCGGCGTCAATATGGGCGACTGCATTACGACAGCCATCGTCTGCTCCATCGGCTCCAAAGCGGATGCCAAGCGGACAGGGCTGATCCATATTTTCTTTAATATTGCAGCATCGGTGCTCGTCATCGTTACCGTCATGCTCCTGCACGGTGCAGGGGTGCTCGACGGCATCTGGAATGCGAGAATCACCTCCGGCGGCATCGCCAATGCGCATACCTCGTTCCGACTTTTCTCAGCCGTCGTGCTGCTTCCGTTTTCTCTGCAGTTTGAAAAGCTGGCCAAGCTTGTCATCAAGGACGGCAAAAACAAAGCAGCGGGCATCGACGAAGAGCTCCTGCGGCTCGATGAAAAGCTGTTTGCCTCCCCTGCACTGGCGCTTTCCAGTATCAGCAGCGTCATCAGCAGGATGGCATCGCTCTCCATCTTTGGGGTAAAAGCCTCCATCCGCACCATTCGTCATTTCGATGAACAGGCAGTGCAGGACATTGATCGGAATGAAGATTTTATCGACACCCTTGCGGACAAGGTCGACAATTATATGATCCGCTTTTCGCCGCATGTGCCGCAAGGCGCAAGCAGCAATCTGCTGAACTACTATATTCAGTGTTTCTCGGAGTTTGAACGCATTGGGGATTATGCAACCAATATCGCCGAAGCCGCATCGGAAATCAACACCAAGGGCATCGTGCTTTCACCGTATGCGCATCGGGAGCTCTCTGTGCTCGGCGAGGCCATCGCGCAGGTGCTCGATTATTCCTATAAGGCTTTCACCAAGCTGGACATCACTGCGGCCAAAAAGATCGAGCCGGTCGAAGAAGTCATCGACGACCTCGTCTCTCAGCTGCGTTCCAATCACATTGAGCGTTTCCACAACGGAGACTGTACGGTGCACGGCGGCATCATGTTCCTTGACATCCTTGTCAACATCGAGCGCATCTCCGACCAGTGCTCCAATATCGGCATCTATACCTTGCTTCTAAAAGAACCGCAGATTGTACAGAATCAGCACGATTACTCCAAATATCTGCACAGCGGTCAGGACGAAGAATTCAATATGTACTACCGCAAGTATCACGACCGCTACTTCCCGCTGCTGGACGGCGCGGAGAACACTGCACAGGCCTAGCACCGCGCAGAGCATGCGCTGCGGATCCATGACACACAAAAAACAGGGCATAGACCCTGTTTTTTGATTATGTGCACTTTTGTCCTGGTATTTTGTTTTTTCCTGCGCAAGCATGCCTTATACCTGTCCGCAAGGAACCGACAAGAACAGTAGCGGCGGCGATGCCGCACGACATGCTTAATCCGCAAGCTCGTTACGCATGCGCACCAGCTGACGAAGCAAGCGGTTCAGGTCGTTGACACGTCTGCATACCACATAGGTGTTTTCCTCATGGTGCATGAAGATGGTATGCAGCGTCATGTTCAGATCCTCGCAGAGTGCCTCCACCGCGGC
>OGHJ01002080.1_pt1 | contig 18354 bp, 19 predicted proteins | sample 1571351 | NCBI WGS metagenome assembly OGHJ01 (sample SAMEA2582037, study PRJEB24529) | metagenome | biome: Human gut stool | place: China | collected 2011 | reverse complement strand
TAAAAGAAAATATGTATATTAAAATGATGGAATAAATAAGGTGGCTGACTGAATGAATCGAATGAGAGGGAAAACAGTAATAATTACAGGAGCAACATCAGGCATGGGAAAGGCTACTGCAGTTATGTTTGCAAGAGAAGGGGCAGAAGTTCTCCTGGTTGGAAGAAATGAAAAAAGGGGCGCAGAGGTAGTTAGAGAAATTTCAGAATTTGGAGGGAAAGCAAGATTATATGTTTGTGATATTTCTTTTGAGGAGAATGTTTTAAACTTAGTCCACAGGATTAGTGAATCATATGATAAAATTGATGTCCTGTTCAATAATGCTGGAATTTGGGATACCTCAGCATTAGAGGAAATAGATGAAGAACGGATTCGGAAATCATTTGCAATTAACTATGATGCTATTGTACTTATGTCAAAATATTTTATGCCGATGCTGGTAAGGGCAAAAGGAAGTATAATAAATAATGCATCAATGGGCGGACTAGATAGCTTTGTGAACGGAACTAAACAATATGTGTATGCATCTACAAAGGCAGCGGTAATCAAATTCTCTAAATTATTGGCAAAGAATTATGCAGATAGTATAAGGGTGAATTGTATATGCCCGGGCATTATTGAAACAGAAATTTTTATAAATAGAGATTTTTCAAGATTTGATGGAACAATTCCAATGGGACGAATAGGTCAGCCAGATGATGTGGCAAAAGTAGTGTTATTCTTGGCTTCGGACGATGCATCATATTTAACAGGGGTAATATTGCCAATTGATGGGGGCGCATCTTTGGTGTAAGGGAGTAAAATGATCAGTATCAGACATATTGGTATATATGTTAAAAACATTGAACATATGACAGAATTTTATAAAAATGTATTTCAAATGGTACCTGTTTGTGAGAAGCAAAAAGATAAAAATGAGTTGTTAGATGAGCTATTGAAATATAAAAATACAACAATAATAACGACCAAGCTAATAACGCCTACTGGGGAAATAACAGGACAGGGTGATATGATAGAATTGGTTAAAGTTATGTCTGGCCCATATCAGGAAGTATTATCAGAACCAGTGTATAATATAGGAGTTATGCATATTGCAATAGGCGTGGAAGATATACAAAAGATAATGAACCTGATTATCAAGAACGGAGGGTGCCAAAAGACAGCAATAGTTACACATATTAATGGGAATCAATTTGCATTTGCCACAGATCCAGAGGGAAATTGGATAGAATTGATAGAGAGGCACTGATATGTTTTTGGAAAATTCTATAGCTAGGGAAGATATGGAAAATATTTATTGCAGAAATATAGACTGGAATTTGTTGCAGAATAGCAGAGTGCTCATCACCGGTGCATATGGAATGTTAGCCTCATATATTGCATTTTTTCTTATATATCTATGTGAATATAAAAATATGAACATCCGAATTGTGCTGCAGGGAAGAAATATAGAAAAAGCGAAAAAGAGATTTGGAGAATTATTAAATAGAACATACATAGAGTATACAGCAATGGATCTTAATAAAGAGATCATGAATGAGGGAACTATAGATTATATTATTCATGCAGCAGGGGGAGCGAATCCCAGATTATATTCCAGTAAACCAGTTGAGGTGATAGAACCTAATGTAATTGGAACATATAATTTACTGGAGTATGCTAGAAAACATGGCAATAAGGGTTTTCTTATATTTAGTTCGGGAGATGTTTATGGAAAAGTGGATGAGCCAGAAAACATATCAGAAGAAACAGTAGGTAAAGTTGATCAATTAGATATTCATAGTTGTTATTCTGAAAGTAAAAGAATGGCGGAAACGATAGCGGTAAGTTATTTTAGGGAATATGGGATACCAATTAAGATATTACGTATAGGACATACATATGGACCAACTATGGATATAAAAAATGACCCAAGGGTTTTTGCGTCATTTCTTAAATGTGTTCTTGAAAAAAGAAATATAGAAATGCTAAGTGATGGATTGACCAAAAGACCATTTTGTTATTTGGCAGATGCTGTGGCGGCATACTTTACTGTCTTGTTTAAAGGAGATGCTGGCGAGGCCTATAATATTTGCAATACAGGTGAGTTTATCAGTATGAGGGAACTGGCCAATATTGTTTTGACATTAGAAAAGGAAAAAAAATTAAAAGTTGTATATTTAGGCAGAGAATATGAAGATGGATATGTGGAGAATAAAGAAAATAAGGATAATAACCCTTCTGATAAAAAACTGAAGAGGTTAGGGTTTGAATATCATTTTACGACAGAAACTGGAATGGAAAGAACATATAAATTTCTTAAGGAGACAGAAATATGGAAAGATTGAAGAACTATTATACAGAGTCAAAGCAGATTTTAATGGATATTATTCCACTTGAAAGACCATTATGTTTATCGATAGAACCAACCAATATATGTAATTTTAAATGCACAATGTGTTTTCATGGGAATAATGAGTATGCAGAAGAGGCAAAACCATTAAAAAATATGGATATGCAGTGCTTTAGAAAGATAGTTAATGATATAAAGAATTGGGGGGGGAAGATTAAGTTAATTAAATTATATTCATTAGGGGAGCCTTTACTGCATCCATCAATATGTGAGATGGTACGACTGATAAAAGAGGCTGATATTTGCAATCAGATAGAGATTACTACAAACGGATCATTGTTAACACCAGAGATTAGTGAAAAACTTGTTGAGTATGGATTGGATATTTTGCGAATTAGTGTATATGGTGCAGATGATAAACATATGAAGGAAATAACAAAATCAGTTTTTACTCCGAATGATATTAAGAAAAATGTTGAATTTTTGAAAGAATATAGAGATAGGTTGGGAAAAACGAAACCCGTAATACTGGCAAAAATGCTCAATACATACACAGATGAAAATCAACGTTTTATTGATATGTATACTGATGTGGCAGATACAATAGGCATTGATGAACCATTTCATTTACCTAGCTGTGAAAATGACATATTTGAAAACTTGTATCATGAGAAAGCAGGTCAGGCATTTGAGGGATCCATGGGAACAAATATATATAAGCAAGAAAAGGCTTGCAGATATCCTTTTACTCATATGACAGTAAGAAATGATGGAAGTTGTGTTGTATGTTGCGCAGATTGGTTAAAGGAGTTGTGCTACGGAAATGTAAACAAAAATACATTGAAAGAGATATGGGAGAGTAAGTCATTATATGAAATAAGGTGTAAGATGCTTAAAACTAAAGGAAAGTGTTTTAAGGCATGTAATGGTTGTGAGATTCCTCTTAGGGATAGTGAAGAAGATAGTGTAGATAGCTTGCCAATAGAAACATTATCGTATAGGTATAATATTTAGGGAGGTAGATTAATGTTTAAACAAAAAATCAATAGTTGGAATAACTCAAAAAAGGATAAAGCATGTAAAATGAAATATTTACATGAACTTAATGATAGTATGATGCAGATAAGTGAGCTCAAGCAATTAATAGGTGGAAATTCTACAATAAGTTCAATTACTGTTGATGCGAGAGGGATTTATGAGACTTTGGATGAATCTCGAGGTAATATGAAAATGTACTTTGAGGAAAATGATTGTGAAGCAGCGCCAGTTGAGGTTATGTGCAGCCTTGATTATGAAAAAACTGAAACAGAGATGTTTCTGAATATTACTTCGGAAATTATGCATTCGGGATTTACAATGTTAGATATTGGGGCAAATGTTGGATGGTATACCTTACTAGCAAGCAATGTTTATCATAAAGAGGGTGTAAATATTTATTCATTTGAACCTAGTCCTATAACATATAAAAGATTGAAGAAGAATATAGAACTGAACGGATTATTAAAAACAAGAGTGTTTAATATTGGTTTATATAATGAAAAGACGAGTCTGGAGTTTTATTATGATATAGAAGGATCAGGAGGATCTTCTTTTGCTAATTTAAGAGAGAGGGAAAAGGTAAAAAAATTAGTAGTAGATGTTGAAAAATTAGATGATTTTGTGGAAAAAAATGAAATCCAGTCTATTGATTTTATCAAGTGTGATGTAGAAGGATCGGAACTATTTGTTTTTGAGGGGGGGGAGGAAAGTATTAGAAAGAGATCAGCCAGTTATTTTTTCTGAAATGTTGAGAAAATGGTCGGCAAAATTTAATTACACGCCTAATGACATTATTCAATTAATGAAAGGTATTGGATATGAATGTTATGCGATAGAAGCAGAGAATAGGCTCAGATATTGTCCAATAGTCACAGAAGAAACAGTGGAAACTAATTATTATTTTTTGAACTTAGAAAAACATAGAGGAATTATACAAAAGTATGGAGGACAGCATGAAGTACGCTAATATTAGTATAGAGAGTGGATATGCTAAAAGTAAAGAAAGAAAAAATGCCATCAGAGTAGTTAATATAGGGGATTATATACAGATAATAGCTATCGATAATCTATATAAAAAAATGGGTATAAGCAAAAGGGATATTGTGTATATAGAATATTATGATCTGTTTGATTATGATGGCGATGACGTGATATTACCATTTAGCTTTATCTATTTTAATCCATATTTTGGGGGGGGGTAGAGCACTCAGGTTTTCACGCAAAATTCATCCGGTTTTTTTGAGTATTCATTGTATCAATGGTAGTTTCACAGATGATGAGTTAGGATATATACAAAGTCACGAACCGATCGGATGTAGGGACATCATGACTCAAAAACTGTTAATAAACAATGGAATAGATGCTTACATTCATGGTTGTATGACTGCTACATTTGACAAAAGAGTTGATTCAAGTTATGCAAAGAATATTTATATTGTAGATATAGATGAAGAATTTAAAAAATTTTTACCTGAAGAGATAAAGAAGGACGGAATTACTGTATCACATCAAATATATGGAAATATTGATGAGTTGCTTAGGAGATATAACGTATGTACAATCAAGGAGTATGTTGAACAAAGATTAGAAATGTATAAGAGGTCTGCTAGATTAATTATTACATCACGTCTTCATTGTGCATTACCTTGTTTAGCAATGGGGATTCCAGTTATTTTTGAATGTAAGAATTATTTATCTCGTTTTTCATGTCTTGAAAAACTGATTCCTATCTATACTGAAGAAAAATGGAGAGATGTAGATTGGAATACTTTACCAGTAAATTGTGAATATATTAAGGATAAAATGATACAGTATTCGATTCAACGTATACGAGATCAGATGATAAATACAACAATTAGAGAGGATATAGACAGATTCTGGGAAACGGATGTTGTTTATTATGAGAATTCATATATAGCCAATATAGATAAAAGTATTTTAAATAAATGGAAGAAAAATGATTATTTTGAGTATGGGATATGGGGAGTGACCCAGATAGCAGATGAAGTTTGTCAACACATAGATAATAATTATCCTCATGCAAAGTTAAAAATGGTTATTGATGATTATCGAGAAATAGAATATAAGAATATAAAAAGTGTAAAATCAACGGAAATAAAGAATAATCCACAAGTATTTATAATTGCAACGGGTAATTCGTCGAGTATAGCTGCTAGTATTATGTTTCAAGATCTATATGGAGAAGAGAAGGAAAAACATTATTGTTCAGTATTTGATGGAAAATATAGTAATAACCTAGAGTAGATTATTAAAGAGGATGAAATATGAAGGTTGTTTTATTGGCGGGAGGACTTGGAACACGCCTTTCAGAGGAAACAGAATATATACCTAAGCCAATGGTAGAAATTGGTGGTATGCCTATCTTATGGCATGTTATGAAGGAATATTCATATTATGGTTTTAATGACTTTATTATATGTGCAGGATATAAACAACACATTGTAAAAGAATGGTTTGCTGATTATTTTTTACATACGTCAGATATTACATTTGATTTTACTGCCGGAAATAAAATGATTATACATAATCAGCACGCAGAACCATGGAAAGTGACAGTAGTAGATACTGGTTTAAATACTATGACAGGTGGACGTATTAAACGAGTAGAACCCTATCTGAATGGGGAATCATTTATGATGACTTATGGTGATGGTGTATGTGATGTGAATATTAGTAACTTGCTAAACTTTCATAAGGAGCATGGAAAGATGGCGACCTTGACTACTGTTCGTATGGAACAGGAAAAGGGAATATTAACAATAGCCGAGGATAACAGCGTTCGTTCTTTTAGAGAGAAAAAGAAGATTGATAGAGAACCTATTAATGCAGGGTATATGGTACTAGAGCCAGATGTATTTAGGTATTTAACTGATGATGCATGTGTCTTTGAAAAAGATGTATTACCAATACTGGCGGAACAGGGAGAACTGATGTCTTATAGTCATGAAGGCTTTTGGCAGTGCATGGATACAAAAAGGGAACAGCTTATTTTGGAAAATTTATGGACAAGTAATAGGGCACCATGGAAAAAATGGTAAGAATGGGGAAGCAAATGTTCGAAAATATGAATGAAGCAGAAGCTAGAGAATATATTTTAAATCAGGTTAAAGACTATTGTGAAAAGTACCATGCAAAAAAGGAATTTCGTGAAGGGGATAGGATTCCTTATGCTTCCAGAGTATATGACAGTAATGAAATGTGCAAACTGGTTGATTCTGCATTGGAATTTTGGCTTACATCAGGCAGATATACAGAGCAATTTGAAATAGATTTTGCTAAATATCTAGGAATTCGCTATTGTTCTCTGGTTAATTCTGGATCTTCAGCTAATTTACTGGCATTTATGACGTTAACCTCGCCATTATTAAAAGAGCGCCAAATTCAGCGGGGAGATGAAATTATTACAGTTGCCGCTGGGTTTCCAACGACAGTTGCACCAATGATACAGTATGGTGCAATTCCTGTTTTTGTAGATGTTACTATTCCACAATACAATATCGATGTAGATATGCTTGAAAAAGCTTTATCAGAGAAAACTAGGGCAGTCATGATCGCACATACACTTGGCAATCCTTTTGATTTAAAGGAAGTCAGTAGATTCTGCAAAGAACATAATTTATGGCTGATTGAAGATAATTGTGATGCATTGGGATCAGAGTATATATTGGACGGTGAAATCAGATTAACAGGAACGATTGGTGATATTGGAACTTCCAGCTTTTATCCACCTCATCACATGACAATGGGAGAAGGGGGAGCCGTATATACGGATAATCCATTGTTACATCGTATTATCAGATCACTTCGTGACTGGGGAAGGGATTGTATATGCCCATCAGGTCATGACAATTTTTGCGGACATCGGTTTGACAGGCAGTATGGAGAATTGCCATTAGGTTATGACCATAAATATGTGTATTCTCACTTTGGATATAATCTGAAGGCAACAGATATGCAGGCAGCCATAGGATGTGCCCAGCTTGAGAAGTTCCCTGAATTTGTAAAGAAAAGAAGAAAGAATTTTGAAAGATTACTCATGGGTCTGCAGGATGTGCAGGATAAATTGATTTTACCGGTTGCACAGTCAGATTCAAATCCAAGTTGGTTTGGTTTCATGATGACATGTAAAGAGGGAACAGAACGGGAGAAAGTTGTTCCTTATATTGAGAAGCATGGAGTACAGACAAGGATGCTTTTTGCAGGAAATTTAATTAAACATCCTTGTTTTGATGAGCTGAGGAACAGGAAAGAAGAGTATCGTATAGTAGGAACATTGGAAAATACGGATCGTATTATGAAGGATACTTTCTGGGTTGGGGTTTACCCGGGAATGACAGAAGAAATGATTGACTATATGATAAAGGTAATAAAAGAGTCTCTTGAACAATAAAAGCAGTAAGGAAAGAATATGATAGATTTAGATTTTTACAAGGGTAAAAGAGTATTTATCACAGGACATACAGGATTTAAAGGCAGCTGGTTATGTGAAGTTTTACTGATGGCGGGGGCAGATGTGACGGGCTATGCATTAGAAGCTCCTACAGAACCAGCACTTTTCAATATTTTGTCTTTAAAAGATCGGATGAAATCCAATATTGGGGATATCAGGAATTTGGAATATCTGAAGAAGTGTATGGATGAAGCACAACCGGAAATCGTGATCCATATGGCAGCCCAACCACTTGTAAGAGAGTCTTATAAAAATCCGGTTTATACCTATGATGTAAATGTCATGGGGACTGTAAATCTGTTAGAATGTGTGCGTATGACAGAATCAGTAAAATCTGTTATAAATGTGACCACGGACAAGGTTTATAAGAATAAGGAATGGGAGTGGGGATATCGGGAGAACGAAGAACTAAATGGATTTGATCCTTATTCCAATTCAAAATCTTGTTCAGAACTGGTAACAGATAGCTATAAGAATTCATTTTTTCTTGAACGGGATATTGCGATGTCCACTATGCGGGCAGGCAATGTAATTGGTGGAGGAGATTTTGCAGCAGATCGTATTATACCAGATTGTGTCAGAGCGGCGATAAAAGGTGAGGATATTATTATTCGCAATCCACATTCGGTCAGACCATATCAGCATGTTTTGGAACCAGTGATGGCATATCTTTTGGTGGCTCAGGAGCAGTATAAGAATCATGAATTGGCAGGGAACTACAATGTTGGACCCGATGAGGGAAACTGTTTGTCGACAGGGGATATTGCGAGTTTGTTTTGTGCTAAGTGGAATGAAAAATCAGGAAATAATATTAAGTGGATTAACAAATGGGATGGTGGTCCACATGAAGCTAATTATCTCAAATTAGACTGCTCAAAAATTAAGCAGGTATTTCAATGGAAACCATTGATATCAGCAAATAAAATGCTTGAACTGACGGTAGAATGGTATTGGAAATGGATAAATGATTTCGAAGAATGCTCAGAAGAAACTAAATTTCAAATTATCAGTAATTATTTATAAATTGGGAATAGAAGTATATTCAGGACTAATAGGCAGATTATGTAGTGAATTCGTGGAGCAGAACGCTGACCCTTGGTACAGACAGCCTGCCTATGTGAAAAGGAATTTTCGATTACTAGGATCAAAGCAAGACCAAGTGCAACAGCAAAAGTTAATAAAAAACAAGAGAATTAGGATAATATCGATAGAATCGAAGTGGAGCGCACCTTCAGCCTGAGCAAACGAGGCTATGGTATAAATTGCATTACCACAAAACTGGGAAAACGCAGTTAACTTCTATCGCATTATTTGTATTCGTGACGAATCTGTTCAGGATCCAGAGGCGAATACTTCGTGTGTTTTTGTATCTGTTCCGATTCTGGTATGATAGGAGAAACTGTAAGAGTTGTAAGCTACAAATATCTGCTTAATCAGTAGACACTAGTTAGTAAATAGTCAAAAAGGGCAAAAAGTATCTCAGGCAGATACGAAGGTTCTGGTAATGAGATAAGGAGTAGTTATATTGAAAAAAATGCTTTATTTTATGGGGGTTGAGTGGAATTGGATTTTTCAGAGACCTCATATTCTCGCAAGACAATTGGCAGAAAAGTATGAGATTACAATAGTATGTCCAAAACAATTAATACATCCCCAACACCAGAATAATGAACATCCGGGCAAGCTAATTGAACTGTTGCAATTTCCTTTTCAGGAAAAAGTCAGACTAATAGGGAAAATGGCAGATTTGTGGCATAAGCATCTTATGGGGAAAATGGATGATTATGATTTGATTTGGGTAGGATATCCGCTGTTTGGACGATATATTCCGGAAGATTATAAGGGAACGATTATTTATGATTGTATGGATAATTTTGAAGCCCTATATCCTGATCGAAGAGAAACAGCACTAAAAAGAGCATGTGCAGAAGAAATAAAATTGTTAAGCCGGGCAGATATCGTATTGGTATCCAGCTTGAAACTGAAAGAAAAAATGCTAACTATCAATCCTGAAAAAAAAATATTACTGGTAAGAAATGGATATAGTAATATAATAATGGAGGAACCTAAACAGAGAGAAATAAAAGAACAATATATTTTAGGGTATGTAGGAACAATTTCAGAGTGGCTTGATAATTATGTGATAGAGGAAAGCCTTTCAATAAATAAAAAAATCTGTTATGAATTGGTAGGACCAGTAGCAAATCATCGACAAATTTTGAATCAACGGGTTTCTTACAGAGGGGTGATTGAACATGCTGAGCTTGGAGAATTCGTTAACAAGTTAGATTGCTTATTAATGCCATTTTTGGTAAATGATATCATTTTGTACGTTGATCCGGTCAAACTCTATGAGTATATAGCGTGGGGAAAATGCATAATTTCTTCTTGGTATCCTGAAGTTGAAAGATTTAATGATTTTGTGTACTTTTATCACAACGAACAAGAATACTTGTCCTTGTTGGAGCAATTATGTAAAGAAGGTTTTCCAGCAAAATTTACGAAAGAACAACAGCGGGAGTTCCTTGAGAAAAATACATGGGAATCACGTGGAGAGTTAATCAGTCAAGCATTGGAAACATAGAAATTTGAAAGGCAAGAATAAGAATCAATCATGAAAATAATGAGTGTTTTTGGAACCAGACCGGAAGCAATAAAAATGTGTCCGTTAATTAAGGAAATGCAGATGCACAGTGAAATTAAGAGTGTGGTTTGCCTAACTGGACAACATAAGGAAATGCTACAGCAGGTAATTGACATCTTTAGTATTCAAGTGGATTATAATCTGCATATCATGAAGCCATTGCAGACATTGACGACTATAACAACAGATATTTTGATATTAATGAAACCGATTTTAGAAAAAGAAAGACCTGATATTGTGCTTGTGCATGGTGATACAACAACTTCATTTGCGGTGGCATTGGCGGCGTTCTATGAGAAAATCCCAGTGGGACATGTAGAAGCAGGTCTTCGAACATATGATAAGTATGCACCATTCCCAGAGGAAATGAACCGGACACTGACAAGTAGAATTGCAGATATTCATTTTGCACCGACCAGAGCAAATCAGTTGTGTCTCGAAAAGGAAAATATTTATAATAATATTTTCGTTACCGGAAATACGGTAATTGATGCTCTTAATACAACTGTTAGAGAGGATTATCAATTTAAGAGTGAACAACTTAAAAGTATTAGCTTTGTTGGAAAAAGAATGATTTTGGTGACAGCTCATAGACGTGAAAATCTTGGTAAACCACTTGAGCAGATCTGCGAAGCAATTAAGGAGATAGTAGATAGTTATTCGGATATAGAGGTTGTTTATCCTGTACATCTAAACCCCAAAGTTAGAGAAACTGTAACGAAAATGCTTGAAAAAAATCCTAAGATACATTTAATTGACCCGATTGATGTGGAAGATATGCATAATTTGATGGCAAGAAGTTATTTGGTAATGACTGATTCAGGTGGAATTCAGGAAGAGGCACCTTCTTGTGGTATTCCTGTTGTAGTTCTCAGAAATGAAACAGAGCGTAGGGAAGCCATTGAGGCAGGAACGGTATTACTTGCTGGAACAAAGAGAGAGGATATTGTAAGAGAAGTTAAGCTGCTTATTGAAGATGGGGTTAAATATCAGGAAATGGCAAGAGCAGTGAATCCTTATGGTGATGGACATGCCAGTGAAAGGATTGTAGAAGCACTTTTTTTGTATTTTGGTGGTAAAGAGTGATTAAATATGGCGAAGATAGGAATTATAATTAGTTCTTTGTATGCTTGTGGAGGAGAAGAAAGAGTTGTATCTCTAATGGCAAATGAGTGGGTAAAGAAACATGAGATAACAATTTATACTTTTGAAAATAGAGAATATGAGGGTAATCAAAATGATTATTATCTCTCAGATCAGATTAAAATTAAAAGAGTAATGAATCCTCCAATAACCTGGCAGGGAAAGATAATTAAGCTGCTATATTATTATTTTGGGGTACCATCCGATAGATTTTTACCTCGTCTGCTAAAAAATACGATATATCCAGATATGTTTTTAAAAGAATGGAGAGATAGAATAAATAATGAAAAGTTTGATATTGTGATAGGAGTTTCTGGAATATATAGTGTGCTTTTGGGACTTATTCACAATGAAATTTCGGCTAAACTGATAGGATGGCAGCATAGCTCTTACGAAGGGTATTTTGATCCCAGGAAAGGTTACTATCGTAATCAGAAGAAAATTTTTAAAGAAAGTGTTGAAAAGCTTGATGCCTGTATAGTACTAAATAAAGATATTCAAGAGAAATATCAGAAGGAACTTGGATTGAAAACAGAGGTAATTTTTAATCCTAAGAGTTTTGAGAGTAGAATAAAAGCAGATGTTAGTCAGCAGTGCTTTGTTACATGTGGAAGAGTGGAAGTAGAGAAGGGATATGATGATTTAATTGAAGCTTTCTATAAATTTAATAGATCTAATAGTAACTGGAAGCTCCTTATAATAGGCGGTGGGAGCCTGAAAGAACAGTTAGAATGTAAGATCCAAGAAAAAAATTTGGGTAACAAAGCTATTATTACGGGATATGTTCACAATGTCAGGGAACTCCTTTTAAAGGGTTCAGTTTTCATTATGACATCCAGATGGGAGGGATTTCCAATGTCTATTACAGAAGCATTAGAGCTAGGGCTTCCGATTATTGCATATGGAATACCTGCAATGGAACCGCTGGTATCAAATGGAGTGGAAGGCAGAATTGTGCCACCGTTCGATAATGATTTATTGGTTGACGCAATGAAGGATTTGGCATCAGATAGGATAAAAAGGCAACACATGTCAGATGCGGCGGTTCAAAAGGCAATGACTTTAACACCTGAAAGTATATCTCAATATTGGTTTAGATTATTTGATAAAATGAATTAGCAGGAGGAAGAAGGAGTTAAGTGGGAAATGAGTGAAGAAATAACTAATAACAATAATAGAGAGAATATCTTGGTTCTGTTGATGTTGTGAGATTTTTGATGGCATTGTTGATAATGTCCCATCATTTATATCTTTTAGGATATAAAGATGACTGGCGTGGCATTAGTTGTTGGATTTGGGTGGATTACTTCTTCATGTTGACAGGGTATTTTAGCATTCGTCATTTTGCAGCAGTGCAAGAAAAGCCGGTAAAGTGCGCTGGATATGAGGCAGTGAAGTATACGGTTCATAAATTCAAAAAATTGGTTCCCTATATTGCCATTGCAGTTTTTGTGCAGTATCTGATGATAGCCGTTTCATATATGAAGCAATACAATTTGAGAGGCATCTTGGATGCTTTTTCAAATATGCCATATGAAATACTGCTGCTTTCTTCTTCTGGAATTGTGAAGCCTGAGGTCGCACCAATCTGGTATCTTTCAGCAATGTTTCTCGCACTGCCGCTCTTGGTATACATGCTGTTACGGTTCGAGGATTTGGGGTATATTCTGGCTTGGCTAGTTCCAGTGCTATATTATGGCAGAATGGGAGTAAATACTATACGGGACTGGCCAAATGATTTAGTGAGAGCGTTTTCTTGTATGGCATTAGGAACTTTTGTGTTTATTCTGACAAGTAAGGTGAAGGAACTTAAGTTTTCTGTATTACAAAGGGTGTTATTGACAGTGGTAGAAATTGGCTTGTTTGGATTATGCATTCTGATTACTGTGGCGAATAAGCCGTATATGAAATGGCCATATATGAATTTGCTTCCGCTACTATTTGTGGTACATGCGACAATAATGCTGTCTGGCTGTAGCTATTCTGCTAAGGCAAAAGGTGTGTTTTGTCAATTTTTGGGAGAGATAAGCTTTCCGATGTTTCTTTTTCAGTGGGGAATCGGAACCTTTACAGCAGCGAAGATTACTGCTGTGAACGGAATTCGTTTATGTATTTATTACTTGGGAACTATTCTGGCTTCTGTCATGGTAATGGTATTGAAAAAAATAATAAGTAGACAAAGAAGGGAAGAGGGACTTTTTGTAAAATAAATATAATGTGTTAATGAATGGAGATATGCATGAAGGAATTAGAGTACCCGTTTGATGCAGAAAAAATATTAAAACAGAAGAAATCCTTAAAACGACATCTGCTTGAAAATCAGGGAGAAAATTTAATCAATAAGAAGATAGCCATATTAGGTGGGGAGACAACACAGGATATTAAGTTGATGTTAGAACTTTTCCTTTTGAATTATGGGATAAGACCGTCCTTTTATGAGTCAGAATACAATATGTATTATGAGGATGGGATGTTTCCTAATTCGGAATTGGAGGAATTTGCACCTGATATTATTTATATATGCACCTGCGTCAGAAATATTGCAGAATTTCCGCATTTGTCAGACAGCAGAGAAGCTGTGGAGCAGAAGAAAACATTGGTAATAAACAAGTTCCAGGGACTGTGGGATCATCTTTATCAGGTATATCATTGTCCTGTCATACAGAATAATTTTGAGTATCCTTTCTTCAGGCTGATGGGAAACAAGGATGCAGCTGATTATCATGGCAGAGTAAATTTTGTGACTTTGCTGAACTGTGCTTTTTATGAATATATGCAGGCACATGAGAATTTTTATATCTGCGATGTGAACTATATTTCAGCATCTTATGGACTTGATAAATGGTCGGATCCTTATTACTGGCATATGTACAAGTATGCGGTAGCTGTACCTGCAATCCCCTATCTTTCCTTTAATGTTGCCAATATTATTAAGTCTATATACGGCAAGAATAAGAAAGTATTGAATCTGGATCTGGATAATACTCTGTGGGGAGGAATTGTCGGTGACGATGGGGCAGATAACATTGAAATTGGGCAGGAAACGTCCCTGGCTCAGACTTACAGTGAGTTTCAGGAGTACCTGAAGCTTCATAGGCAGCTTGGAGTGCTTCTTACTGTTAATTCCAAGAATGATGAAGTGAATGCGTTGGCAGGATTGTCAAGACCCGACAGTGTGCTTAAGAAAGAGGATTTTGTCAACATCAAGGCAAACTGGAATCCGAAGAGCGTGAATCTTTCAAAAACTGCAAAGGAGATGTCGCTGCTTCCAGAGAGCTTTGTCTTTGTAGATGATAATCCGGCTGAACGGGAGATTGTGAGATCACAGATTCCCGGTGTGGCTGTACCTGAACTTGAGGAAGTGGAACACTATATTCAGCTGCTTGATAAGTCTGGATTTTTTGAAGTAACATCCCTTTCCAAAGACGACTTAAAGCGGACGGAAATGTATCAGGAGAATGCTAAGAGAACGGAGCTTCAGGCATCTTTTGTAAATTATGAGGATTATCTGGAATCTCTTGAAATGAAGGGAGAGATTCAGAGCTTCGTACCGATGTATATGTCCAGAATTGCGCAGCTTACTAATAAGAGCAATCAGTTCAATCTGACAACAAAGCGCTACAGTCAGGCGGATATTGAGGCAGTGGCTGATGATGCGGATCATATCACACTTTATGGTAAGCTGGGGGATAAATTCGGGGATAATGGAGTGGTGAGTATCGTCATCGGAAGAATTGAAGGGAAAAATAGGGATGAGCTTCACATGGAGCTTTGGCTGATGAGCTGTCGTGTGCTGAAAAGAGATATGGAGTTTGCGATGATGGATGAACTGGTGGACAAAGCAAAGACCATGGGCATCAGGAAAATCATCGGTTATTATTATCCTACAGCCAAGAATGCCATGGTTAAGGAATTTTATGGCCTGCAGGGATTCCGTAAGATAAAGGAAGACGAAGAAGGCAACACTACATGGGAATTTGTGATTGATGATCATTATGAGAAGAAACAACATGTTATTAAGGTAAATGAGCAGGAATAAATGATGAGATTAATGACGCTTCGAAACGGAAATAAGATTCCACAGATCGGGCTCGGAACCTGGCAGATTACAGACCGAGATCTGATGAAGCAGATCGTGTGTGCTGCCTATGAGGAAGGATATCGGCTGATTGATACAGCAGCTGCATACAGCAATGAAATCGCAGTGGCAAAAGCAATTGCCAATCTGCCCCGTGAGGAATTGTTGCTTTCTGACAAGGTTTGGAATACTAACCGGGGATATGAGGCAGTGCAGGAAGCCTGTCGAAGATCCCTGAAGAAACTGAAGACAGATTATCTGGATCTTTATTTGATTCACTGGCCGGCATCTGGTAAGCTGTATCCGAACTGGTCTGATATCAATGCAGATACCTGGCGTGGAATGGAAGCTTTGTATCGGGAGGGACTGGTAAGAGCTATCGGAGTGTGTAATTTTAAAGTACATCACCTTAAGGAGCTGGAAAAGACAGTAGAGGTATTTCCCTTTGTCAATCAGATCGAGATACATCCAGGCAAGAATCAGCAGGAGGTAATTACTTATTGTATGGATAAGGGTATTTTGCTTGAGGCAAGCAGTCCATTGGGAAATGGGCAGATTCTCAAAAACGAGGATCTCGTAAGTCTAGCAGAAGAGAAGGGAAAAACTGTTGCTCAGATATGCTTGAGATGGGAGATACAAAAAGGTCTGATTGTGATACCGAAAACAGCAAGGGTACAGCGGTTAAGGGAAAATTTTTCGGCTTTTGATTTCGAGCTGACAGATAGTGAAATGGAAATGATTGACAATATTCCATACTGTGGGGGTATCGGAATAGATTCAGACGAGGTGACTCAATTTGGCTAATACAGAGAGAGAAAAAGAGGACTTGCTTGCGCTTCGCAAGAAAATATTTATACTTGGATATAAGGGTGGAATGGCACATCTGGCATCCTGCTATTCCAGTCTGGAAACGATTTATGCATTATACTTAAAAGGTATTTTGCGATATGATCCTGAAAATCCGAGGTGGAAGGACAGGGATCGATTTATCTTAAGTAAGGGTCATGCAGGACTTGCACTGTATACGGTTATGATGAAGGCAGGATTGATTGAAGAGAAGGTGCTTGACACATACCTGCAGGAAGAATCCCTGATAGGCGGTGAACCCTGTATGAGAGACAGCGCTTGGGTAGAGGCGACAACAGGATCCTTGGGGCACGGATTGTCCATGGGACTTGGGATTGCTATGGCACTGAAGATGGATCACAGTCCAGCAAAGGTTTATGTGATGCTTGGGGATGGTGAGTGTGAAGAGGGTACAGTGTGGGAAGCTGTCATGATGGCTCCGGCATTTGGCCTTGATAATCTTGTCGCCATACTTGATTGTAACGAGATCCAGAAGATGGATTTTGTGAAGAAGACCATTGGAGAAACAAGATGGGCACAGCGGTGGGAAGCTTTTGGTTGGGAAGTAAAAGAGATAGATGGTCATGATATGGAGGATTTTAAGAGAGCGGTAGAGGAGCCTGTGACATCGGACAAACCGAGACTGGTGATTGCTCATACGGTGAAGGGGAAGGGCATCTCTATCATGGAAAACAATCCCAACTGGCACTTTAAACTGCCCGGAAGGAAAGAACTGAAAGTCTTTAAAGAGGAGCTGGGAATCAGTGATTCGGAATTGGAGCGATGAATGAATAGTGCATATATTGCAAGGTTGATGGAGCTTGCAGAAAAGGATCATGACGTGATCCATCTTATTGCAGACAGCGGTACTGGATATGATGAGATGTTCCGCAGGAACTTTCCGAATCAGATTTACAATTTTGGTATCGGTGAGGAAAATATGGTAGCTGCGGCAGCAGGTATGGCATCGGCAGGAAAAAAGCCCTTTGTGTTTACAGCAGGAGCATTTCTTGCATACCGTTGCATGGAGTTTATCAGAGATGATGTCTGTTTCCAGAATTTAAATGTAAAGATTGTGGGTATGGGAAGTGGTCTTTCCTGGAGTTCCCTTGGACCTACCCATCATACCACTGAGGATATTTCTGTTCTTCGTGCAATTCCCAATTTGATGATCCTTTCACCGGCAACACCAAATCAGGTGGCAGCGTGTGTGGAAGCTGCTTACAGACATGAAGGTCCTGTCTACTTAAAAATTGGTATGAATCATGAAGATGAATATTTTGAGACGGATTATGCCTTTGATCCAGAGAAAAATGATGTACTGCAGGATGGTTACGATATTGCAATCTATGTTACCGGCAGTATTCTGAGAGAGGCCGTAGAGGCAGCAAAGCTTTTAAAAGAAGAAGGAATTAAGGCAAAACTTGTGAATGTGGTGTGCATGAAGCCTTTTAACGAGAAAGATGTTTTGGATACTGCGCAGAATATAAAAAAGATTTTCACGGTAGAGGAACATAATATTCATGGAGGACTTGGCAGTCTGGTAGCAGAAGCTATCGCCTATCATGGAGTAGAGGCAAGAGTGGTTCCCATAGGGATCAATGATGTTTTTGCTTCCGGATACGGAACTCATGCCATGGTCAGGAAAGCAAATGCGCTGGATGCGGCAAATATCTGTGAGAAGATAAAGAGGTCATTATAAAATGAACGAGTATACAATTGCGGATATAGAAAAGGGAATGAAGGCTTGGCTTAACAGTGATAAGGAACTAATTTACTTATCAACTGTTAGCTGACGGTTT
>OGHJ01002077.1_pt1 | contig 18357 bp, 8 predicted proteins | sample 1571351 | NCBI WGS metagenome assembly OGHJ01 (sample SAMEA2582037, study PRJEB24529) | metagenome | biome: Human gut stool | place: China | collected 2011 | reverse complement strand
CTTGAACCTCACCACACAATATCATCCGATAAATTTCAGTCATCATTGCAGCATCAATGTAGGGCACTTTTTCTTTTGTTTCTGCACGAACAAGATCCACAAATGTTCTGTGGATCTTGTGTGCCCACGATGTTACAAAGTACGCATCGCAATCTGCATCCGGTTCGTAATTCCAGCTACTTTTTCCGTATTGCCTCCATCGAACAAATGCACCGATTACGATTACCGATTCGATATTCGCGGGCATATAATAAAGCCCCATACCTTTTGTCTGATTTTCAAGTGCAATAATCTTTACAGCGGATTTCTTCACCTTATTGACATGATCCATGCTGATGCCTTCCGCCTGCCAGTCAATAGCAGAAAACAAAAACGCATTCATATCCTCCACCGCTGCACGCAAAACACCACTGATGCCAACATTGGCCGAGATGTCAATTTTCCTTCCGCCGGACCATTGCATCAAGGCATCGGTAGCTGCACCAACTTTCTCCTGTATCTCCGCAGTTACACTCGTTGCAGTCTCAGGTTCTTTTTTCTCCGGCAGCGCAGCCGTGCGCTTTTTTGATTCTCCTTCCGTTGTTGCTTCTCGTTTCGGTGCCGAAACTTCCGTGAATGTAATCACCGGTAGATTCAGTTCCTCCAGAATTTCCTTCCTGATCCCGGAAATATAGGTAACTCCGTTTTCCGTATACTGATCCGGTTGACCATTGCCCCAGATACACAAGAACGCAATCAGTCGTTTTTTCTGTATTTCATCTGTAATTTGCCTATCAACCGCAATAAGAAGGTTTTGATTTACTCCACCTATCGTATACTTTCCGCTTGGAAAAGCCATCGGATTATTCAGAATATCTGTAACAACCGGTTCAATCAGATCTCGGATAATATACCGTGGAGTTCGAAATCCTACACTCAATTTTTCGTTGTAAAGATACCGGATGCTATTTTTTGCAAACGGATACAGGCACAGTTTCTTTCCGTCTGCAATCTCAACAACTTCCCATGCTGCGCCCTCTTTAACCTCGTGCACAGGATAATCTTCCGGTCGTGCCTGATTTTTTGCCCAATCGGAGACTACGGATTCTGGCAGGGACATCACATTCAAGTATCGTCCCACAAATTCAAAAAGACCTGCCTCGCTCATGGCATCCGTTGGAATATATACGCACTTGGTAATACGATCCTTGTGGTTATCCCGGAAGTTGTTCTGCAGATAGTCATTCGTGGTGCCCACGATAGACGAGATCCGGCAAAGATGCTCGCCCTCATTCATGCCCGTATGCTCCACAATCAGCGCATCCAGAAGTGCATCATCTACTCCGGTAAACGAAGTAACATCCTCAATAAATAGCGTCAGGTTCTTTCCCAGCCGATAAAGTTCTTTTCGAATATCCTGAAAAATCTGTCGAAAGTCTCCCGGCTCAATTCCGGCGCAGCGCTGAATCACATCATTTACAAACTGATTCAGGTATGCTGCAAGTTTTACAGCTTCTTCTGGCCCACTTTCATCCGCCATCAGTTCCCGTGCCATTTGTTCCGACTTTCGATCTGCTCCGGCTGAAAGCATTTCTTCATAGAAATCTGCCGAGATATAGAAATCCTCTGCTCGGAATTCTGCCACAGTATCTCGATCGACTAGTTTCGTCGTTTCTGCCACCTTGGAATACATACGGTCAATGGGGCCATTGCTTTCCATCAGGCGGCTATGCATAACCTCATTATTCAGCAGCGCTTCCAAACGCTTGCGCTTTACGTTGGTAAGCTCCACAGAATGACTGCTATCATCATGTGCAATCTCGATAATGAAGTTATGATAGATCATATCCTTGAGTTTTTCTTCATCTACCGAAGCAGACGCACGAACCAGCCGCTCATAAACCTCACGATTTGCGATTTCCTGTACTTCCGGCTTTTCTAGCAACTGCCGAATGGTTCCTTTCAGGGTATTGTCGCTTCGACGAATGAACAGGATTACTTCATTCTCCGGTTTTTCCTGCTCAAATCGCGTCTCAAACCAGCGGATCAGATGTGATTTGCCTGTGCCGCTCTTGCCATAAACCGCAATAAATTGATGGCGATTTTCCGGATTGCAAATGTACTGCTTGTAAATTTCCTCTTCAGAATAATTTTTCTTTTCAGAAGGAGTATACTCGAATTTATCCAGCAGGTACAGCTTATCGAGTGCCACATGGGTTGCCAGAAAATCCCCTTGTAAGACCGTGATTGAGTCCGGTTTTATCACGCTCGCAATGCGTTCGCTCGCAATAATTCGATCCATCATTAACCTCCGATCGTAATATTCGTTACCGTATCACGGATTGGGTGTGCTTTTAACGGATACAGTGTCCAAATGTCTTTCTGATCCAAAAAATGTTCCATCTTAAGGATTCCCGCATCGTGCAAAGTGCGCAAGCCGTTTGACATTCCGTAACTCAGCCGATGATTTTTTTGGTTTTCATCCATAATGATCCCACAGTATGGCGATATCCGGTTAATAAACTCACCAAAGGAATATTTTTTTTCTTTTTCCAGTCCGGCAAGCTCTATTACATCCTGCAGAAAAATATCGGCATTCGGAATCATAAACATTTCCTGCAAATAGCCAAGACCAAGATACGACACCCAGAAGCGCCAAGCACGCATAGCCATAGCGTCCACCTTCTGTCCTGTCAGTTCACTCATCACTGGGCCAAGATTTGACAGATTTTTTTCTGTTTTTAGCGCATCTGCGCCCAGCATGTAATATGCATGGGTTACCTGATAAAATTGACCATCTGAAAATTTTCGTAGTACCCCATTGACATATTTCCGCATCGTTTGACGGGATTCTATGACACTCGGATCTACTGCCAGTGAAATCATATTATCTGATGTAATAATCAGTCCAAGTTCCTCTGCAGCTGTCCGGTAATCTGGAAAATAAGCCGTGCTCGTATCAGCATTCAGCTCCGCTGGTTCCATTTTTTCCTTTAGCTCACTGCTGGATATCGGCCCTTTTTCAACAATTTTGCACAGTACATATACGCGTTCCGGTATTGCCGGCGTCACCATTTTCTCTCGAAACATGAAAAGCTCCTTTTAACCATTTAAAATAGTTTGAAGCGAAAGCACTGGGCCCTCTACCAGATCCGAAAAGGATTTATCCATCCAATCAAAGCGTCTATTTTCTGCGATGATGTGAACAATTCCCGTTTCCGGTCTTCCGCTCAAGCGGTTGCTGACAATACGCAATTCTTCGTAGATCTCACTTGGCGTTCCTTGGTACAAAACTCCAATCAAGCCAGAGAGATAATACCAGTTGTTCTTCTGAACTAGTTTTGTAAGCGTGTACTCATTCAGGATCAAAACATTCTCACAATTAGATAATGCGTCCATTCCCTCAAGCCGGTCTTTTACAATCAACACGGATAATCCCTTTTTTAGAAGTGCATCAACAAGTGCCGCACGATTTTCATCCTGTACATAAACAATCGCGTCTTTTGCACCCCCAAGGAGTGCTGTTTGCTCTGCCAACAACGGTCTTAGCGGGCTCTGTACAGCAGACTTCAGTGCAAACTCAAACGTGTCTCCGTTTATAGGTTCCATATGTTTGTCACATCCTGCACAGTACTCTGAAACTTTATCGTACGTGTCATAAAACATTTCAGACCAGCAAACTTTTTTATAATTGCGAACGGCCAATTGAATCGTTTTTAATGCGCCCTCATAGCAGTCCCATTCTTTCTGGCGTATTGTTTCAATTAACTGTTCTTGTTCCTGTCCGCAATCAAGCAGTCGCTCATCAAGAACTTCAATCACAAAGGTGTATAGTCCTCCCTGTGGGATCACTTCCTGAATGCGGATCAAATTATTTCTGCGGAGAAGAAGAAGGACGTAAATATTCCAGTTTGTATCTGCTTCAGAAGCAGGGGTATCCTCCAGTTCATCTTTTTGTATATTGTACTCCGGCTTTACCGATGTATCAATATATGCATAATTTCCTTTTCGAGGTGACGTTGTACTGTTATACATACTGTTCCAACGTCCAACAATCTTTTTTGAGGTGAGCACTTTTTTGTTAATCCGTTGAAATGCAATATTCGAGTCATCCGGATCAACACACATCACACTTAAGCAGGGCAATCCATCTCGACCGCCACGTCCCAGTTCTTGATAATATGCATTTGGATTTGGTGGAATATAAAGATGCAATACCGTACGAACATCGCTTTTATCCACACCTACACCAAACGCAGATGTTGCTACCATTATTTCAAACTCATCGTCGATCCAGCCTTGAATTAGCTCCTCTCGCTTTCTTCCATTTGTAAGGCCTGTAAATGTCTCCACATTGTTCAGACCTGCATTTTTCAAAACATCTTTGGTTTTTTCTGCGTCTTCCGGGCGTGCCACATAAATAATCATCGGATGTGGAAGTTTTCGTACCAATTCCAGCATCTTTTTCTTTTTGTCTGTATACGACTTTGCATTGATCAGAATATAGTGCGGCTCATGGCGAAGTGCATCACAGCGAACTTCAATCCATTTTCCCCCCTGCGAAAAGAGATTCTTCAAAATATCAATGCTTCGCTTTTCATATGTTGCTGAAAGCAAAAAAGTTCGAATGGAAGGATTGCTTTGCAGCAGAAGTCTACGCCATGATTCCAGGCATTGATAATCGACTCGAAACTGGCTGCCCCAGTCTACAACAATATGTGCTTCATCAATTACAATATTTTTCAGGTAACGCTCCGCATTGGCCTTTCGAATACCTTCTACAAAATTTTTATTGTTGAGCAAGGCTTCTGGTGAAATAAAAAGCATCCTCGCTGTTTTTTGCTGGATTGCCAGGAGAATGGGGGTCGGATTTTCTCCGCTGTGATAGCAGAACACTTCCTTTTCGACCTGCTCTGAACAAATCGCCTTTTTTGCAGCTCTAACCTGATCGATCGCCAGTGAAATCGTTGGAACAATGACAATCGTCAGTCCGTTGTCCTGATAGGAAATTGTCTGCGTGATCAAACTCTTTCCTCCGCCAGTGGGAAGCGACACCAGTGTTGTATAGCCCTCCGGCGTTCTAAGTGCCCCATGAACGGCAATCTTTTGCTCAATCGACTTAAACTCTGAATAGCCGGTTAGCTTATAAATAAATGGATCCGACTGCAGGTTGTAACGTGCACCACTTTCTTTGCGCTGTGGGGCATTGTTTCCTATGAGAAATGCCCTCTCCACAAACTTGCGATTAACTGTTTCCGGAAGCTCAAGTGTTGCAAAAAAGGTTCCCTTTTGCATATCTTTTACAATGGAGTAATCATTGTACTCCGGTACACAATGATCTGGAAGGTGAAGATCGGTTTCCATCACAATCAGATAATCTCTCAGCGCCAGAAGGAAATCATCCTTATACGCAGGTTCTCTACGATATAGAATCCAAGCATTTCTCAGTCTCTTGCCTGTGTTCAGTATAAAGCGTTCTGCCGCCGACGTTCCAAAGTCACAATCGACATCTACACTGTCCTGTACACCGTTTAGGTATCTCTCCATTTGAAAAATCAGCGTGTCACGATCCATATCAGTTTTTCACCATCCATATAAATGCAACCGAATCCAACAAAATCTTGGGACGTCGAAGCGCTTCAACAACAACTTTCTGTTCCTCTTTTAACGCTAAAATTTTGTCATCGTGTTGTCCATAATAAACCTGGCTCGCTTCCCTCGCCGAAAGAACACGTTCCATTTCTTCTCGTGCTCCACGAATATTAGAACGTTTTCGGATCTGCTCCAATGCTTTTTCATGCGCAGATTTCCTTGCTGTAACAACCATCTCTCGCCAGCGTTCTTCAGAATATGTACCACGAAACCACTCAATATTTTTCATATCACCAATTGTACTGCTAAGATAGCTTGTCTCTCGGCTTCTCTTACCAAAGTGAACTGTTTTTTCCTTTAGAATGTTGGCTCCCAATTGTTTTAAATATTCCTGTACAATTTGCCCATCTGTATACTCCTCTGGGTTTTCTATGCTGTATGGAATTATAACCTGCTCTGACATCAAGTAATTTCGATATGCACTCAGCGTATGAACCGACACACCATTTTCCAGCAAATACGACTCGTTTGGCGTCGGTGCAAACACAAAAACAAATCCCTTCCAATTCAAATTCGATTCGATCGCAAAGGCACTAGAGCATCCCTTGCATGAGAGAATCGCATTATTTACAATACAGTCAAAAACATCATCGCCCGGCGCAAAGAAATGAATATAGTCATTTTCAATTGCCCGTTTTCGCGTAAAAGTACCACGAATTGCACGGCTCGGATTTTTTGTCTGATGGTTGCGGTCATACTCGTCCTGCACGCTCGTCACAAACTTATTTTGCTCTTCCATAAGGTAATCATTCCAGCGTGGCGGGATGAGCTGTGAATTAAATGCCGCTTTAAGCGAGAAGGATTCTGCCGTGTAGGTTACAAGATCTTCATCGCTTCTAAATCCCTTAAAGCCGGCAAGACTTGCCCAATTTGTCATTGCACTCGCAAAAAGCTCATTTTCATTTTGAGCATAATAATTAACCAGCCGCTTCAGTTCTGTATACATCGGCCGGAAAACGAAGGCAGCCGCATCATAATTCTGTTCTTTTTGTACCGCAGAGCGCATAGATTTTGCCAGCTCCACAATCTGAGGAATTCGGTCAAATAAACCATATTTAAAATTCTCTTTTACCGCCGAAACGATTTCCCGATCAACGTCCCGCATGATGATTTCCATACCGCTGAGTGACTGTGTGAAAATTTTCAGTCCTTCATTCCAGAAACGATAAAGAGCTTCCTCAAAGGTATCCTGTGCATAAACCAAAACCGAATGTACTACCGGTCGAGATGGATCACGCTCTAATCGATCCAATCTTCCGATTCTTTGCTCAATTGTGCTCGCATCCCATGGTAAATCAATATGCACAATATAGTCCGCACACTGAAAATTGCGACCTTCACCACCTGTGTAGTCACAAAGCATAATTCGACAGTTTTTATCATTTTGGAAACGATACGAATTCAATTCAATCTCCATCGGGGACATTCCTGCTCCAAAAAAAGCAATCTCATCCGGCTGAAAAACTTTTTGCAAAGTAATACGATAAGCCAAAAATGTTTCTGCAAAATTGGTAAACAAAACGATCTTTTGATCATATAACTCATCATATAGAAGATCGAGTATTGTAACTAGCCGTGTAGAGTATTCTGCCTCATAGGAATCCGGATCATCCAAAATATCCGCAATATCTTTTACGATGTGATCTTCAAATTTAATCCAATTTCTCACATATTCTTCCAATTCCTCCGGAAAAGAGCTCATCTCCTTTTCCACAGAAGAAATTGTTGCCGAAAAAGCCCACGGTGAACTAAAAAACGAACTCAATAATAAACGGACGCTGTTTTCCACATCTGCATCTTTTCCATTATTTTCCAGCCAGTCTGAAATTTCTTGGTAACAAAGTGTCTCATATATATTTTTATCACGATCCAGACTGTACGGTACTGTTTTCAGCTCACGCGTCGGCATTAGGCGTTGCCCGTCCTCTGCCATTTCCAAAATCCTTCTACGATTTCGGATAATATTGCTCTCAATCTGATAGCTAGCACAAATATACGACACAACCACTTTAATGTCATACACACCAAGATCGCCCGAAGAGAAATCAATCGTTTTCAGAAGCTTGGATAGCTTTTTGTCTCCAAGCGCATTGCAAACCTCCTGCAGATCCTCTACAATCTCATCAAACAAATCTCGGCATTCGTCTGATTCATGCGGGTCTGTCTGCTCATTCTGGGCTGCAGAAATTTCTTCCTGGTAATCAACCATATCATCCAGAATCAGTGCTGTTTTCTGAACAATCTTACTTTGTTTATCGATCAGTTGGCTAAACCGTTCATCCGTATAGTTGTCATACTTCTCTGGCTGAAGAAGACGTAGGAGAGCAAGGTATTCTCCTTTTCGCTGTTGTACCGGTGTTGCACTCAGCAGCAGTACATTCTGAGCTTTCCGGCTCAGTCGATGAAGTTGTTCATATACAATTTTGTCTGACAAACAACGGTGTACTTCATCTACAATTACAAAGTCCCAGTTCCTGTTCAGATCCATCGAATCCAATTCCTGCACTGACTTAATCGCAATACTGCTATAATTTTTCCCGGTTCCCGTAGAAAGGTTGAATTTTAAAAGGAGTTCCTTTTCCCACTGTGCTTTCAATGTCTTCGGAACCACAATCAGTGCCTTTACGCATGCCTTATCCTGCATATAGATCTTTAAGATCGAGATCGCCTCAACGGTTTTTCCCATGCCGACTTCATCCGCCAGCATAAATCGACACGGTTTCTCCTGAAGACAGCGCATAATTGTATTAACCTGATGGGGAAGAAGATAAATTTTTGAACCCGCCAGTTCTTTGAATCCATTGATTGAATTATTCAGGATGTTCATGCTTCTGGAAACAACAGAATGCCCCAAGTACCAGCACGGATTTTGGAATTCGTATCGAGCAAGCTGCACAGACGGGTCCACATGCCCATTATTGAACGCTGCCACGATTTCCTTTTCGGAAACCTCGAAAACATCTTTGCTTTTTTTATCTTGTACATAATAAGCAAAATAGCCCTCTTGGTCTTTCTGTCGAGTGCGCACAGTGCAGATTTTTCCATGCACCATCACGTCAGATCCTATGAACATTCCACAATGATCTACCGCTTGAATCGGAAGCTCCACTTTGTTTTTAGGGTAATTTTCAAAGAACTGCAGATACTCAAACGGATCATGGATCTTTATTGTAACAGTCTTTTTAAACTCGTCAATTTCCGCAATTTGACCGCACATAAAAACACGTGGATCGGAAATACTTTCCGCATCCGCCGGAAAGCGCACATACATTCTTTTTTCAAGCATAAAAATTTCCCCGTCTCACAATTTTGCGGTGGCATAGCATGCTGCACAAACATCCCTGTTCGAGCAGTATTGACACCATACATCCGGTGATTTTTCAAATTTCACCTGTCGCAAAACCTCGACAGATAGCGTTTGCTTCATGTGATCTATTGATGGCATGTCAAATTTCCCCTGCAAAACATTTCCACGATCCAACTGCTGATTCTTCAGCTGTTTGAAAATAAAGAGTTCTCGCAGCATCATTTCTCGTCGGTCCGCGCTTGTTAACTGAGGAAAGCTTTTTGTCTTTATTCCAAGGAGTCGTCTGCGGATATTCCAGACTACATCAATTTGATTTGCTGTCAGGACAAAGGGAAAATATTTCTTCAATTCTGCATACGACTCATCAATTGCTTCCTGAAGGAGTGTTTCGCTGGCAGGATAGCCTGCGCAACGCTCCCGCGCATTGTTTTCAAGCAGAACCTCCAGATATTTAGTCAATAAGAATGGATCTTTATAAATAGTATCGCTTTCTATAATCGTTTCCAATAAAAAACGGTACTTACATATCTTATAACGACTGTAATCAAACTCATTATAATTTCCACCAACTGCACCTTGCAGAGTAAAATGTGAAACCGGCGCAAGCTGCTCTCCGATCCTCATTTCACGATAAGGCACAATATGCGCTCCTAGGATTTTAAGAACGTAATACAGTTCCTGATCCTTCTCGCGGTCCTGCCTCACATAGCTCAATTTAAAATTACATCTGTTGAACTCCAATCCATACAAGAGCGCGTACCGTCTGAAATTTTTTTGTTCTCTGCGTGCGTTGACATAGACCTGATATTTCCAGTCCACAGGATTTTGTGCGACTTCGAAAAAAGCCTCATCCAATGGCCATGGAAATTCCGGTACTTTTACTGTATTGAGATCTGCATCAGAAAGGCAGGCAAAATGATAGCATTTTTCTCCGGCAGCATCAAGCTTTGATCTCAGAATATCACCATCAATCTGCTCAAAATTTCGGACAATCCAGTGCGCACTTTTCTCAGGGCGCGCTTCCTGAGTCAAATAAACCGACATCGTAGATTTCAGACATTCAAATGATGCCGACGCATCAATATCCTCAACCTCATTCAATCTTTCCAGAACACGATGTACAATATCTAAAAAATCATCATTTAGCTGCTTTGCGTCGATAATCTCCTCCTGCAGATACCGTTTCAACCGCTTATAGAAATCTTTAAAATTATGCGGTTTATTTTCAAAGTCCTCGTAAAAGTAACTAGCAAGTTCTTCCAATTCCTTCAGTGCATTTCTGAGAATCGTTCGCTCTTTATTTGAAAGAGCATAATACGAAACGTGGCTCAAGATCTCCTGTGTTTCAGGCTGATAGGATCGTTTTATATTTCGCTCTATGCGGTCTAACCGTTTCAGCAATTCTTCAACTGACCTGCACCCATCAAATGCCGGTTCTGCCCTTTTAAAGATGGAATAGAGTTGTCCTGTATATTCCTCTTCAAGAATTCCCGCATTGAGGCACTCCTTCATGTCATCGAGATTTGCAACGACCATTTCATCCTTCTTTGCATCCCACATGTTTGCAATTGCAAGAAAAAAATGGCCAAGTGGATAGTCAAGAAATTTTCGTTCTCCAAATTGTTCCGGAAAATAAACCTTTAGAATATTATTCACAGAGCTGTCTGCCGCATAAATTTGCTCTGACATTCCACTCATCGGGCTCGACGGATTCTTCTGTACAGCGCGTTCAAATATATTCGCCGCATAGTCTGCAAACTCTGTAACATTATCGAATTCAATTACATCAAACGAGGTCGGTGACAAGCTTTCCAGCCTGCCCTCCATCAGTCTACCAATCCGGTCTGCAAGGATATTTGCCGAATTTCTGGAGGCATCTGCCCATACCAAGCCCCGATCCATCCCTCCAAAATTCTGCGACTGACTATCAAATGCAGAATAAATATTAACCCAAGTCTGATATACATTCTTATATTGTTTCTGATAGGGAAACAGCAGAATCACTTCTTTATACCGTGCAATCGTTTCAATCGCACGCAACATAATCGGAGTAAACTGATGTACTCCATGGATCACTACCCGGTCTTTCTGCAGCGAAGACGCATCAAACCCATCCTTTGCTTTTTGCATTGCACGCACCAGCGCTGCATCCAGTTCTTCTGGCCCAAAATCCGTTTCCAGTACAAAATCCGTATGCTTTTCCGATGCCATCAGCCTTTTATAAAGAGTGACGACAAGCCCCTGTTCCTGTGTCAGCTCCTCCATCCGAATCTCATCCAGATTGATATTCAATTCTGCCATAACCCGAATGCTCTGGAATATATTTTCACGATTAAAGCTCAGAACATCGGCAAGATTGTGCTGCATCGGTTCTTTCAAAACCGCCAACGCACCAGCTTTGACCAGATTATCCAAATCTGCATGTTGTCTTATAATACACTCTGTGCTCTCCCACTGTTCAAAAATCGAATCCGTGAGGTTCTTAACCGTTGTAACTCGCCCCTGCTGAAAGTCCGCCCTATATAGACCTTTCAGTCCATTGACAAGCGTCTGAGAAACGCAGAAATATGGGCAGTTTGTAATCTCTTTCCAAAACGGTTCTGCATTCAGCCTATACGGATCCTGATATGTATAGATTTTAATTGACATTTTATTCCTCCAGTAAGGACCCCCAGCTTATTGCTGCGCAGCTGTCAAGATCTTTCATCCAGATACAGTTTCGAATCGCACGTGTTAATGCAACATACAAAACACGCGTCTCCTCCGCAATTTGTTCATCGACCTCATTGCGAGGATCATAATTAGAATTTTGTTCACGAAGCTGATTTTCAAACAAAACTCTATATGCGAGTTTTGACTCCGAATAGCTTGCATCCAACTTGATCATCCTGATGTCGCCGATTTCCTCTCCAGTGTATGGAAGAATCACGGTTCCGTATTCCAGACCCTTCGACTTATGAACTGTTGTACACAAGATTCTGACGCCTGCATTTTCAATAGAATCTTCCCTTGCCAATCGTTCCTGCCTCGTAACAATATTGACACGCAGATATTCTGCAATCTGATTCAGGGTAAGTGTGTCTACACGGAAATTGCGAACCAGCAGTTCCATCAGGTATTCATAGTTGGCCACATACGCACGCTGTTCATCCTGATCCTGATACGTCTTCCATGGCTGAAATGCGTCATAAATCTTTTTCAGTACATAGAGAACCGGCCTTGCATGAATTTCATTCACAACGCTCTCCCAGGTTTTTCCCATCCGCTCGGAGAACAGATGGTTCAGTGCCGCCTGCAAAGCATCTGCCCGTTGGTCGTCCTGCAGTCCTCGAAGGTTTTGATAATCTAGCTGCATATCCGAAAAGTGAGATTCCAGTAAATTCACAAGGCAAACAGAATCCCTACAGTTATTCAATGCAAGAACCAACCTATACAGGTCCATTGTTGAATCTCTCTGAAAAAGATCGCCTCCAGATTGCACCTCCACATCAATTCCTTTTCCCTTGGCAGCAGACACAATTTTATTCACTTGCCAATTTTTTCGGACAAGAACTGCAATTGTGCGCTCCTCTGATGTCATCCTATGTTGTTTCATTAGTTCTTCTATTCTCTGCTTCTGTGCAAGAATAGTATCCACGCATAAAGCAAAGAATCGGTCTTGATCCTTACCGTGACATGGAATTTCCATGAAAAGTTCTGTATCTTTTGCACCCGTCTGAACATCACTCGTTAGACAGTCAAGTTCCGGCTGGTAGGGCAGAAAACCCTCGTTTCCCATTTTACTTAACAGTGGCTCATATAATCTCAGCAGCCTTCCATCTGTCCGATAATTGATCGTCAGATGTTCAATGCACCAATCAAACATACTATTTGCTTTCAGTTGTTCAAATGCACTGAGCTTTGCGCCACGGAATCGGTAAATGCTTTGTTTCAAATCGCCTACCACAAAAAATCGGCATTTTTCCGGCATCGCTTTCTGAAGTCGCTGGAACGTCTGAATCTGTTTATCATCCGTATCTTGAAACTCATCTACAAAAAGGTACCGTGTCTTTAAAAAGCGAATCCGTCCTGTCAGCTGTTCAAGAACGCGGTTCAGCATCACAATACACTCTTTTAAGTCCATGCCGTTTGCCTTATGCAGCATCGCAGCGTATTCCGTTTCTGCTGGAATGAGAACCTGTTCGATCAAATCGTTGAAAAATGGGACTGTCCGCTCCGTCGGCACGCCCAGCTCAGATTTTCTGATTTGCGCAAGGTCGACACTTTTATCCTGAAGACGGTCAGCAACATTCATCAGCTTTTTCTTTAAATCGTAAACGGCAACTGCAATCTCATTAACAAAATTTTCATTTTCCTCTTTTTGTTTTTCAAGAAAGAGATTCATATATTTATCGTAGATTTTTCCCCGCTGGTATTCGTTTGAAGTTATTTTAAAATCCGTTCCAAGCCCTGTGTACAGTGGCATATTCCGCAGCAGTTCTATAGAATACCGATGAATTGTCGAAATATTCGCACGGTCGGCATCGTCCACAAATTTGAGGTATTCCTGTTTACCCGTCAGCACAAAATAATTTACAAACAGCTGTTTCAGTCTTTTCTTCATATTCACAGCTGCATCGTTCGTAAACGTCACCATCGCAATTTCTTCTGCCAAATCAGAAATTGGTTCCAGCTTTTTTCCACATAGAAAAGCCACACGGGATACCATCGAATAAGTTTTTCCGGTTCCTGCACCTGCTTCTACCAACGTGTTCTTTTCGACTGGTGCATGTTCTACCCGATATTGTTGGAAATTAAATGATGTTTTTTCAGAAAGCTCCTTTAGAACGAGTGCCTCCTCTTCCGTATACTCGCCCTCTTCAATTTCGATTTCCTTCTTGCTGACAGATTTGAGTTCCGGAACCCAATAAACCTCCAACTGGAATGTCTTCAAACTATGCGCATCACTTGGTAGGCCTTCTGTATATCCAATCGACAGCGTATTACTGTCGGGTTGAATGTTTTTCTTTTTGAACATAGCATCAAAAAGATTTTTCAATGTTTCAAATTGTTGCCCGTCTTCGACAAAAACAATTCTTTTTGTCCCAGTAAAATAATCTGAAACGATCCATTCTAATGTTCTTTGCGAAGTATCAGCCAGTAGGATAGAAAGGACAGAGTAGCGTTGTTTTTCCTCCTTGTTCACCTGCATATATTCTTCGACGCAAGCTGGTTCCCATGCGCAGCGAAGTTTTCCGACAAGCTCTCTCGTCAGTTCTGCATGAGGAATAAATCTTGCCGTGTTGTACGCAGCGCAGAATTTTGCGGTCAGCATGTCTGCATTTTCCAAATCTTCCTTGCAAAGTGTGAAATCGTTCTCCGAAACAATATCCAAATGCTGTTCATGGTACTCCTGTCGGCTAATAAACGGATAGCACACCAGATCCATTACAATCGGGCTGACATTGTATTTCCGTACAATCTTGTTAAGCAATTCAAACCGGTAAGCACGAGCCTGTTTTTTGGGAGACTTCTGCGGTTGATCATATCCGTCCACGAGGATGTTGTCTACGCCAAGTACCGTCACCTTGTCTGCCAACCACCCTTTTACTTCAACCACAAAGATGCCCATGCCCTCCCACAGAATGCAGAAGTCAAACTCACGGCCATTGATTTCGCGATTGTTGTAGACAATCGCCTCCATTGGCAGAAGTTTTTGAAAGCTCTCCCAGGTTTTTGCTTCGCCATGAAAAGATGGCTTATCATCGATCATTTTAGCCACAGTGCATTCTCCTAACAAACTTTCATTATCTTCGGATGTTGTTTCTACGAATCAGTGTATTTTATTCACCCTCAACACATTCTATAAAAATCATTATATCAGTTCATACACCTTACTTCAATTGACAGTGTTACAAATAATGCCATCTATTTCTGTTGATTTCCCAGAAACGATCTTTTCTACTCATTCATAATATTTCTCATGAAAGTCATCTGCTATTTTCCGGAAACGAGCCGATTCATTTCTGAACAGTTCATACGTCTTGTAAAAAAGACTGCTCGCTCCAGACAAACCACTCTTTTCCTGTGTTACAACATAGTGAATGCAGCCAATTTGCATTTTTAGACCATTATGTTTTCTAAATTTTTCATCTACAACAAGACCAAGCTGGTTTGCTCGGTTATGATATGCTTTCGATATTTCTGACAACTTTTCTTCCGGAATCGATAGTGATGCACCATTTTTGAAATACACATCAAACAATGCAACTGCCTCTTCCAACTCCCATTGTACTCGAATCACTCCAGTCACTCCAATCAAAGATTATTTTCATATGCTTTTATTCTATCATACTCAAGCTAAAAACAAAATAGAGGCCACTAAATGAATACTCTAACATTGATACCTGTAGCTGTGATTTTCTTTTAGGGTGTATAATCTTTCAGAACCAACACAATTGTAGCAAGCAGGGCGTCTGTCTATACAAACGCCATTTTTGCTTCGCAAAATGCTTGTTGGGAATTCCCAAACCCTTTGTGATCTGCATCGTACCGCTGCAGGCTGCGCGTTCGTTCCGAACGCTTTTTTGATGGAGTTCATGGTTCAGTGATATATCCGCCGGGCACAGAACCGCTTAAAAGAAAAATTGCCGACAATGATTTTGTCAGCACCCACTGTAACCTATTTGCTTCTCTTTGATGTACGGTATGTTATCGATATATGCGTTCAAAATATCGGTTGCGGCTTTCTTCTGCTCCGGTGTAAGACGGCTCAGCTTCCGGTTCAGCTCATCATCTGCCACATAAGATGCTGGGGCTGCGGTGTCCCGGATCAGCACATCTGCGGGAACATCCAATGCTTCAACAATCCGGATGAAAGCGTCCAGACTGGGCATCTTCACCCCACGTTCCAAATCACCCACATAGTTTACAGACAGATCTGCTTTCTCGGCCAGTTTATCCATTGTCCAGCCTTTTTTCCTGCGTTGTTCTCTGATTCGTTGGCCTAAAAGTGTTTTCATAACATCCTCGCATTCTATTGGCGTTAGTTACACACCACTAGAATAAAGGTCGTGTATTTCTTTATACATAATCAGTTGACGTTTATCCAACTTTATCAGCGTTTGTTCCGGACAGAAAATTTTAGAGCATTTCTTTGTTCAAATCATCAATGGCCTTTTTGAACCGGGCATGCTACAATAGCAATGTTGTGCACTGCACATCAAACAAGAATAAAGGGAGCTGCCGAACGTGGATTCAATCTACCTGCTGCCCGGTGAAGAACGCTGTGTCAATTTCAGAGATTCCGATGGCATCCCAAAGGTACACTACACATATTGTTCTTTGCACGGCAGACTTTTCAACTGCACCTGCCGCTCAAAGGACGAAGCGCAGCGGTTATGTGAGGATTGGCTCGTCACGCAGGACCGCTGCTATATAAACTAAAAAAGCCACCGAGGATTCTTTCCCAAAACGGATTGGGATCGAATCCTCGGTGACTTTTGTTTTATCGGGTCTGCTGCTGTTCCTGTTCGCTCCTGTTGTCTACAAAAAACATTTCTACGTTTTTCTGCGCCTTCATCAGTTCCTGCATTCTCTCTCGTGCTTTCCGATAGCTCGGATATTCTGCTTTTTTCTTTTTCAGAAGCTCAACATATTCGATGCTCAGTTCTTTTACCTTCGGAAGTTTTTTCAGCCCAGCCTCATAGAAAGCCGCTTTGGCCGCCTTGTGCAACGCAATGCTCTCCCGATTTGCTTCCAAGAATCGCTTGCTGTATCCTGCTTTTCGATAGGCCTCATGGATGGACCTTGTTTTGGCATAGTTGATAATGTGCGTTTTCATTACCGCAATTTCTGCCATCCGCGCTTCCGCAGCTTTGATGGAGTCGCCCAGTTCGTGATAGCGCATCGTTGCAGCACGCACCTGTTCTTCCATTTCATCCATGCTCCCGATTTTGTTTTCCTGCAGAAAAATCAGCGTCCTGGACATCTCCTTCAGGTTGTACCGCTTCGCCCATCGCGCATAGCCGTCTCCCTTTCCTTCAGCCAATTTTGCCTGAATATCCACCAACATCTGAAATTTCTGTTCCTGCACCGGATGTTTTTTCCACGGGCAATGCTCTGCTTCTCCGGCGAGGACCGCTTTTAATTCTTCCTCACTGTATCCCGCCCCCAAAGTCCGAAACCGGATGAATCGTTTTTGCCGTACACCTTTCACCGATGTGAATTTTCCGCGCTTGACCTCATATCCCTGCTGTTCCAGTTTTTTCAAAAATTCTTCGTAACTGCCCGGCTTGTCCGCAAGGATGCTGTCAATCACACCGCACAATTGATCGCGGTTGCTTTCTTTTGGCGGGTAAAGTACACGCTTCTGCCGCTCCCGGTAGGGCTTTATTTCAATCACAGACAGGCTGTGTTCCAGGCAAATCAGGTCACTCAGCCGCTGCACGGCCAACCCCGACAGCAAAAAGTCCCGGAATTTACGGCTGCAGTCCAGAGCCGTAGAGTTATAGATAATGTGATTGTGAATATCGCCATCAACTCCGGAAGGTTGAAAAACTTGGCAAACCGGGTGCGGGCACGATAGCCGGTACCCTCCGGGGCAAGTTCGATGGCCGTGGTCGTCTCACCAAAGGTAGATCTGCTTTCTGCGAAAACCGCCTGCTGGATGCTGTACCGCCGCCCGCAAATGCAAGGGCAACGGTGTAGAACTTTTCCGGGGTAAATGCTGCAATTTCTGCCTCCCGCACCACCGTCATGGTAAGCACCGGGGTCATGACCCGGCCCACCGCCAGTGGCCGACCATACAGGCATGAAAAAAGCCGGGACGCGTTGATTTCAATATGTAAGGCGGCAAACGCCGCCAGTAAAATTATTCTTCTGCGTTATCCTCCTCGCCGGGTTCCTCCGGCTCATCCTCCATCGGAATCTCAAAATCGCCCTTGTCCTCGGTGTAATCTGCATCGGGGTCAAGGGCTTCTTTTTCTGCCTGCTTTTTCTGTTTCTGCTTCATAAAGGCATAGATGCCGCCGCCCGCCGTCAAGCCGACCAATGCCAGCACACTCAAAAAGGCCGCTGCATACTTTGTAATTTTGTTTTCTTTCGGCTGCTCAGCACCGGATGCGGTTGCTTCTTCCGCTGCCTTTTTCGCTTCTTCCTCGGCCAGCTTCCGTTCCAGTTCGGCCTGCGCCACAGCTTCTTTTTCAGCAGTATAGGCTTCGGCATCCTCTTCTTCCATCAGGGTCAGAAGGTCGGCTTCATCCACCAGATTCATGAAGTGGACGGTCTGCTGTCCCTTGGCATTGCGGTCGATGACCAGATAAAACGTGTTGCCGGACTTCGACACCAGCGTAATAAACTGCTGTCCGCTGCCATCGGAATAGTCGGTGTGGTAGTCGTCCACCAGCGTCAGGTTGCCCTCCGGGGTCAGGGCACCAGAG
>OGHJ01002073.1_pt1 | contig 18410 bp, 13 predicted proteins | sample 1571351 | NCBI WGS metagenome assembly OGHJ01 (sample SAMEA2582037, study PRJEB24529) | metagenome | biome: Human gut stool | place: China | collected 2011 | reverse complement strand
GAACGACAGCTACGGCAATCAGGTGCTGCTGGACAATGGTGCCGGGCTTTCCACGCGGTATGCCCACATGACAGCAACTGCCGTTACGGCTGGTGAAACCGTAACGGCAGGGCAGGTGATTGGCTATGTTGGTTCTACCGGCGACAGCACCGGCAACCACTTGCATTTTGAGGTCATGCAAAACGGTGTGCGCTGTAATCCGCTGAGCGTAGTGAATCCCCAATAAAAAAGATGCGTATTTTGCGATTTTGATTGCAAGCGTTTTTTGTTGCTGAAGTGAGCAGCCATGTTTTACATAATCAAAAATAGGGCTGCAAGCAACTTTCGTCAACTTGCAGCCCTAGATTTAGAATGTTGGCTGACAACGAACCGCGATGCGCGTATTGCCGCTGTAGTCACAGGTGAAAAGCGTTAAGGCATATTCGCCGGATGTCATTTCATCTACAGCCGTAGCATTCAGCGTTTCCAAAGCCAGAACCTGATAAGTATAGGTGTTTCCGTCCATGGTTTTCAGCATGACTTCATCGCCTTGCTGTAAATCACTCAATTTCCCGAAATGCCGCCTGTAATTATGGCCTGCAATCACGAGATCTTCTGTATCTACAGCACCGGAATATCGGCAGACAGTATCCTTCATCAGATTATCGTCAAAGCGATTATACACAGGCAATTCCAGCCCCAAGGCGGGAATAGAAAGCGTTCCGAGGAAGGTTTCATCGTCTGCAGCTTTGGCGATAGCCGACTCCTGTGTCTGCTGCGATTGCTGCATGGTCACTTCGGTCAGCAAATTTTGTGCTGCTTCGTCAGCACGGTTTGCATCGTAGTAGTTGTAACCCCACAAACCGATTGCCGCAAGCAGAAGCAAAATACCAAGCACTGTGCAATAATGGCCAAGCTTATTTCTCATGGTCAGACTTCCTTTGCAGCCAGCCGCCCAACAGAATCAAGCTCAGGCCCATTGCAATCAGAACCGGTATCGGCCAGTTCAGCTGCCCGGTCTGCGGCAAGGAGGAATCGGGCTTCAGCGACGGAACCGCAGGTTTCGAAGGTTTGGAATCCCAACTGAATTTCGGTTCCGCTACCACTTGATAGGCAGACGTTCCATTTACCACCGTAGGGATACTAACCAAAAACGGGTCACTGGTGTATGCCGTGTTTTCCGATGCCGGTTTTGTCCGAATTACCAGATACAGTCCCGGTGTCAGGTCGCGGAATATCACCGTGCCGTTTGCATCGGTTTGCTGCGTTGCGGCAAAATCTTTGCGTTTTTGCGCATTTGGGGCAAGCTGCAGAGCTTTTTCCCGCAGTTGGGATGCGCTGCATTGCGTCCAGTCGCAATCGGCGAAGGAATATGCAGGAAGTGTCTGATATTGCAGTTCCCCCTGCGATTCCTCCAGCGTTGCCACCATGCACAGTGCGTACTCGTCCCCTGCCAAGAGAACGGTGTGGTTTTCGTGTTCAATGCTGCACCGAAGCTCCAGACTTCCCTGAAGTGCCGCTGCAGCAGTCGGCAAACAAAACATAGTCGAAACACACAGGATCAAAAGGAAAACCGACGCAAAACCAACTCTGTAACGATACCTTTTCGGTTTCATATTGCAGATTTTCCCCCTTACCTGAATTTTTTTCGCATCCACACCACCAGCGCGCGCAGCAACAGGATTCCTGCCAGCACGGCAAGCCCCAAAAGCAAATGCCGATACTGCATGGGCATTTTCATCCATGCAGAGAGTTCTGTCTCTGTCTCCGCTGCTGCGGTGCCGTTTTCGGGCGTGTAGTCGATTCGCGCGCCCCGCACAAGCAGCCGATGCGAGTTAACACCGTAGGGGGTGCAGGTCACCAAGGTGACATAATCTTTCCCCTTTTCGATTGCCAGCGCATCGGTTTCGTTAGGCAAAACGGTGAGAATCTGATCCACGCGGTAGTACAGCGTTTCATTCAACACAGTCAGGCTGAACAAATCCCCGACCTGAACCTGATCCAGATCCGTAAACAACGCTTTAGACGGCAAACCCCGATGCCCGGATAATACGGCATGGGTGTTTTCCCCGCCCACAGGCAGAGAGGTATTCTGCATATGACCAACAGCCACCTGCAGAACCTCCTCACTGGTTCCGTGGTACACAGGAATTGTCACATTGATGCGCGGGATGGATATGTAGCCCATCATGCCATTGCCATCGACATCCAGAATATCCCAGTAGTCTTCCGGGGTGATTGGGTTGTTGTATTCATCCAGCGCCGGTTTGGAAAAGCCGTTGTTCTCAGCCAGTCTTTGGTTATATGCCTCTGCCTGAGCGCGCAGCTCCTCCATGCGGGCTTGCTCCATACGGCGGATGGAGTCATCGTAGGTCGAAACCGCCACGCTGGAATTTTTCTCAGAGAGATATTCACTCACAGACGGATACACCAGAATGCCCACGCCCACAAGAATGATCAGGAGCCGGGCAAGACCCCAAAGCCGATCTTTCATTTACTGCTTTTCTTTCTTCTTTTTGGGGGCCAGAACGCCAAGGGCAACAACGCCAACACCCAAAGCAGTCAGACCGATGGTACCCATACCACCGGTAGAGGGCAGCATGGAGCCGGTCTTGTTGTCAATTTTGACATTAGAATCATCAGATGCCGTGCCATCATTGACCGTGTAGGTGACGCCAGTAACCTTGCCGTCCTTACCTGTGGTTTCGGTAATCGTAACCTTAACAGGGGCGGTCAGCTTGTTGTAGCCTTCCGGAGCCTCGATTTCGTGCAGGTAGTAAGTACCGGCCTTCAGACCATTGATGATGGTAGCAGAAGTATCAACCGTGGTAAAGTAGGTCACTGCGCCGTCTTCGTCTTTCTCAGCTACACGGTAGGTAGCATCGGTGCCAACCAAGCGAACCACATTGGTGTCAGCTTTGTCCAGAGTGTAGCTACCATCCTCGCCCTTGGTGAAGGTGGGAACAGTTTTAGAGGTGCTCAGAGCAAACTTTGCGCCAGCCAGGAAGGTGTTTGCATTGTTGTCCTCGAAAGCGTGCTTCTGAACCTTGACGGGGTAGGTGCGGGTAGTGGTGGTGCTGGGGTTGGAAGTGCCGTGGCTGTCCTTATCAGGGCCGTTCTGGTATTCGACCCTTGCCTCGTTCTTGTTGCCAGTATTACCCACAACGGCGTCCTTGTTCAGGGTAGCAGAGTAGGTCACCTTGATATCGGCACCGGCGGTGTACTTAGCGGTGCCCTCAGTCTTCATGTTCAGGATTTCGATGGTGATGTTGGTTGCACCAGTTGCTACATCAGATGTAGATTCCACCTTAATGGCATTTGCTTCGAGTTTCGTACCGCCAATGGTGACTTCAACACTGTCCTTATCGAAGGTCAGACCCTTGCTCATGGTATCCTTGAAAGCAAAGTAGTAAGTATCGAACTCGCTCATATCAGGCACTTTGGAGGTCAGGGTAAAGTTGACCTTCTGGCCAATCTGGGCGCTGCTTTCGGTTTTGTCGGTATCGACCTTTTTCTCAACAGAGGGGTACTCGCTCTTCAGCTGCAACTCTGCTGCCTTGTCAGAGGGAACGTTGACCAGCATAGCATCGGTCTTACGGGTTGCGCTGGTGGAACCCTTATCGGGCTGAACGAGGTAGTAACCGGGGGTCAGCTGGTCGAAGGTCACGCTGTCGTCATTTTCAGCCTTCTTGGCTGCAGTATCCTGAATGTTATTAGTAGTCTTGTACTTTGCAGCCGTTGCAGCAAATTCTACCAGAGTCTTGGTTTCGTTCTCATCTTTCAAGCTGCTAACATAAGCCAGAGCCTTTTCATTCAGGGTTGTGCCTTGCTGAGTGGAAACATTAATGCTGCCAACGGGGCAAGAGGTTCCAGTGCTAAGACCATTAGCCCAGAACAGACCTTCCCACGCGGTGTCCAGCGTGTAGGACAGCTTGTCTTTCGCATCAATCTTGCCGTCGTTATTGGAGTCCACCCAGCTTGCGGTGAACATCTTGGTAGCATGGACAGTCTTGCCATTCAGCTGATCGCCTTTGACAATCAATTTAGCATTTTCAGCCGCAAAAGCCGGTACGGTCAGGCACAGCATCATAGCCAGTGCCATTAAGATGGTTGCCATTCGTTTTGTGAATTTCATGGTTGCATTATTCCTTTCCTTTTTTGATTGACGTAAGAATTTGTACAGGGCATACAGGTTACATCGTCTTGTACCCCCCTTGCCTTTTTGCTTTGCGGCGGGTTTTGCCTGTCGTTAAAGCGAACAGAATCAAAACCGCGCCGATAGCCACAAACAGCAGGTCCCCTACCCCGCCGGTAAACGGCAGCTTAGGTTGGTGCGTATTTGTAAAGGTTACATGGTATGTCTTGCCGTTGTAGGATTTACTTGCGGTATATCCGGGGACATCCTCTTCCTCAAACGTATAGACATAGTAGTACTCTATCTCATCCGTTATCTTGCCGTCGGCATCCTTCTTATACGTAGCTACCGGGGCATTTTCCAGTACCTTTCGCCACGTTGCGGCGTGTCCGGCTTCCCGGTCTGCCTCGGTCAATGTAACGGTTTCGTAGTGTACTTTATCACCGATGGATGTGCCTTTAATATCGTAGGTTTGCTGATACACATTGACCGTAATAGATTCCGGTCGGCTCCCATCCAAATTGGAGAAGTCCTTCCAGATTTTGCTTATGGTCAAATCCACATACTTTTTACAGGGGTCGGCGGTATCCGCCGGTTCGGAAGTGGTGTTGTCCGGGTTTGGAGTATTGGCGGTATCCAGCATCAGCACAGCCTTGGCGGGACTCTCATAAGCTGCAAGGTCAGCGGTTACGCCATCACCTGCCATCTTTGCATTTTCCAAATCCGTATAGGCTGTAATTTTGTCCAGATGCAGCACCTGATACCGGTTGTAATTGGTGCCGGTAGATGTATCCTGTACAGCTGTGCCAAATACTGTGGTTTTATCTGCCTTGACAACCTCTTTCAGCGCCTCGTTGAAAGCACGATAGATGGAATAGTAGTTGTGGTTACCCTCAATCGACTTGATGGTATTGAAGCTGTAAACCGACTTCAAATCATTCACACCGGTAAAGGGTCCGACCAGATTTTTTGTGCCGCGCACCACATCGCAGAGGGTCATTGTGCTGTGCTTGACCTGACCTTCATGGTTCAGGCCAATAAAACCACCAGAATAACCTTCCTTGTCTGTGCCGTCCGCATCATTTCCGGCACCGCCCGCAAATACATCGTATCCGGCAGAAATGCCTGTAACGCTGCAGCCGTCAATGTCTGTGCGGTTGCCCTTGATAAGGTTGATTTTTACATTGGAGATTTTGTCTTTATCTATGCCGCCTTTTTCCGTACAGGGCAGTTCAATGACCGAGTCACCGATAGTGATAATGGCAAGGTCGCTTTGACCGGGTCCCGCCTTCTGGTTGAGTGCAACGCCGATTTGCAAACCAAGCAAAGAAACGGCAAGCGTTTTGCCATCGGCCAAGAGTTTAACTGTAAGCACCCAGCCCAAATCAACATTCAGTACACCTAGGTTTTGCAAATGACCCACATATAGGATGCTCAGCAGCTTATTGACAATCTCAAAGACAGTGTTCAGCAGTTTGGACTGCAATTCAGCAGAAACCACATAGTTCATATCGGTCTTGCCGATAAATCCGCCTGCAATTTGACCGCTGGTGACCTGTTTAAGCGCCGTGGTGCTGCAGCCATTGATTTTGGCAAGGTCTGCATATCCGGCAAAGCCACCCGCAATGGGCTGTTCACCGCCTTTGGCCTCGACCACCGTGCCAAGCCCAAAGCCGGTCACGGTGCAGTTTTCCACATGGGAGCCGAACAAGTCGAGCACACCCACGGTGCCGCCCAGCAGCTCTTCAAGAACACTTACATCGTCAATGTCAGCCACGCCGCTTTTGCCCAAGTGCCCGACAAAGCCGCCTGTGTAGTTGAGTCCTTCTACGTTGGCAAGGTTGGAAACAGCACTGTTCTTTACGCTGCCGTCCATCATGCCGCCGCCAAAGCCGCCTGCACAGCCGCTGTAACGGGTTTCACTCAAGGTTCCTTGCTGTTTTGCGGTATATGCCCGCACGGTCAGACCATCCGAAACGCCGGTGACTGTGGAATCGTAAATATAAGTGCGGAAGGCATCCAACACCGAGGTATTACCCAGCTTAATCAGACCTTGCAGCACCTTGGTTTTGTTGCCGTTCGCGTCTGTACCGGATACCTGTGCCACACCTGCCACATCGGCTAAACCGAAGAATCCGCCTGCATACAAGCCACCATCTACACTGCGCAGATTTTGTACCTGTATCTTATTCTCGGAGGATTTTTCTTCTCCAACTGCACTGGCTTCCAGCGAACCTGCAAAGCCGCCCGCATAGGCTGCATACTTTACGGCGTCACCGTCTTTATACGCGCCATCTACCACAAATCCCCATGTATTGTCAGCGGCAGAAACGGTTGCCGCGTGAATGGTGGTGGCAGTAACCTGCAGCACCTTGACTAAATCGCCGGGGGCGCTGATGAGGTGTTCCAAGATACCTTGCAGCAAGCCGTTGGAGGCGTTGGTATTCACTCCCGCCACGCTGCCTGCCGAGGCAAGACCCACATAACCGCCTACCGCAATGCGACCCGTAACACGGCGCAGGTTGGTAGCGTTGCAGGAAGCCACGGGCGCGGCATACTTGCTAGTGGATTTCCATTGGTCAGCGGTGGGGAGTTTATTGGCTCCGTTCAGCTGAATCTGTGCGCCGTAGGCACTGCCTACATAGCCGCCCGAATAGCCGCAATGGTTATCCGGTGAGCCGGTAGCCTGTACCGTAAGACCTGACTGATAGCCCTGCACCGAGGAATTGCGAATGGCCGGAACAAACAGCTGGGCGATATTCAGCAGCTGACCCACATTCAGGTTCAGGCCCAGAATATTGACCGATCCCAGCTCCACAGCACCGCCGGTCTTCATCTGACCGGCGAAGCCGCCTGCACTGTGCAGGGCACTGACCAGCTTGGCATCGTAGGCCATACAGTTTGTTAATGTGCCGCTGTTCATGCAGCCCACATAGCCGCCTGCATCGCCGCCGTAGAGCATATTGTTAAACTCACTGCGTCCGGCAACGACATTGTAGCCGTAGATGTAGTTGGCAAGCATAGCATCCAGCTGCTCTTGCGAGGTAACTGTACCGGCTTTAGCAAGTTCGTAACCGTAGCCGCCGTGTACGCCCACATACTTGACCCAGTCGTTCCATGTTTGCACGTCCAGCCCCGCCAAAGGGCCATACACGGCTGTGTTGGTCTGTACCGGGTAAATGACACCCAATGCGCCGAGAATGTTATTGACTTTTATCAGACCGCCCAGCACCTTTAAGCCGCCGACTTTTGCGGTGTCTGCGGGTTCCATAAGACCTGTATAACCGCCCGCGTACTCATGCCCGTAGACCGAACGGATGCGCTCGGCCTTGCAAAGGCTCATGGGACCGTTGTAGGCTTTGCTGGTGTCATCCTCGGCAAACCAGAGAGATGTATCAAAGCCGTGGATGGTGCCGCCCATGTTATGACCTACGAAACCGCCAGCCATGCCGCGCTGCACCGTAGTATCCGATGCAGCATTGGCGCGTACTGCGCCGCCGCAGGGCACACAGTTGGTAGAACTGTTGCGGATGGACGGGACGAAGCTTTGCAAGACAGAGGCAAGCACTGTGTCAATGTTCAGCACCTTGCTCAAAATGCTGGCATTGTCCAGCAGCTTGGCAACATCGCCGGGCTGCATTTCACCGACATAACCGCCTGCGGCAATCTCACCGATAATGTACGAGAAGTTTACCGCTTGGCTGTCCTGAATGTGACCGCCGTATATGCCGCCAGCGTAACCGCCAGCCATACCGACCTTGCCTTTGTCCAAATCACCGGTTGCCAGAATGGCATATCCACCGGGTCCGCCAGTGACATCGGAGTGTTCGATGGTCGTCACGACCACAGAGAGGGCATCCAAAAGTCCGGTAAGTTCAATACTTTTGCCCAGAATATTCAGACCGCCGCCTACAGAGGCTGCACTGCCGATGTCCATATCACCTACATAGCCACCTGCATAGCGACCACCTGTGACTGCGTAGGTGCTTTCATTGTTGAAGTAGGTAGGCGCAGATATATCTTCCAGATTATCCGGAGCCTTGACGATGGTGTGTTTCAGCTTAGTGACGTCGGAATACGAAATCTGTGCGCCGCTGGCATAGCCTACGAAGCCGCCTGCGCTGCCCACCGTGGTATCCTCTGTTAGCTTAGTTGCCGTAACGGTAAAGCCGTCATCGGATTTCACGCCTGCATACTGGATGTACGGCACATAGGCGTTTATCACGCTGACGAGTTTATCAACGTTGATATTTATCCCAAGCTTGCCCAGTATGCTTATACCCTTAGAGGCATCCGCCAAGGCACCGGAGTAAGCACGCCCGGCAAAACCGCCTGCATAAGATTGACCGTTTACGGAGCCGAGATTATAGACAGCGTAGTAATCGTTTTCCCCACGGTCTTGGTTATTCACCGTTCCGCTCTGGAAGTCGGCTGTAAAGCCGCCTGCAACATCGCCGGTCACGCTGCCGCCATCCACATAAGAAACCGTGCAGTTTTTGTAACTGGGAATCAGGTAGGAAATGGCTGTAACAAGTCCGTTAGTTTCAATCAGGCTTTTGACCTGTGTGGAATCCTCTCCCACCTCGGCCAGACCGCCTGTTTTGGAGATTGCCACAAAGCCTGCCGCATAGCCGCCGTTATCAGCCGCTGTTACGGATTTCAGATTAGTGACATGCGCGTTTTCTATCTTTGTGCTGTTGCTGCGAGCGATAAAACCTGCGGCTGTGTAGTCAAGCACGGAGTTTGCTTCGCGCTTCTCGGTCGCCTCAACGGTAAAGCCATCCTTGTCGATGCCATTCACGTTTGCATCTTTGATAGTGACCTGCACATACTGACCGATGGAGAGTAGCTTGTTGAGCGTAAGCAAATAGTTTAGACCCAACAGGTTGACGGTCAAACCGCCGCTGGTCCCAACCAGTTCACCGGGGCCGGACAGACCGATAAAGCCGCCCGCATAGTTTTTGCCTTCGACCGACTTCAGTTTATTGATGGTAGCGTTATTGATGGTACCGCCAATGGCATCACCAAAACCGCCACCAACGCGCTCCCAGCCTTCCACGGTGAATCCTCTTTCATAGCCAGTCAGGGTAACACTATCCACGGTAAAGCCCAGATAAGAGGCAATGCCTGCCGTATCATTCAGCAAGCCGCTAACACTGGCAGTGCCAAGAGAACCCGCAATGCCGCCGGTATAATCGTGTCCGGAAATGATTTTCAGCCCTGTAACGCTGACGGGTTGCGCTGCGGTTTCTTCTGCCTTATAGACGCCACGTTTCCAATAGGATATTTTTCCTAAATTCTCCGCATTGGACGGTGCAATAGTTACGCCGTCGCCGCGTCCGGTTATGCCGCCCACAAAGTCTGTGCCGGTGACCGTCAGTGGTGCGTTGATGGTACAACCCAAAATGTACGAGGGGTTGACACCCGCAAGGGACAGCAGAGAGGAAACCTCACCGGGGTTCTGACTAAGCAAACCCTCCACAAGGCTGACAACGCTGCCCAGCAGGTCGCTGTCTTTGCTGTCTGTTTTACCCAGATTCGCCGCCCAGCCTAAGGTTGCAATACCTGCAAAACCGCCTGCATTCATTCCGGTGGCATGAACAGCCAGTGATTCACCGGCTGTTGCCGAGCAGTTTACCGCAGAGGAGTTTGCAAGCCCTCCGGCAAAACCGCCCGCATAGCTTGCGCCGTTGACTTTTATGCTTGTGTTGTCCAGTTTACAGTTCAGCAACAGGCTTTCCGGTTTCATATTAGGCAGGTTGTTTACAACAACGCCCAGATCCTTTAGAACGCCCTTGATGGTGCTGTCGCGGGATAGCCCTACAAAACCGCCCACAAAGTTTTTGCCAACAACATTCAAGCTGCTGTTTGTGACGGTGCAGTTCTCAATGATTGCGCCGGCTTGCATGCCAACAAAGCCGCCCGCGAAGTCCTTGCTCTCTGTGCCGATTGTGCCGTTTAAGCCCTCGACGTGGCAGTTCACGATTTTTGCGTTGATATAAGCCGTAGGGATCAACTTGCCCACATCAATGACACCGCCAAGGAGGATCGTAATCAAATCACCCAAGCCCAGACCGGGAATCACATTCAGAATGTTGGCAAGCAGTGTCGCTACACCGCCCAATGCTTTGGACAGTCCATCGTACTGGGTTTTGCCCTCGATATAGCCGACAAAGCCCGCCGTGTAATTGTTGGGGCTTGTAACGCTCACATTACCTGCCAGTTCGCAGTTTGAAACCACGGTGTTGCCAATGATGCGCCCGGCAAACGCGCCCGTGGCAAGCGCCGTGGGGTCCTTTTTTCGGGCGTCCAAAACATCTGTCAGCGTTTTCCGCAGACCGGCATCCACACTTCCGAAGGTCAGCAACCACGCAAGAAGGTCAAGTACGCTGCCCAAAACCTGACTTAGACCGGTAACCAGACCATTGACTAAGGTTTGGTCATATTTGGTTGTGGTAGATTGATTGTCTATGCTGATATTCTCAAAGCGCAGGTTGGATACCAACACTTGCCCTTTACTGATACCAACATCATCTTCGCTGGCCTCATCATACAGCGTGGAAAAGAATCCCACGCCCATCTGCTTGCCAACATCCAAGGGACCGCTTTGGACAACCTTAACATTGGAAATCACCGGTTTGTCGGTGGCGATGATTTGACCGTTTTCCCAAAGACGTGCGTCTGTCGCCGCATTAGCACCAAGCTTTGCACCAATCATAGTCCCTCGAAAAGTCAGCGGCGTCCAGTTTGCACTGCTCAGGTCAATATCTCGGAAAATGATGTAGTTAGCATTGGCGGAGTATTTTTGTTTGGTCTGGTCTTTAATATCAAGATTTGGATTCGGCTGACCGGTTTTCTGATCGACACCGCATTTACCTCTGGTATAAATACCGCTTTCGACACTCAGGTTTTTATCTGTATCTCGAATTTCACCAAAGGTAAAGTCCGCCCTGCCATTCTGATCTTTCGTCAGGTCGGCATCGCCGCCATACAGCACAATCGGCTTGCCGTCCGTTCCGTTATCGACATACCACTTACCCAAGCGCAGATACGCCTGATAGATTGCACCGTACACTACCGCATCTGTTCCGATTGCCCGCAGCTGCTGCTCATTACCAATCAGGATATAGGTTTTGCCGTTAAGCTCCTTAATAACCTGCCCCGGAAAGTCGCGGCCGTCTGCCTTGCCGTCCGTAACCACAGAATATGGCTGTACGGAGGTATCGGAACAAAACTGTCTGGAAAGAATATAGCGGTGATTCAAGCTGTATGTCAGATACGGCTCACTTTCCCCGTTGGGGTAGATCAGCTGACCGCTGCCGAAGGTTTCAGCTTGTGCATCGCCATCCATGACCGGCTCGGTGTCTGGGTTTTCCCCGTGCAGCACCGTCATCTGGTACGGGTTGTAAAGATAGATGGTGTCGCTTTGCGCATCATACAGCGTAAGGTCATCGCTGCTTTCGGCAAGCGGTGTGATGCTGCCAGCAAAGCCTTCCGGCAACTGCCATTGCAGCATATCGTCCGTCAGCTCAATGTCCTCAGCAATGGCGTATTGCGCATCCAAAGCGTAGGTGATTTCCGCGCCATTTTCATCGGTCACGGCAAGCCCGCTTGCATCGGTAAGCGTTTGCCCGCTGCCGATTTCGGCTAACTGGTCATAAGTATAAATCAGGATTTTTCCGTCCTGATAAAGAGATTTGGCTGATTCATCTGTGTTCTCAGATGAAGATTCAGCAAGCTCGGAATCGATTATCTCGTCCGAAGTGGAAATCTGATCGGTATCAGATTCCGGCTGACTCTCTACTGAGCCATTTGACAAGGCATCTTCTGGCAAATCGGAAGAGGCCGAAGAATCCCCAGTCAAAGGCTCAGAAGAAGCCGCATCATTGCTTGAAGAATCGACCGATGTATTTTCCGGAGATTTCTCCGGGATGTAACCTGCATCACTGTCTGCAGGTACACTTTCAGAGTCGGCGCTGGAAACAGCTATACTGCTTTCAGCTAAGATAGCATCATCTGCTGCAAAAGCGACCGGTGCTGTGCATTGAAAGAACATCAGCGCCGCCATCGTAGCTGATGCCCATCTCATAAAAGAGTGATGGCGCATGGGAATTTCCTTTACCCCCTAAAGGCTAGTTGCGTAAATTCGTATTACGGTTCGCCTACGAATTTACTAGGTTTTATTGCAAAAAGTATCTGCCATTATTTGAATGGCGGATACCCTTGCAATAAATCCACCAGCAATGGGCATAAGGTGGCAAAAGCAGACGGATAATTGACCATGAATTCTATTCGTTGCCAAAAGTTTGCTCAATCGCAAACCGCTTCCGCTCCATGTTGGTATGAACATAGCGCTGTAATGTGATGTTGGGATTAGAGTGCCCCATAAGCTCGCTGAGTGTTTTAATGTCGCAACCTGCCTGCAGGCAGGTTGTAGCAAAAGTATGGCGTAACATATGTGGATTCACATCATGTGCACCGGCCTTCGCAAGATAACCATGAATGCTCTTTCTGTAGCAACGAGGCTCTACCGGTTTACTGCTGCATGATAAGAACCACACATCACTGCCGAATGTGTTTTTCTGGTACAGCATTTGGAGTAGAGCCGAAAGCTTTGGCGGGATTGGTAATACTCGCTTGGAACTTTCTGTTTTGGGTGCTCGTACCACAACCGAGGTTTTCCCCGTTCCAATGGCAATACGCCGAACACCGCGGCGTATACGGACTTCCTTATGCACGAGGTCAATATCGCCCCACTGCAAGCCGCATACCTCGCTGATCCGAAGACCAAGCTGGAGCATAAATAATATGCCCGCCTTTCGTGGAGTCGGATTCTTGAAAACAAATCGGTTGACTGCCGCTTGCTCTTCAAGAGAAAGTGCTTCTGGAAACTCGTTCGTTTCTTTCACGGGCTTAATTGACAGCTCAATCATGGGCATTAAATGCAGTTTGTATGCGTATTTACATAGCCTGCGGACAAGGCTGATGCATTCCCGTGAAAGGCTTGCTCCAAAAGGTTTATGCTCTCCACCAACCGGAGAAATAATCTGTAAAACGCATAATTCCAATTTTGCGCCGGAAAGCTGTGAAATTCGTAGATCCCCGATAACCGGCAAAATATAATGCTCAATAGAATAACGATAATGCGCTATGGAAGACTCCTCTAAGTCGTTCAGCGTGGAAAGCCATAGTTCCGAAAGAACCGAAAATGTAAGCTCTTGTGCCCCAAGCGGAACCGTGTAATCAGCTGCTTTTACCTTTTTCCGAATCAATGCTGATTTTGCATCGACATAGCTGTACGCATACACATAGCCCCAAATTGCTTTTCCGGTTTCACTTCGCCCTTTAATGTAGCGCCCTTCCCAGCGGCCATCTTTTCGCTTATGGATATTTTCTCCATGTCTTGCCATTGTTGCAGCCTCCATTCATTGACTATGATTTGACAACCTAAACAATAGCAGTATTTGTTTTGGGTAACAATATGGACGAAATAGTAGCGCACGATATGTAAAAAAACATCAGTTTGCTAATTTTTACTTAATTTGTGCGAAATCAACAAATCGATTCTTGATATCAAAGAAAGGCTGTGATAAACTAAGCAATCATAGATATTGTTTTCTTGGTATCCGCCATTCAAATAATAGCGGATACTTTTTTTGTGTACGCATAAGGTCATTGAACTCATCCGTATATTTTTACGATAACACTATTTTTGCAAAAAGTCAAACCGTCAGGAACAAATGTCACTATTGATTTGTTTATCATAAAAAGCACCTCTCCTATACTAATAGTAATTTGGTATCACTATTAGATATATTTCTGGGAGAATGCTATGACAAATGCTTTATTAGGACAGCGGCTTCGCCAGCAACGAAAAAAAAGAGGGCTGACGATTGAACAGTTGGCTGAAATGATTGGTCTTTCTAAAAATTATGTCAGCTTGATAGAGCGCGGCCGGAAACTTCCCAGTATGGCAACACTCATTAAAATTGTAAACAGTCTGCATATTTCCGCAGATGTTTTGCTGTGTGACGAAGTAGAATCTGTAAGCTGTGTTGTGGACGAAGAACTGGATCAGCGTATAAGGGCGCTCGAACCACATCAGCGCAAGGCGGTCTTTGCCATACTTGATTCTGTTATTGATGCAATACCAGATTTAACTGCATCCTCGTCAGAGGATTCTGCTGAATAAGCTTTATATATACATTAGTTCGACGCTTTGCGCCAAACCGATAAAACCGCAATATGCCAGATGGTCAAATCGACCATCTGGCATATTTTTTTGCCTATATACCAAAAAATATATCGTAAAAACGATATGTTACTATGCCCGCGCACCTCCACCTGTTTTTGCATGAAATGAAGTCAAAAACAACGGAGGTCAAACCAAATGTCGAAAAAGTATATTCAGAACGGCGCTTTGATTCCCGCCGAAGATGAACAAATCATCGCGGAATTAACAGCATATCTGTCTGTTTCGCTCAGGAATGAGCGCAGTAAATACCTGAAAAAATATGGAAAAATTCGTGATTTTGAGTCCTCTATCGAAGATTTGAAACCGGATTTTGAGCCAGAAGATAGTTCCTTTGAGGAGAGGATTGAGCAAATGCTCGCATGGGATATGGTGAAAAACTATCTTCCACTGTTGACTGCAAAAGAATGTGAGGTCGTTTTATGCTTGTATGTAAATCAGCTCAGCACAGCAGATACCGCCCAAAAGATGAACCTGTCGCCGGAAACTGTTCGCTGGCACAAGAAAAACGCCTTGCAGAAAATCCGCAAGGCAATGGAGGAAAATACCTGATGGGTGCTTATATTGATCTTCTGAAAGCCGCGCAAAGCGGCGATACTGCTGCGGCAACCGTACTGTATGAACAGTACCAGCCGTTAATCAAAAAGCTGAGTTGGCATGACGGCATATTTGATATGGACTTATATCAAACCCTTTCTGTTGCATTTTTGGTCGCATTATCGAAGTTTGAGATTCGATAATTCCAAAATATAAATTTTTTCAAAAATACCCCAACGATTTTGCCCGTAAATTGATGTTTATATTATAGAGGGACAAAAAAGCCCTCTTCCCCTTGAGTACCTTGACAACTGCATATCCGAATCACCGGTTACATACAACTGACCTTGCCGCAACCCAATGAGCGTCGGCAAGCACGATTCAGAGGCAACGCCATAATCCTGCGTATACGGAGGAGCGCCCCTGCCTGCTGAATAAGAACAGCGTGGAACCTGTTCTATGCGATGAAAGGGTCAGCAATCATGATACGCACCGTTGCGATACCCTCAAGGAATCGGCGGTACTGCCAACAATGTGGTACAAGAAGCGGGAGCTGCGCCAGCAGCCGGGCCGGGGATTCGCCCTATTATCCGGGGAGTAGTGTCGAATAGGATAATATTTAATTCCAGATTATGGCGGTCACTTGCTTTTGGCAGGTGGCCGCTATGCTTGTGGAATTAAATCTGCAAATTCAGTAAAGGAGGATGGCTATGAGGGGAGAAACCTTTGGAAAGCGAGAAATTTTCCGTAAATATCCGGATGTGGTGGATGTGACCCAGCTCTGTAAAATGTTAGGCGGTTCGCGGCCCGTAAGTAAAAAGACAGCTTATAGGCTGTTGACTTCCGGGAAAATAAAGGCATTCCGGCTGGGGCGCAGCTACAGAATCCCCAAGGTAAATGTGATTCGCTTTTTGCAAAACGGATTGTCTGACGAATGCAACACTGACGATTTCCTGATTGACAGTGTGGAGGAATGAAAGAAAGTCTGCTATGCTAATAACGGTTACACAAATGTTTGATAGCCGGAAAGGAGACTGCTATGAGGACAAAAGTGACAGGCTATCTTACACAAAAGCGCGGATTTTATTATGTTGTCCTGAATATGCCATCCGACATAAAGGGAAAACGAATCCGCAAAACATTAAGTACAGGTTTATCCACTGCGCGAAACATGACAAAAGCCAAAGAAGTTATGCGCGAAATGATTCGGGAAGCCAACGCCGGAGAAGAAGTGCATGGCGTGATGGAACGGAAGGCCGTGCAGAGCACCGCGCCGGAGAGTAGTTCTCCACGCCCGGATATGCTGTTTCGGATTATTTGCAGTTCTGGCTCCAGTGGAAAAGAAGTACATGGGAGGAAGTCACCTATTCGGGTTATGCTGCCAATGTAAACACATGGATTGCTCCTTATTTCTCACAACGGGGAACCAAGCTGAACGAAATCAATGTGCTGGACATAGAGATGTTCTATGCCCATGAAAAGAACACACGCAACATCAGCGGAAATACGGTTGCACATTACCATGCCAACATCCACAAGGCACTGGTTGATGCGGTGAGATTGAAGCTGATTCCGCATAACCCAGCCTCGGATGTGGAAAGGCCAAAAAAGGATAACTTCGTAGCAAGCTACTACACCGCAGATGAGCTGATGGAGATGTTCCCAATATTTGCCGGAACAAAAATGGAACTGCCGGTTCTTCTGGCTGCCTATTATGGTCTGCGCCGCAGCGAAGTGGTGGGGCTGAAGTGGTCGGCCATTGACTTTGTAAATAAGACTATCACCATTTCGCACACATTCGAGCGTGTCAATGTGGACGGAAAGGCGGTAGATATATCCAAAGAACGGACAAAGAACAATTCCAGCTTCCGCACATTGCCGCTGATACCAGAGGTTGAAACCGCATTGATTGCAGCGAAAGCCCGTCAGGAAAAGCAGCGCAAGCAGTGCGGGAGAAGCTATTGTAAAAAATATCTGGAGTACATCTGTGTAGACGATATGGGGAATCTTGTTAATCCAAATTACATAAGCGGAAACTTCAGCAACATCTTGCGCAAAAACGGTCTGCGTCCAATCCGATTCCATGATCTGCGTCACTCCTGCGCAAGCCTGCTCATCAAAAATAAAATTCCGATGAAAGATGTGCAGGTCTGGATGGGCCATTCCAGCTTTGCCACGACCGCCAATATTTACGCTCATATTGATACGGACAGCAAACAGGAGGCGGCCGATATGATTTCGGCCTGCATCAGTCTAAGCGGAAGCCCGGACAAAAAAATGGGCAAAAAAAATCCCCCCAAGCGGAGCGCTTGAGGGCAAAAAGAAGCAAAATTTCACAATTTCCAAACGGATTTTCGGCCCGATTGTCTGCCATTTTGGGCAAATTCTGGGCCAATTATAGGCAAAAATGGCAGACAACTTGGCAGACAAGGAAAAAAGATGTCTGCCAAACAAAAAATACCTAAGCGGTAAAAACCACTTAGGTACGATTGGTGCCGGTGATGGGGGTCGAACCCATACGGTGTCACCACCAACGGATTTTGAGTCCGTCTCGTCTGCCAATTCCAACACACCGGCACAGGAAACTATATCATTATACCTGCTCCCTGCAAAAAAGTCAAGCGGGCAGGTGGGAGTTGGCGTATTTTTTTGCAGGACCAGTTGTTTTTTAGGCCCTGGGCGTGTATAATTTATCCTGTATAATTTTGTTCAAAATGTGAGGAATGTCTATGCTTTCCGATCCGCAGATCCATTATCTGGATAACGCCGCCACCACCCGCGTGGACCCCGCCGTGACCGAGGTCATCCACGATGCTTTGGTGGAACTCTGGGCCAACCCCAGCAGCCTGTACGACCCCGCCGTGGCCGCGCAGGACGGTATCGAAACGGCCCGCGCCCGCATTGCCAAAACGTTGCACTGCCGCAGCGATGAAGTTTACTTCACGGCCTGCGGGTCGGAGAGCAACAATATGGCCATCTACGGTGCCGCGATGCCCCGCCGCCACTGGGGCAATAAGATCGTCGTCACCGGCTTCGAGCATCCCAGCGTGCAGCTGCCGATTCGCGCTTTAAAAGAGGAAGGCTTCACCGTCGTGGAAATCGCCCCGGAGCGGGACGGTCATATCGACACCGAGAAATTCATCGCTGCTGTGGATAAAAACACCGTCCTGGCCGCCTGCATGGCCGTCAACAACGAGACCGGCGCACGTCAGGACATTGCTGCCCTGGCCAAGGGCATCAAGGCTAAAAACAGCCGCACCCACTTCCATGTAGACGCGGTGCAGGCCTGGCTGCGCATCCCCATCGACCTGCAAAAGTGGCCCGGCGTGGACACGCTGTCCGTTTCCGGCCACAAGATCCACGCCCCCAAGGGCATCGGGGCACTCTTCGTGCGGGACAGCCAGCGCCAGACGCTGCACCCACCCTACGTCGGCGGCCATCAGGAGCGCGGCCTGCGCCCCGGCACCGAGAACACGCCCTATATCGTGGGCCTGGGCCTCGCGGCCG
>OGHJ01002071.1_pt1 | contig 18440 bp, 17 predicted proteins | sample 1571351 | NCBI WGS metagenome assembly OGHJ01 (sample SAMEA2582037, study PRJEB24529) | metagenome | biome: Human gut stool | place: China | collected 2011 | reverse complement strand
AATAAAAAGCGCGCAACAATACAAGGAATTTTTAGAACATTTATATATTATTCCTGAGACTTCTAGATGTCAAGGCGATAATTGGACAATATTACGAAAAAGTTTGCAATTATCGGCTTTTTTAAAAACATGTTGGTCCTACCAGTTAGAATGAGTTGGTCGCACCTTTACAGTGGCCTTCTCCTTGTGCTATACTATTTACATGTACATCATGCCAAGGAGGAAGATTTCCATGGCGGAACAGCCCAAATCCTATGAAAAAGTGCTCACCTATCTGGAGGATTCCTTGCGCCGCGGACAGCTGTCCCTGGGGGATCCCTTGCCTCCGGAGCGGGAGCTGGCCGAGCAGTTGGGCATCAGCCGCAACTCGGTGCGGGAGGCAGTTCGGCTGCTGGAGCATATGGGATTTATCGTCAGCAACCAAGGGGCCGGCAATTTTATCTGCTGCAACATCCAGCGCAATCTGCAGGACTCCTTTGACCTGCTGATGCTCCTGCAGCAGATCGACTACCGGAGGCTGGGGGAGCTGCGGGCGGGCCTGGAGCTGCAGGCCGCCCTGTTGGCCCTGGGGCGCATCACCGACGAGCAGGTCCGGGAGCTGTCCGGAATGGTGGAGGAGATGGCGTCCTGTTCCTCCAAGCGGGCCGCCCAACTGGATAAGCAGCTCCATGATACCATTGCCGCCATCTCAGGCAACGAGCTGATTATCCAGATTCACCGGGCCCTCTCCACCACTATCGACCGCTTCATCACCGATATGCGCCGGCATATCCTGCGCAACTTCCAGACCGGCAACCAGCTGCAGTACGCCCACGAACAGATTGTGGACGCTCTGGCCCGCCGGGATAAGGCCCAGCTGATTCTGGCCATCAACCACCACTTCAATGTGATCAGCGCCAATATGGAACAGAACCTGTGACAAGATGTTTATCATGCAGAAAAAGACGCTCCCTGACCTTTACCGGCGATTCATTCCGGCGGGAAAGGAAACGCCTTTTTTGTTTCCATAGGGCGTACGGGAGAAAAGGGCAAGAAAAGTAATTGTTTTATCCCTCATATCCCGTATAATGGAGAAAACAGAGCCTAGAAGTTTTGGTTCTTGCATGGAGTGAGGAAAGCATCATGGCCAGAGTATCCACCAAAGAAAACAAGACCATTTACCAGCTGACCCGGGAGAGTCTGAAACTGACCCGGGAGGACGCCAGTGAGCTGTTGGTGACCATGTTTCCCGAGCGGATTGAGAAGATTGAAAATGAGCGCTCCATGCCCCATCCGGATGAGGTGCTGCTAATGTCCGATCAATATAAACAGCCTGGACTGTGCAACTACTACTGTGCCAGCCAGTGTCCCATCGGGTGGCAGTACGTTCCAGAGATCAAGATCAAGGAGCTCTCCCAGATTGTCCTGGAGATGCTGGTCTCTCTCAACTCCATGAACAAGCAGAAGGAGCGGCTGATCGAGATCACCGCCGACGGGCAAATTACGGAAGATGAGCTGGCCGATTTTATTCACATCCAGGAGGAGCTGGAGCGGATCTCTATCACAGTGGAAACCCTCCAGCTCTGGTGCGAAAAGATGCTGGATAATGGAATTATTGATATTGAGCAGTATAATGCCTACCGGAAGGGGGACAAAAACGGCGGTTAATGCTCCCTTTTTGCAGAAATAGCCCCCTGTTATTTGCGGGAGAAGCCCTTTATTCTGCATGCCCCATACCGTAAAATAGAATCAACCAGAGGGTTCCACACCCGAGTAACACGCTTTGTCTGAGAGGAGGACCATATGTGTGTCTGAACTCTATCGCCCTCTTTGGCCCTTTCCTCTGCTTCGGCAGTTTCTCTTTAGAACTCTTTTGCCCTGCTTGTTTCAAGAAAACCTTTCGTCTTTTGGGATGGGTGTGGGATTGAATTCTGTATATTAAAAGATGTTCCGCCTGGTTTGAGGGGGCGATGACAGGCTAATCACCTCAGAGGAGCGGCGCAGGAAATGCGCCGCATAAACAAAGAATAAACCCTTCCTGCAAGCAACCTAAGCCATTTTCTCATGCCTCTGCACAAAAGACAACAGAGGTTGACATAGGGTGATAAAGTAGTAGATATTTCCCTCTTTCTTTGATATTGTTCGGTGGCAAAAAGGAGGCGGCGATATACAGAGCCGAACCGCAATCGTCCAAGCAACAAAAATAGAACAAAAAACGCAGAAAAACCGCCTTTTCAGGCGGTTTTTCTGCGTAAGGTGGTCGGAGTGTGGGGACTCGAACCCCGGGCCTCCTGCTCCCAAACGCTTGAACCAAATTTTTTGTGGTGATTTGTGGTGCTTTCCGGTGCTTTCTGCTCGGTATTGAATATTTTTTGACGCTCTTAAATCCGCTGTTTCCACGTGTTCCGGTCCTGACTGTGGTCAAATATGGGGTCAAAAACGCTTCCTGACCAGGGGCGGCAGGTGTCTGCCGGTCCCGGCCGGGAAGCGTTTTTTTCGTGGATCTGGGTTTGGGGTATTGTACCTCTTCCGTGGCGGTTAGGCAAGTCTTTTCTCAACGGTAGGCATATCAGTTTTTCACACGCCTATTCAAAGAATAAAAGCCTACGGACCTCAGCCTATCTGTTCAGCAACCACTGGATGCCCGCAATGGTCCGTTCAATCCCCTGGACAAAGTGGTTTCCGGGGTTCAGCTGGAACACTGTGTCGATGCCTTTGCTCTGGTAAAAAGCCTGGATCTCTTCTGTATTTTCCTGCACTGTTTTCAGAACCGGATTGCGGGTCTTGGCCTCCCTGTCCCCCAGGGAGAAATAGATGCAGTCCGGCCGGCGCTTCGGCTCGTGGGAGAAGATGTACTCTTTGAAACCAGGAAACCACAAGGAGCCAGACGTGCACCCCACCCGTGAGAACACATCCGTCCGATAGATGGCGTATAGAGCGAATAGCCCCGCCAAAGAGTACCCAGCGATCCCCCGCCATGCCGGAGGCCCGACTAACTCTTTTTCTGCTTCTGGTATGATCTCCTCCACCAGTAGTCGCAGGTAGCCATCCGCCCCGCCGGTGAAAGGCTCCCCGTTCTTGAACGCCGCTGGGCTGTCCCACGGGGCCATATCGTGGTTCCAGCCCAAATCACTGATAGCGACCAGTGTAAACGGCAGATAGCCAGCGGCCTGCGCAGCCTCATATACTTTCTGCCCCTCGTTAGAGTAAGTATTCAGGTAGATTATAGGAGCATTCAGTACTACGCATGGAAAGACAGCTATGTGCTTATCCCCAAAAATAAATGCGTGCATGAATTCACCGGCTTTCTGATTTGTCTCTATTATAGCATGTTTCTAACTCGGCGCAATTTTAAATGTTGAATTTTGTGTATTTATGTTGTGATTTCCGATTGTATCTGTTATACTGCTAATTAGATAACAGAAAATTTTGTCATAGACAAGAGAAACAGATAAAGAAAGGGCGATTTTATGACCGCAAATGAACAACTGGCCTCTGTGGGGAAGAATATCCAGGAAAAGGCCACCCTCATTTGGAATGTGGCAAATACCCTCTTTGGTGCATTCAAGCCCCACGAGTATGGCCTGGTGATCCTGCCGATGGTGGTCATCAAGCGATTCCACGACTGCCTGCTGCCCACCCACCAGGCGGTGCTGGATACATACAAGAAGGTCGAGCATCTGGCGGTCAAGGAGGGGTTCCTGCGGACTGCCGCCGGATACCAATTCTACAACACCAGCCCTTTCACCTTTGAAACCCTGCGGGCAGACCCGGAGAACATCAACGACAATTTCCGGGCCTATCTCAATGGCTTTTCCGACAATGTGCAGGACATCCTCTCCCGCATGAATTTCAGTGCCCAGATTGACCGCATGGAGGAGGCTGGCCTGCTCTATCAGGTGATCGTGGACTTCTGCTCCGACAAGGCGGATATGGGGCCGGAGAAGATCAGCGCCGTGGATATGGGGTACATCTTTGAAAACCTGGTCCAGCGGTTTTCCGAGTCCTACAACGAGGAAGCCGGAGCGCATTTCACCAGCCGGGACATCATCTACCTGATGTGCGACCTGCTGGTGACGGGGGATCAGAATGCCTTTCACGGGGAGGGTATCACCAAGACGGTCTACGACATGACCATGGGCACCAGCCAGATGCTCACCTGCATGGAGGAGCGGCTGAAGCAGCTGGACGCCGACGCGGATGTCACCTGTTTCGGCCAGGAGCTGAACCCATTCACCTTCGGAATCGCCAAGGCCGACATGCTGATCCGTGGGGGCGATCCCGACAACATGCAGTTCGGCGACACCCTGGACGAGGATAAGTTCGACGGCTACCAGTTTGACTATTGCATCTCCAATCCCCCCTTCGGCATTGACTGGAAGCGGGAGGCCGCTGCGGTGGAGGCAGAGCATAAGAAGGGGGCCGCCGGGCGCTTTGCTCCCGGCCTTCCCAGCAAGAGCGACGGGCAGATGCTTTTCCTGCTCAACGGCCTGTCCAAACTGAAAGAGGAAGGCCGCATGGCCATCATCCAAAACGGCTCCTCCCTGTTTACCGGGGACGCTGGTTCCGGTCAGTCAGAGATCCGCCGCTACCTGATCGAGAACGACTGGCTGGATGCTATTGTGCAGCTCCCCAACGACAGCTTTTACAACACCGGCATTGCCACCTACATCTGGATCATCACCAAGGATAAGACCTCGGAGCACATCGGGAAAGTGCAGCTCATTGATGCCAGCAAGTGCTATGAGTCTCGCCGCAAGTCCATTGGCAACAAGCGGGTGGACATTACCGAGGCATGCCGAGACCTGATCGTCAAAGCCTACGGTGACTACCTGGATCACACCTATGAGCAGAACTTGGAATCCGGCTCGAAGATCGTCTGCAAGAGCCGGGTGCTGGATAGCGTGGCTCTGGGCTATAACAAGATCACGGTGGAAAGCCCCCTGCTGGACGAGGACAGGAAAAAGGTCCTGAAAAAGGGCAAGCCCGTTGCAGACCCGAAAAAGCGGGACACCGAGAATGTGCCGCTGGACGAGGATATCGACACTTACTTCGCCCGTGAAGTTCTGCCCTATAACCCGGATGCCTGGATCGACAAGAGCAAGACCAAGGTGGGCTACGAGATCCCCTTCACCCGCACCTTCTATGAGTATAAGGAGATTGAGCCTGCCGACCAGATCGCCCAGCGCATTGAGGCGCATGAGCACGCCCTGATGCAGAAACTCCACGACCTGTTTGGGAAGGACGGTGAGTGAGATGCCCCCTGCAAAGGGCTATACGGAGATGAAGGACAGTGGGATTGAATGGCTGGGGAAAATTCCAAACAATTGGCGTACCATTCGGGTAAAGTATGCATTTAGGATCAAAAAAGAAATTGCAGGCGAACTTGGACATACAGTGTTGTCTGTTACACAAAGAGGGATCAAGCCCAAAGACATGAGCGAAAAAGGACAATTTTCACTCGACTATTCTAAGTATCAACTTGTTAGTTCAGGTGACTTCATAATGAACCACATGGATTTACTCACCGGATGGGTTGATATTTCTAATATGGATGGTGTAACCAGTCCTGACTACCGTGTGTTTCAATCGTCTAATCCTGAAAAATACTATCCGGATTTTTACCGATATGTATTTCAAACTTGCTATCAACAAAGAATCTTCTACGGCTTGGGGCAAGGGGTCTCTGGCTTTGGGAGATGGCGACTCCCAGCAGAAATATTCTTGAATTTCTATCTCCCAGTACCTCCATACGAAAGCCAATCCGCCATCGCCGCCTACCTTGACACCCAATGCGCCAAGATCGACGAGATCATCGCCCAGGCCAAGGCCAGCATCGAGGACTATAAGCAGTGGAAGGCATCCATCATCTATGAGGCCGTCACCAAGGGCCTGGACCCGAATGTGGAGATGAAGGACAGCGGGATCGAGTGGATTGGGAGGATGCCTGCACATTGGACAGCCCCTGCGCTCAAACATCTTTGTACTATGCAAGCAGGAAAAAATCTTATTTCTGAACAAATTAGTACTTCGGGACGGTATCCTGTTTATGGTGGAAATGGACAACGTGGATATTACTCTGACTACAATGTAAATGGAAATTTTTTGCTTGTTGGAAGGCAGGGCGCTCTTTGCGGAAATGTACACTGCGTTTCAGGAAAATTTTGGGCAACTGAACATGCTGTCGTAACTACGCCATCTAAAATAACAAACATCAGTTATTTATATTATTTGCTTATTGCAATGGACCTAAATCAGTATGCATCTAATAGTGCAGCACAACCTGGATTATCGGTCGGGAACATTTTAACTGTAAAAACTTTGCTCCCTCCCATTGATGAACAAGTAAGAATTTCAGAATTTCTTGATAACTGTTGCCCCAGGATTGATGAGGTTATTACCGAAAAGCAATCCCTCATTGACGATCTGGAATCCTACAAAAAATCCCTCATTTATGAGGTCGTGACCGGGAAAAGGCGGGTGTGCTGATGCCAGTTCAAGAAACAGTTGTAGACCTACAGATACAAAGCACCTTGATTTCAGCCGGGGCGGCTCTTCTGGGTTCCCTCATTGGTGCTGCTGCATCTCTCCTCGCCGTTTGGCTGACAAAAAGAGTCCAGGCCAGTGGGAAAGTGTCCCTTTATGTAAAGATGGTATACTCCAAGAGTTCTTCGCATAATCCGTGGGGATTTTACAGGAGCCAGCAGAAACAGGGACTATTTTTTCGGGTCCCCCTATGGCTCGATGTGGTCAATACATGTGGCATTCCGCGAGTGATACGCAATTTCAATCTCTACGCGTACAGAGAAGAGACTGAAGTTGCGCCATTTACTCAGGTACAGCGCATTGGGGACGGAGAAAACGCAATTCCTCTGGGGGATCACGAGTCCTATTCTCTTGTGATCCCCGCGAACAGCGCCCGCCGTTTTGATCTGGAGTTTATATTACACGAAATGGATATGCCTAAAGACGGCAAGGTATTTGACCAGCTGATACTGACCTACTTCGACGAAAAAGATCGCATCCATGCTTTTCACTTCACCACCATTGATTCCTGCTGGGTCGAGGGCAGCCTGAAAATGAGTAAGGAGTGGGTCAAACTAAACAAGCGGTGCAACTATGCCCGATAATGAACAATTATTTAACGCATGCGAAAGGGAAGGGAATATGACATGAATGAAAAGATCACGAAGTTTCCTATGAGTTATTCACAAAGACACAAGAACATAATGGGGCCACTCGCTGTCGAATGTCAGGTTTCAGGGCGCTATCTGCAATTCCACGAGAAGTCTGATATTCTGGATGCAGGAGAATTTATTACTGTGGACGTGATGGCAATGCCTGACGGCGACGCGCCAGCAAAAAAGATCTGCGGGTTGATTATCAAAAGGGAAGATTTGCTTGAAGCACTAAAACATGTTTCTCCGGCTGACTGATTGCTTTGAACAGAATATGGCGGCTTTCATACTCTTCCCCTCCGGCGGGCTGGTAGAGGACCCGCGATATGGACTATCGGGTATCCACGGACACGAGATACTCCTGGCTGACTTTATCAAAACTCATTAGTTCTTTTGTAGTTGTGGTCGGGAAAAGGAGCGTGATTTAGATTTGAGCGAATCATCAAAGAAGCCTAATGAAACTTACCTCGGCTATATTCAATCTACGATAACAAGAATGGGACAAAACGCATTTCAGGCAAAGGCATGGTGTATTACTGTCGTTGCTGCCGTACTCATTTTCTATCTCGGCAAAGATGCCTCTGGACAGCACCTTATCTGTACGATTATCGCTTGTGCAGTCACAGCACTATTTTGCCTCCTTGATAGTTATTACCTGTACTTAGAGCGTGGATATCGGAAACTGTACCAATATGCTGCTGGTTTAGAAAGTATCTCCCCGCCGATTCGGGATTATGATATGCAAATACCAAAAAATGAGCGCAGTATTTGGCAGTATCTTAAGGCACTGTTCTCCATATCAACGGGTTTGTTTTATGGAGCGATCATTCTTCTGTTGATCGTCCTTTGGTGGCGCACATAATCCGAAAAAGAAAGAAGGATATTTATCGATGGCTCAAAAAGTTTTCGTTTCATATAAATACGCAGATGACAATGTCGCTCAGTTACCACATGCGAACTGGTGGGAGCCTACCACAGTTCGAGACTATGTGAATGTATTCATGTGGAAAGCAACTTCTGACGGTTGTGTAGTTTATAAGGGAGAGCGGGACAACGAAGATTTATCATATCTTTCTGAAGATACGATCTGGAATAAATTGCGGGATAAAATTTACGACAGCTCTGTTACTGTAGTATTCATTTCACCCAATATGCGGGTTTCGTATCAGCGAGAGCGTGACCAATGGATTCCGTGGGAAATTGCTTTTTCCTTAAGGGAGTCTACCAGAAGTGATAGAACGAGCCACTCAAATGCACTTCTTTTTGTGATCCTTCCGGATAGAAGCGGGAGTTATACATACTTTAGGTATATGACCCATTTTAGCATTGTCAGTAGCAATATTGTGAATGGATATGCTGCTGTTGTGCCGTGGAATACTTTTATAGAAAATATCGAATGGGCGCTCAATTCTGCTCTTCGCAGTAAGATGAATACCCCATCTCATGCAGTTGTCAAAACTGTCTAACTACTAAGGAGGGGGCCAAAATGCCTGACAACGAAAAGCAATTTGAACAGGATATCGAGTCCTTTCTGATCTCCCCTGCCGGTGGCTGGCAGAAGGCCTCCGACGCAGGCTATCGAGCCTCTATGGACTCCGGCATGGCGCTGGACCTTGGAACTCTGGTAGGCTTCATCAAGGCCACCCAGCCTATCCAGTGGCAGCGTTTTGAAAAGCAGTGCAACTCCGACCCGGAGAAGAAATTCTACAAGGCATTTGAGAATGCGGTAGAGAACGACGGCCTGATCAGCGTCCTGCGCCACGGGTTCAAGCACCGGGGGATCGAGTTTCGGATGTGCTACTTCAAGCCGGAGTCCACCCTGAACGATGTGGCCGTCAAACACTATAGCCAGAACATCTGCCAGTGTATCCGCCAGTGGCACTACTCCGGGCAGAACAACAACAGCGTGGACATGATGCTGGCCGTCAACGGCATCCCTGTGGTGGCCATCGAGTTGAAGAACCAGCTCACCGGCCAGAGCGTAGACAATGCTAAGCGGCAGTGGATGTTTGACCGAGACCCCAAGGAACCGGCGTTCCGGCTGAACCACCGCGTCCTGGTGTTTTTCGCCGTAGATCTCTATGAGGCGGTGATGACCACTAAATTGGACGGAGCCAAGACTTACTTTCTCCCTTTCAACCAGGGCAGCAACGGCCCCGGCAGGGATGGAGGAGCGGGAAACCCGCCTTCCTCGGATGGAGACTATGTGACCTCCTATCTCTGGAAAGATGTTCTGCAGAAGGACAGCCTGCTGGACATCATCCAGAAGTTTATCAATCTCCAGGTGAAGAAGGCGAAAGTACCCCAGAAGGATGGCACCCAGAAAGAGGTCACAAAGAAGTCCGTCATCTTCCCCCGGTATCACCAGATGGATGTGGTGCGGCAGCTGGTCCAAGATGTCAGAACCAATGGCCCCGGCAAAAATTATCTGGTGCAGCACAGCGCCGGTTCCGGGAAGTCCAACTCCATCGCATGGACTGCCTACCGGCTCGCCAGCTTGCACGATGACAATAACAAGCCCATTTTCAACTCCGTAGTCATCGTGACTGACCGTACGGTGCTGGATGCCCAGCTCCAGGAAACCATCTCCGGCTTTGACCACACCTTGGGTTCCGTGGTCACCATCGATGAAAAGAAGTCCTCCAAGGATCTGCGGGATGCTCTGAACGACGGCAAGCGGATCATTGTCACCACCTTGCAGAAGTTCCCCGTCATCTATGAGCAGGTGGACGATACCACCGGCAAGTCCTTTGCTATCATTGTGGACGAGGCTCACAGCAGCCAGACCGGGCAGAGCGCCATGAAGTTGAAAATGGCCCTGGCGGATACCCATGACGCCCTCAAGGAGTATGCGGAGCTGGAGGGCAAGGCGGAGGATGAATTGGAGGATGCAGAGGACGGTTTGGTGCGGGAGATGATCACCCACGGCAAGCACAAGAATCTGAGTTTCTTCGCCTTTACTGCCACGCCAAAGAACAAGACGCTGGAAATGTTCGGGGAGGAGTACGCAGACGGCTCCTTCCACCCTTTCCATATCTATTCCATGCGGCAGGCCATTGAGGAACATTTCATTTTAAATGTATTGGAGAACTATACTACCTATAAGACCTGTTTCCAGATTGCCAAGAACACCCCGGACAATCCGGAGGTCCCTACTATCAAGGCCATCAAGACCATCCGGCGCTTTGAGGAACTGCATCCCCATAACCTCCAGCAGAAAGCGGCCATCATCGTGGAGACCTTCCGGGATGTGACGAAACACAAGATCGGTGGGAAAGGAAAAATGATGGTCGTCACTGCTTCGCGGCTGGCGGCGGTCCGCTACTACCACGAGATCAAGGCCTATCTGGAGGCAAACCACTACGATGATGTGGAAATCCTGATCGCCTTTTCCGGCAGCATCAAGGACCCAGATGAGGCGAGTGGTCCAGAGTATACCGAAAGCGGCATGAACCGGGACAGAGCTGGCAACCGGGTCAGTGAGACCCAGACTAAGCAGGTATTCCACGATGAGGGTGACGTATTGATCGTGGCGGAGAAGTACCAGACCGGCTTCGACGAACCGCTGCTGCACACCATGATCGTGGACAAGAAACTACGAGATGTGAAGGCGGTCCAAACATTAAGCCGTCTGAACCGTACTTATCCCGGTAAAGAAGATACCTACATTCTGGACTTCGTGAACACCAAGGAGGAGATTCTGGAGGCTTTCCAGCCTTACTATCAAGAGACCAGCCTCACCGAGGAAATCAATGTCGATCTGATCTACAAGACCCAAAAGCAGCTTCGGGAGTTCAAGCTGTATAATGATAGCGATATTGAGTCGGTTAGCAAGATCTATTTTGCCCCGGATGCGAAAAAGGTCGCATCTATCCAGGCAAAGATATCCAATGTGCTTCTCCCGGTAGCCAAAGCTTACAACCAGTTGAGCAAGGAGGATCGCTACCAGTTCCGCCGCCTGATCCGGACCTTTGTGAAGTGGTATAACTACATTTCGCAGATTGTGCGAATGTTCGACAAGGATTTCCATAAGGAGTATCTCTTCTGTTCTTATCTCTCCAAATTAATCCCTGCGGAACCTTCCACCCCCTGGGATCTGGAAAACCGGGTGAAACTGGAATACTATCGACTGGAAAAGACCTTTGAGGGGAATATTGCTCTGGAAGAAAAGCCAACAGCCCTGGAGCCTGCAAAGACAAAGAAGGGCGTCAACATGAACACGAAAAAAGATCCGTTGGACGAGGTTATTGAAAAAATCAATGAAACCTATAAGGGTTCCTTCACTGAAGCAGATCGGGTTTTAATTGGAACTTTGCGTGAGAAATTGCTGGCGGATAAAAAACTCCGTAAAGCAGCTAAAGTGGATGGACAGCAGATCTTCGAGAAGAATGTGTTCCCCAAAATTTTTGACCAGACGGCCCAAGCATCTTACATCGAGAGTACGGAGACTTACACTAAATTGTTTGAGGATACTGCTAAGTATAACGCCATCATGGTCGCCCTGGCAAAGGAACTGTATCGGGAACTTCGGAATGGTCAGGAGGGATAACAATGCCGAGAGCAAAGAAAGACGGACAGCATATCAACTGTTACATCGACAGAACCCTTTGTGAACAGCTGAAGGCCTATGCAGATGAAAAGGGGCAGACTATGACGACTGCGCTGGAGAGGATCCTGAAACAACATTTTGAAGAAGAAAACAGAAAAACTATTGACAAGGATGATATGGAGGCATCACGGTGAATGGTCAAGGAAAACTATTGACTCATTTTCTAAAAAATGCAGACAAGCTTGTCATTCCAGTATATCAGCGTAATTATGACTGGAAAGAGGAACATTGCAAAAAACTCTACTCTGACCTTGTTAAAACTGTCAGGGAGGGGAAACGCTGGCACTTTTTCGGCGGTATCGTATCTGTCAGCGACCCTATGGGCAGTAGCTCAGACTACCTGGTCATTGATGGGCAACAGCGGATCACAACCGTATCCCTTCTTCTCCTGGCCATCGCCAACCTTGTGAAGGCCGGCATTGTCACTCCCAAAGATCCCAACCTGTACGATGTAATCACGAAGAAGTATCTGGTTGATGAGATCAATCCCAAACAGCGTAAAATGAAGTTAAAGCCCATCAAAGGCGATCAGGACTCATATGACAGACTCTGGGGGGATCCGTCTGAGTACAATCAAAGTTCCCGAATTACTCAGAACTACCTATACTTTTACAACCAGATCCAGCAGGATGATATCAGTGTGGATCAGTTATTCTCTGCAGTTGAAAAGCTCCAAATCATTGACATCACCCTGACGCCCCCAGACGATGATCCGCAGCTTGTTTTCGAGAGCCTCAATTCCACGGGACTGGACTTGAACGAGGGCGACAAGATCCGGAACTTTGTTCTGATGCGTCGCTCTATGGAGGAGCAGGAACAGTTCTACGATGACTACTGGAGTCCGATTGAGAAGAACGCCGGCTATGACAAGCAGACCAACTCCTATGATGTCAGCCCCTTCATTCGGGACTACCTGGGCATCAAGGAACGACGTCTGACAGCCATGAAGGAGATCTACCAAGAGTTCAAGGACTATGTGGAAAAGCGCGGCCAGATCGAGGATGTCCTCAAAGAGTTGCGGGACTATGCGAAGAGGTATAACAAGATCCGCTCTGGCAGCCCTGAGTTCCCCCTCAGGCTGAGAGCCTCCTTGTATCGGCTAAATCGGTTTGAAAGCAGCGTCTGCCGTCCGTTCCTGATGGAGGTATTCCGACTCCAGGAAGAGGATCTGCTCTCACTGGATACTGTGGCCGAGGTCTGCCGCATCGTGGAGGCATATCTGCTCCGCCGCCTGATTTGTGACCTGCCTTCCAACACACAGAGCAAGGTGTTCCTCACCCTTTGTAATGACATCAAGCGGCTGGACGGCACTTACGATAGTTTCCTGGAGAAAATGAAGTATGTGCTGGGCAGCAAAAAAGAGAAGGCTGCCTTCCCCACAGATGAGGACTTTGCGGAAGGGCTGAAAGCGAAAAACATCTATACCATGCCAACCCGGTACAAAGCCTATATTTTTGAGCGCCTGGAGAATGGGGATAGCTCTGAATATAAAGAGATCTACAACCGGCTGGACAGCGGCGAGTACACCATTGAGCATATCATGCCACAAAAGTTGACTCCCGCTTGGGCGGCTGAACTGGGTGACGATGCAGAGAGCATCCATGATCAGTGGCTCCATCGGCTGGCAAACCTGACATTGGCTGCATCAGCCTACAATATCCGGTACAGTAACGCCTCCTTCCAGGAAAAGAAGACTATGAAAGACGGTTATCTCCAAAGCGGCCTGAAGATGACCCAGCAGATCGCGAAAGCAGACCACTGGGGCCTTACTGAATTGGAGGAACGCTGTAGCAGCTTGATCCAGCAGTGCATCTGCCTCTGGCCATATGCGGACACTACATATACGCCCCCGCAGAAACAGTATGATGAGATTGCTCTGGATGATGACGCAACCTTTACCGGCAGGCAGCTGGTGCAGTATCGTTTCCGTGGGAATGAGCACGAAACGACTACCTGGGTGGATATGTATGTCGCAGTCCTCAAGGAGTTGCACAATGTTGATACCGCATACCTCAATTACCTCGCAGATGCTGATGACAGCGTAGATCTGGCCAGCCAGTTTTCTCGGAGTGAAAACGGAGCGGATGCGTCGGCGATGGTTACGGACGGCATCTATGTCAATACTGGCACCTCGACGCAGCACAAGATCAATATGCTTCGGCGCCTGTTCGAGCATTATGGGCAGGATCCCTCTGATTTGGTGTTCTTCCTCAATGAGAAACGGGATGATGATGAGGAATCCAGCCAGCGGCATAAAATCCGCAGAGCGTACTGGACACAGGTTTTACCGAGCCTCCAGGAAGTGACCGGATCGTTCAAGTATGTGTCACCCACGAAGAACAACTATCTCTCAGGTTCTACAAATAGCCCAGGGGTTCAGCTGTCTTGCGTTGCCAACTATAATCAGGCCCGGGTCGAGATCTATATTGACACGGGGGACGGAGCCAAAAACCAGCAGATTTACGACAATCTGAAGAAACATCAGGCGGAGATCGAAGAGACCTATGGACGACCGCTGATGTGGTACAACCAGGAGGGAACTCGTTCCTGCAAAGTGTATGATGAACTGCTGGATGTCAGTGTAACAAACCGGGATGACTGGATTAAAATGATGAAATTCCACAGTGAGCGCGGAGCAATGCTATTGCGGGCTGTGACGCCTTATTTACCTTGATTCTTGAGTTATTTAGTTGCTTATCTTGTGGACAGGGATTCACTGCTTCATAATGGCAAAACCGTTAGAGGATTCAGATGGACTAATCCAATTGAAGAAACTCATCCATAGAAAAATCGGAAAACCTGGTGGGTTTGCGATGAGAATCATAAAACGATTGCATAGCGTTTGCAGAGAAAGGAAAGCGGAAAAGATGAACGTCATCTGTTTCGGTGATTCCAACACCTACGGCTACGATCCCCGCTCCTATCTGGGCGGCCGCTATGACGTGGACAGCCGGTGGGTGGATATCCTGGCCGAGGAAACCGGCTGGACCGTCCGCAACCTGGGGGAGAACGGCCGGGAGATTCCCACGTCGGCCCCTGACTTTCCTGCTGATACCGATTTTCTGATCGTCATGCTTGGAACCAACGACCTGCTCCAGGGCAGAAGTCCGGAACAGGCCGCTGCGCGGTTGGAGCGGTTCCTCTCCGACATATCCCTGGATCGAAGCAAGATCCTGGTGATCGCCCCGCCGCCGGTGAAGCGGGGCGCGTGGGTGCCGAACCAACAACTCATTGACGATTCCCGCACCTTTGCCCAACTCTGCCATGCTCTGGCGGCACAGATGGGCATCCGCTTCGCTGACGCCGGGAAGTGGGACATCCTCTTGGCCTATGACGGCGTACACTTCACAGAGCAGGGGCACAGAACCTTTGCCGCCGGACTTCTGGAGGAACTCAAATGAAACGAATCCTGCCTATACTTTTATCTCTTCTGCTATTGACAGGATGCGGCGGAAACTCCGCGGATGGCTACCAGCAAATCACCCAGGAGGAGGCCAAAGAGATGATGGACACCCAGGAAGTCATCATCCTGGATGTGCGGGAGCAGGACGAGTACGACAGCGGCCACATCCCCGGCGCGGTCTTGCTACCGGTGGGGACCATCGACGAGGACACCGCCGCCGCGGTGATCCCGGGAAAGGATTCCACGGTCCTGGTGTACTGCCGCAGCGGGAACCGCAGTAAGACGGCATCCTCTTCCCTGGCGGAACTGGGCTACACCAATATCTACGAATTCGGCGGCATCAACACCTGGCCCTATGAGACGGAGTCGTAGATTCGGAAATAGGGAGCCTAAGCACATGTGACCCATGCAAAAACTGCATCGCCGATACAAAGAATACACGGGACGCGCCTAAAGGCGCGTCCCGTTGCTCATTTTCTGCCGATTCGTCCTCACGGTTTCCCCAGCCAGTCCTTGAACTCCTCCAGGGTGATGACCTCCCGGTCGCATTTCTTTTTCATCTCTCTGGCCTGTTCGCTCCAGGCGTAGAACTGCTCGTCGGTGATACGGCCGGCCTTGATCCAGGCAAAGCGCTTTTTGTACTCCTTGCGGTAGGCCTTGAACACCGGATCGTCGGACTGCTTCTTGGTCCACTGCTGGAAGGCTCCGGCCTCCCGGCAGGTCTGCTGGCCGGAGGCCACCGGGCGCTCGCAGTACTCCGCGCTGACCCGGCCGGTCTGTGGGAACCAGCGGCCGCAGTTCTTGCACCGCCGGACGGTGATCCCGCGCTCCACACAGCTGCGCAGGGAGTAGTCGATCATGTCCGAAATGTGGAGGGGATACAGAACCGGCGAGCACCGGCCCGGCTCCACCGGCTCAAAGCTGAGGGGGATGGGCCGGAAGGTGAACAGAGACGGATCCTTGGGGACGTCGTAGAGATAGTGGGCCGATGCCTGCTGCTGGGGATCACGCCCCGCCTTGTCCACATCCAAAACGAGATCAAAGAAACGCTGTACCTGCTGCTGATACAGCGGGAGCTGTTCCGGAAGGCCCTGCAGCTCCTCCAGCATCTCCTGATCCTCCCTGCTCCCCCGGTCCTGGGTGATCCCCATGCGTCCAAACCGCTCAAACCAGCGCACATACAGAAGATGCAGGTAGATGTGTCGGCTCCCAAGGTCACCCAGATCCATCAAGGTACGGACCCCAGCATCTCTATCATCCCGGTCGATCAGGAGGGACCAGTTTTCATAAGCCCGCCGCAGCAGGGGCTCCAGCTCCTTACAGTCCGCCTCCAGAAAAGACAGCAGGCTCTCCAGGAACGGGAGCTCCCGATAGGTCGAGGGAACGCCCTGGACCCCGTGGCTATCAAATTGGAAAACCTCTTTTTTCTCAGAGAAGTACATCTTGGCATACCACATGTCGGCGCCCTCCCAAAATAGACAATCGCAAATTATTTTTAAGATAGTCTTGACAGCGACTGGAAATCATGTTACGATACAGTTGAAAAGGAGCTGTCAAAATAATCTTACAATAGTCTAACACCCGCAAATCCGATTGTCAACGGGGAATTGGTCCCAAACATTCGGAACGGCACCTTGAAAACCGAATACCCATCATCAGAGACGATACTCCCCGGAGAAGTAATGCCAGGACGCCGTCATAGAAGGAGCGGTCGAGCGTGCCAAGGGGAAGAAAACGCTGTGTTGGTCAAACAAGGCCGCAGGGCAGGAACGGGTATGGTGCATGGCCAGACAGATCCAAAAAGACAGCTCCTGCAAAAAAAGCCGCCGAACTGCTGCAACAGTTCAGCGGCCTGCCGCGTTTCGGAAAACACAGCCTGATCTGTGTCCCAGTTTAACAGAGAGACCTCCGAAACGCAAGAAATTTTTTCTCTGAATTTGAAACACCGGAGGTACTAAGCATTGAAACTGTCTGTCTACAAGTCCTACGACGATCTGCCCCTGTTCCTCAACGCCAGGATGGTGGCGCAGGTGCTGGGCGTGTCCATCTCCACCGCCTACGAGCTGCTCAACGATCCCGGTTTCCCCACGCTGCGTGTGGGGAGCCGTATGGTAGTTCCGAAAGAGAAATTCATCCAGTGGGCGGAGGGACAGTCGGGAGGTGCGAAATGAGAAAACAGCACTGGCCCAAGCGGGACCCCATCAAGAACTACTTCCCCCTCCCCAACGAGATCTTCTCTCTGGGACTGTCCGCCGGGGCGATCGCAGTCTATGGTTTTCTCCTCCATAGGGAGGATCGGAAGACCTACCAGTGCGTGGCCAGCTACCGGACCATCGGAGAGGCGGTGGGGATGAGCGTCAACACAGTGCGCAAGTATGTGACCGAGCTGGAGGACCGGGGGCTGATCCGGACGGAGCGCACCACCGTCACCACCCGGGACGGCCGCACCCTCAACGGCTGTCTGCGTTACTACATCCTGCCCATCCAGATGTCCATCGAACAGTTCTATGAGCGACAGCTCCACGCAGCTGACCTGGCGCTGGAACGACAGAGAGCGGAACAGCGCATGGCGGCGCTGGAGAGAAAGGAGTGTGCATCCGGATGCTGATGCAGATGATCGACTGCCTGATTGAGCAGGATCCGTCTCTGTCAGCACGGCGCGCCATAGACGTGCGGCGGTACATTGTCAACCAGTGGAACCGTACGCATGAGGAGTCTATCGACGAAGACGGGGTGGCCCTGTTCCTCTGCGATGAGAACCGCGGAAACCTGACAGATGAACAGAGGAACTTTGCGAGAGAGTGCCGTGAGGAGATCAAGGCCTGCTATCGAAATGCGGTGTTCCAGATGTTTCAGTGCGGCGAGATGATGCGCCGGCATCTGGTGTCCGGGCCGGAGGAATACTGCCGAATCTTTCTGCCGCAGCACGCCGTTCCCTGCAGCAAGCAACTCTCCCCGTGTAACGGCCTGTGAGGGGCTGTGTGCCCTCTTTGGGGACAGGGCAGAGTCCCTGCCCCACCGGGGGCTTTCAGGGCGGATTGGGCCCGATTTCGGGGGACTTCGGGAGAGGGCAAAATGGGGCCCCCGGCGAAGCCCAGCGGCTGCGCAGCCGTTGGCGGCTTTGCTGCCTTACGGATGCGGCGTACTCCTTGCGGGTAAGCGGGTTCGCTGGGGAGAGGCGGAGCAGCGGAATGAGCGAGTTTTCACCCCTGCGGGGCGGAAATGAGGGAGAAGGTGAATTGCTCCGCAGGAGCAAGAGAAGCCGCCCTGG
>OGHJ01002055.1_pt1 | contig 18574 bp, 16 predicted proteins | sample 1571351 | NCBI WGS metagenome assembly OGHJ01 (sample SAMEA2582037, study PRJEB24529) | metagenome | biome: Human gut stool | place: China | collected 2011 | reverse complement strand
AGAGGGAGGTATTTTATGCAGGCACAGGTCAAATACGAAAGCGAGATCAAAACTGCCGTTCTTGGGGATCGGACGATCACCGTCAAGAATGTTACCCCCATTTACCCGCCGCAGGAGCGGGATAAGCGAAGCCGTGAGGTCGAGCGGCGGCTGTTTGATGTGTTTGTAAAGTACGCCGGACAGAGGGGGTAGGCCGGAGTCATCCTTGTTGCATGGGGGCATTAGAGGTATAATATAGTTGTAGGTTGGCTCCCATTTATGGAAAGGGAGCTAATTATGGATAACAGAATTGACGCGATTTATGGGCGGCAGTCGATTGACAAAAAGGACAGTATCAGCATTGAAAGTCAGTTTGAATTTTGCCGTTACGAATTGAAAGGCGGTGAGGGCCGGGAGTACAAGGATAAAGGTTACTCCGGCAAGAATATTGAACGCCCGGACTTCCAGCGGCTTTTGCAGGACATCAAGCTGGGGCTCATCAAGCGGGTGATTGTCTACAAGCTGGATCGGATCAGCCGCTCCATTGTGGACTTTGCAAAGCTCATGGAGCTGTTCAAGCAGTACAATGTGGAGTTTGTGTCCTGTACGGAAAAATTTGATACCTCTACCCCAATGGGCAGGGCGATGCTCAATATCTGTATCGTATTTGCCCAGCTGGAACGGGAAAGCATCCAAATGCGCGTGCAGGACGCTTTTTATTCCCGGTGTACCAAAGGCTACTATATGCGGGGCCGGACGCCATACGGTTTTGATACTGAACCCATCGTCATGGACGGGATCAAGACAAAGAAGCTGGTGGAAAATGCGGAAATGGATTTTGCCGAGCTCATGTTTCAAATGTATGCGGAGCCAGGCAATTCCTACGGCGATATAACCCGGTACTTTGTCAAGCACTCCATCAAGGTCTATGACAAGGAGCTGCAACGGGCCTTTATCTCCAAACTGCTGAGAAATCCCGTTTATGTCCAGGCTGATATGGACATCTACGAATATTTCAAGGCCCAGGGCGTAAAAATCGAAAGTCCCCCGGAAATGTTCACAGGGGACAATAGCTGCTATCTCTATCAAGGGCGCGAGGGCGAGGAGCAAATCCTTGTGATTGCCCCGCACCAGGGGCGCATTTCTTCCCAGCTCTGGCTGACTGTTCAGCGCAAGCTGTCACAGAACACCTCTTTCCAGAATGGCCGCAAATGCCATAATACATGGCTGGCCGGGAAAATCAAGTGCGGGCGCTGCGGCTATGCGCTGGCTGCTCTGAGAGCCCAAAATGGCGTTACCTACCTGCGGTGCAAACAGCGGGCGGAAAATGGGAGCTGTGAGGGGGCCGGTACGCTGACAGCGCAAAACATGGAGGCGTTTGTGTACGGCGAGATGGTTAAGAAGATGCGGAAATTCCACACGCTGAAAGGCGGCAAGGAACAAAGCTACAATCCGAAACTGACCGCCGCCCGTGTCGCCCTGGCAAAGACGGAAAGTGAGATCGAGAAACTTCTGGACACTTTGTCCGGCGCTAATCCGCTTCTCCTGCAATACGCAAACACCCGCATTGAGGAACTGGATGCGGAACGGCAGAAACAGCTCCGGCTGGTCGCAGACCTCACCGCTAATTCTGTTTCCGCTTCACAGATTGACAGCATTACGGGCTATCTTGATGATTGGGAGTCCGTGAGCTTTGACGATAAGCGTAAGGTGGTTGATATACTCATATCACAGATTGACGCTACCAGTGAGAGTGTTACAATCCACTGGAAAATCTAAAACCTTTTCACTTGGCATTATGCCCTTGTCAAGAATAGTTTAATATTGGTCAGAAACTTACCCGTTCCGGCAACCATCATAATACCTTAGCACCATATGGCCTCTTTGAAGGAAGCCATGGCCAAAGCATTGTCCTTGCAGTCATCAGTCCGAAGCTATGGGCAACCTTGTGTCAGACAATTGGCCGACCAGAGCTTACTGACGATCCCAGGTTTTGCACACTGCAGCAGCGGCGACTCAATGCGCCGGAGCTGATCAGAATTATTGAAGATTGGCTTAAAACATTTGATGATATTTCACAGGCAGCTGCTATTCTGGATCGAGCTGGTATTCCGTCAGCAAAGGTTTTTGATCAAGAGGATGTCATGAATGATCCCCATGTGCGAGCGCAGGGGTACTTGGTCGAGGTCCCTGTTCCAAATGGGGTGACGAGTCGGGACAGCTTTACTGCCCGAGGATGTATTGCAAAGTTTTCTGAGGCGCCAGGACAGGTCAAGAAAGCGCCTCGGGTGGGTGAGAATAATGAAGAAATATTTGCACGATATGGTTTGCGTGGTGAGGAAATCCAGGCGATGCAAAATCATGGGGATAAATGATAAGCTGTTATGGGATTTAAAGGCTAAAATCCGGCAATATATATAAAATATAGTTTACCAGACAGCGCAATCCGATCTGTACTATGGTATACTTGGCTTAAACCGGTGCATGGGATCTCCAGAAGCACTCATTTCACAGCCTGCAGTTATATGCAGGTAAAAGAAAAATGAGGGCAGGCTTCTGTAACAAATGATCCGTGTGACTAGAATTCCTGTTTATTGGATTCTGTCATCCGGTGTTTGAGGCCACGAGGACCACTGGAAAGAAAAACAACATTACTTGATCGAAAGGTGGTTTTGTGTCATGCGCATGCCGTTCCAGCCATACACGTTAGCGGGCGTGCCTCTTCGCAATCATTTTGTACGTTCTGCTACTGTTGGTCCCTTTGCCAGAGATGGACTTATTCAACCGGCGGGTATTGAACGATACCGGGTTTTAGCAGAGCAGGAAGTTGGTCTGATCATTACCGAGATGACCTATATTGCGCCAGAGGGACAAGCATCGTTGACACAACCCGGAATTTGCTCACAAGAACAAATTGAGCATCATGCTCAGTTAACGTCTGCAGTACATTCAGCTGGGGGCAAGATTTTTATTCAACTGAATCATGGCGGAGCAGCGAGCCTGGGAGAGCTGCCGCCAAGTCCCTCTGGAGTTCCATCTCCTTACACGAATAAACCAGCACGGATTATGACTGCAGAGGAAATAGATAAAGTTGTCGATCAATTTGTACAAGCGGCCATTCATGCAAAAGATGCAGGCTATGATGGGATCCAGATCCATTGTGCACATGGATATTTGCTTAGTCAATTCATCAGTCCCTTCTTCAACCACCGGGAAGATGTTTATGGGGGAAGCGTAGAGAATCGGTTCCGTTTTCCTGGAAAAGTAATTGCTGAGGTCAAAGCGGCTGTTGGCAATGACTATCCAGTCTGTCTGAAAATAAACAGCAATGCAGAGATAGCTGATGATATCTATGAGGACGATCTTATGTGGATCGGGCTCAAGTGCGCCCAACTAGGTGTTTGCGCCATTGAGGTAAGCGGACACGATTTTACACCACAAGGCAGAGCTGGCAGACACACCTATTATCTGGAACGTGCGCAAAAACTTCACCAGCAATGTGGATTGCCAATTATGCTTGTAGGCGGAATTCGGACTATGGAAGATATTAACCGCGTACTCGACGGGGGAATTGATTTGGTTTCCATGAGCAGGCCGTTCCTGTGCCAACCCGATCTGGTGCAGCAACTGAAAGAAGGAAAGGACTCAAAATGTGTAAGCTGCAGCAAATGCTTTGCCATGCTCAGGAAGTTTCGGGACGAAGGGCGTCTGTGTATACAACGTGAACCTGGGAGCGATCAGGCTGATCTTCCTTAGGAGAATGGAAATTTGAAACACCGACGCTTCGACTTGAGAGCATATATTTATATCTGTAAAAAAATATAGAACTTTAAAATAAGCCCCAGGTCAAGTTCGGCGAAGCCGGTTTGACCTGGGGCTTGTCTTATATTTATATTCTTCTCAATATGATCTGTTTGCCGTACACGATAAGGTTAGAGTGCTATAGGGCAAAATACTTATCTGGTTTTGATTAAAATTAAAAGTAGCAACTTTACTCCACCAGCTTTCGGACAATCTCAGACATGTGATAAAGAAGATCATCATCTAATTGTTTTAGATTGCTGATAAGTTCTTGTAGTTGAGCAGGATTCTGGTTTTCAAGGTCAAAGAATTCTGAAGGAGTGATCTCAAGATAATCGCATATATAAAATATACCCGCAAGTGATGGCATGGATTTTCCTGTCTCAATGTTGTTAATATATCCTGGATTCTGTCCAATGGATAGACTCATATCTCTTGCGGATACTCCCATTCTTTCTCTTAACTTTGCAAGTCTCAGTGAGAAATCTTTTTCATTCAATTCAGTCACCACCGTGCAGCCTTAAAACCAATAAAATTACAATTTTACAGTTTTATAGACGTAATATTGATATATTTTGATAAAAATGTTATAATTGTGTCAATGAAACATTCCGGACAAATGCGTTTCATGTAATGATTAGGATACGGATCGACATTGTCAAGTATACAAGCTGAAAGATGTCTTGGTAAATAGTACATGCATAATAAAAATTATGATTTACATGAGCGGTATACTCTGTATATGTTATGTTGAAAGCGATCACAAAAGTTATAGATGTGTACTGATGAAGTATGTTCATGCTATAGAGTGTGAAAGGAGCTGCTTAAAATGCTATTTCCTGACATAAGTTGTGACGCCTCGGAATCGATGAAACGATGGGTACAGGAAGGAATCTGCGAATTATTAGATGTTGATCACGTTTTTATTGTCACAATTCACCGGATTACAAAAAAGTGCTATCTCTCTGCTTCCCTTCACACAAAAGAGGAAGATAATTACATAATTTATACCGTGGATGAGCTGCTAAGGAAAAATAAAGAGCTTTTTTTAGCGGGAGAAATTTTGAGAAATTACTGCTACAACGGTTACTATTTCCATATGACAAGCAATAAAGAAGCGAAAAATTTTATCGCTTTTGTGCTTATTTGTAAAATGGGACATCCGTTTCAAGATAAGGATCTGCGCTGGTTAGATCTCTATTGTTCCATGAGCAATCGTAGAACACTCGTAATCAATGAAAATATTCAAGAGAAAAAATTTCTAAAATCCATCTTCTATGATTCAAACCAGGCAATCGTTGCTATTACACGCATTGGGAATATACTGCGTTTTAATCCAGCAGCAGAACGGCTATTTAATATTGAAGAGGGCGAAACGTTTCGATTTGAAGACCCTGCACAACAAAGAAGACTGGAACTTGCAGTGAATGAAACGATCCAAAACAATAAACGTGTTTCTATTGACCGAGTTGTCCACTACGCATCGGAGGGAGAAGAGCATATTCTTGATATTTCAGTACTTCCTCTTCAAAATAGTAAGGGAAAAATTTCTGGTGCAGTCATTGTGGCAACGGATACGACTGAAATCAGATTCCTTTCAACAGAGGTAGAGCAGCTTAGACAGTATGGCCTCTTGGGTGAATTGGCGACTGGCCTTGCCCATGATATCAAAAACCCACTTATGAGCATTAGGGGAAGCGCAAAACTTTTAAGCAAAGTTGATAGAGGCGTGTCTGAGCTGCAAGAAGATCTGGTCAGTATCATTGTTCACGAAGCAGAGAAAATTGATGAAGTAATCAATCAGATGATGGCGTATGGGGATATTACACATAATTTGACGCCTTGTTTTGTTAATATCAATAATTTGTTGATTAAATGTGCGCGCATCATCGAACGGCAGAAGTTTTCCAAGAATATTGATGTGTCTTTGAAGCTGGATGAAAATCTGCCGTTGCTTTGGGCCAGCGAGCTCCATTTGCAGCAGGTTTTTCTAAATCTATTGCTGAATTCACTGCAGGCAATTCCGGAAAAAGGGAACATTGTAATCAAAACAGGGGTTGAAGATTCCGGCCATAGTATACGTGTGATGATATCCGATGATGGAACGGGATTTCCACTGGAGTTGAAAGAAAAAATTTTCCAACCGTATTTTACGACAAAGCACAATGGAAGCGGGATGGGACTATTTATTGTGAAGCGTACACTTTCCAAGTACAATGCGGATATTTCCATTGAGTCAGATGTGGGTCTGGGAACAAACTGTATTGTACGTTTCCAAGTTGGACATGGAGGTAATTATGGCGCACAGGGTCTTAATTGCAGATGACGAAACTTCCATTTGCAAGATACTTTCTTCTGAATTGGAGCGGGCCGGGTTTCACGTATACATTGCTTACAATGGTGAAGAAGTGATTTCGCTTTGCTCTACGATACAGTTTGACTGCGCAGTTTTAGATATGAAGATGCCGCGGCTAACAGGGCTAGAGTGTACTCGGATCATCAAAGAAAAGAACCATGATATGGCAATCATCATTATGACGGCATTCGCATCCATCAACCAAGCAGTTGCAGCTATGAAAGCCGGAGCGGATGACTATATTCCAAAACCCTTTGACGCCAGTGAACTCATCGACAAAATAAATGAACTTATTACGCTCCATAAAAAGAAAAAAGTATTTGCTTCCGCATCACTGCCACCAAGTACTTCGCTTGTGGGAAGAGGAAGTTCGTATCATACACTGTGCTCCGTCATTCAAAAGGTGAGCAGTAGCAACGCTACAGTATTAATTACGGGAGAGAGCGGAACAGGGAAAAGTGTGGTGGCTAGAGCAATCCATGCATCAGGTTCTTATGTGAATGCGCCGTTCATTCAAGTTAACTGCTCGGCAGTACCAGCCAATCTAATTGAGAGCGAGCTCTTTGGACACGAAAAAGGTGCGTTCACTACTGCATTATGCCAGAAAAAAGGAAAATTTGAACTGGCAAAAGATGGCACCATATTTCTAGATGAAATTGGAACACTTTCATTGGAGAGCCAGGCAAAATTACTGAATGTGCTTCAGGAGAGAAGTTTTTTTCGTGTCGGTGGGATAAAACCGATCGAGATGCATTCCCGTGTCATTGCAGCTACCAATGAGGACTTAGAATTGGCGATAGAAGAAGGCCGCTTCCGTCAGGATCTGTTCTACCGGCTGAATGTGATCAGAATTGAATGCCTGCCGCTAAGAAAACAAAAAGAAATGCTTGATGAACTTGTCCCCTATTTTCTGGAACGGTACGCTAATATTCATAACTGCGCTCCAAGGATACTAATGCCGGATGCGATGGAGGCAATCAGGGCATATGACTGGCCCGGAAATATAAGAGAGTTGGAAAACATGATCGAGAGTGTATTGGTTCTCTCCGATAATGCTTGTATTTCCGTAGAAGATCTCCCGCAGAAATTGAGAGTGGCTGATCAGCGGACAAACCTTTTAGCTGCGGCAAAGCAACCAATATCTCTTCGTGAACAGGAGATTTCTTCAATTATTGCGGCCATGGAGCGCAACGGAGGCCATAGAGCAAAAACGGCCAAAGATTTGGGTATCTCCGTTCGGACATTGCAGTATAAATTGAAAAAACTTGGATATGTTCCCTGAGCGACCGCTGTATGTTGATGCCTGATTTATCAGATCAGCAGTTTTACTGGCGTATTTTATCTGAGTGGTGATAGATACCTTGTGTGCTTACCATAGATAGGACCTGGCGATAGAGAAACATTGAGCCAAGAGATAAGGTTAAGGTAAATATCCACATGATGGTGTATCCGCCGAAAAAATCATAAATGAAACCTGCGAGAGTTGCACCAAGTGTGTTTCCCAAGAAAACCATACTTAAGACAATACCAAAAATTGCACGGTAATCCCTGTTACCGAAAATAGCATTGGTAATATATGCTGTGCTCATGGCGGGATAAGCTCCTCCTATACCAGCTGCTGGTATGTACATAAGAGCAAGAAGCGGATAATGACCTGCAAGGATCAGAAAAACAGAAGTGATAAAGTAAGCAGCCATGGATAATAGGCCGCCGAGCTTAATTCCAAATCGATCCATCAGTGTGCCGATACCAAACTTAGATACCATCAGCATCAGCATCTGCAACGAAATAATGGTAGAAGCGATATGAGCGGGGTAGCCGATATCTGTCAGAAACGCATAGATATGGTTTGTCATTCCGTTGTTGATGCACCCCATACAAATTGCCACGGCGAGAAAGCAAATGAATTGAGGACTTTTTAGAGCCTCTCTGCGCGTTATACCATGTAGTTCTGTTTCCTTCTTTACCCCCGATGTTGAGACATCCTCAGAACAACCGTAGGGAGAGGAGTTTTTCTCTGCAGGACAATCTGACAGAATAAGGAGAGCGCCAGGAAAAACGGCGAGAAAAAAGACGACGGCGACAAAGCGGTAACCAATACGCCATCCATATTGTGTGATACAGGCAGAGATGGCGGGAGTCATCAGCATAGCGCCTAAACCAGTTCCGCATGTGGCAAGCCCCAATGCAAATCCACGTTTGGAAGAAAACCAACTGTCAATCAATGCGCTGACTGGTAAGGTAGAGACTGTGGCAGTAAGAAGTCCAACGAGAATGCCGCACAAATAGAATTGGTAGAGTTCCTGGCAAAAGGAATATCCAGTAATGATCAGCGGTAAAACAATACTGGAAAAAATAATGCATTTCCGAATAGAGTGTGTTTTTAAATACGTGCCCCAAAAGGGATAGCTCAGCATTGTCATCAGGCAAGAGAAAGAAGTCACAGAGGAAAACTGAGCCCGGGTATACCCCATCGCTTCACTGACAGGTTTTATAAAGGTCCCCATACTATTAACGAGGACCCCAATTCCAGCACCTGCAATTAAAAAACAATAAAATACGATTGCCCAACTGTAATGAATCTTTTTTTTGGAAATGGCTTTCATATGTATTTTTGCTGCCGGCTGTACGATTTTATGACGTACAGCCGGCAGCTGCCTTTCTAATATCTATTTGAGCTTCGATGCCCCTTTATTTGAGAAGCTTTGCCGCTCCAGTTACAATCTCGTCAATTACTTCTTTAACGGTGAGAATATCATGGATACGGCCAGCGCACTCGCCCATGGGGATGGCGCCGCTCTCGATATCGCCTGTCTCATAGCACTCCTTTTGGCGCTTTCCACTGACAATAGCAAGGATCTCTTCCAGAGTAGGCTTTCCGTTTGCCTCCATGTCCATCAACTTTAGAATCGCGGGATTCTTGTAATTGCGGGCGGCATTTTTGATGCTGCGCTGAACAATTCCGGTATCTCTCTCTGTGGCCTTCAAAATCAATTCTTTAAAATTGGGATGAATAACGCATTCTTTTGTAGCGACAAAACGTGTGCCCATCACAGCGCCTTCTGCTCCCAGGCATCTTACTGCAGCATAGCTGCGGCTATCACAAATGCCGCCACCAGCAATGACGGGAATAGATACGGCATCCACCACGGACGGGATGAGCACCAGGGTTGTAACGTCATCCATGCCAGGATGGCCACCACACTCAAAGCCAACGATGGTGACGGCATCGACACCTGCTGCTTCCGCCTTTTTTGCGAAACGAACTGCGGGAGATTTATGGATTACCTTGATACCGGCGTTTTTCAGCGCAGGCACGAATGGTGTGGGATCCGTTCCGGAGAGCTCCACAACGTCTACCTTTTCCTCTGCTACAGCGGAGAGAAAATCAAGCGTCAGTTCGCCAGCAGGCTGATTCGGCAACATCGAAATATTGACAGCAAACGGATTTTTTGTAAGTGACCGTGTCCGGCGGATCATTTCAACAAATTCTTCTTTGCTCTTGCTTAAGGAGGAGTTCAGCGTGCCCAACGCGCCGGCATTGGAGACTGCAGCGGCAAATTCTGGAGTGGCCAGCCATTGCATGCCTCCTTGTATGATGGGATACTTGATTCCAAATAGATCACAAAGTTTGGATTCCATGATTATGACTCCTTTGTATCGTTTTATCGTTAGCCTGGAACATACGGGAAAATCATTGACCAGATGGGGTATGCGATACAACAAATGGTCACGACCCCACACACGGTGCCAAACCAACCGTATTTTAACAAAAACGATGGGCGTACCCAATCCGTTCCGGCGACCATTCCAACGACCGGGCAGGCCGCCGGTGTGGCAAATCCAAAGTTTGCAATGGAAGCAATACAAAGCCCCAAAGCAATCGGATTGCACCCGGGGATTGCCATAGCGATCGGGATCAGGGCAGAGTGCATGGCGGCAGAGACGGTATTGGACATGAAGTTGGTCATCACGCCGATGACACCAACTGCAACAAAAATAAAGGCCAGGGGAGGAAGATTGCTCAGCAGGGGACCTACAGTTTCGGTAATCCATGCTGTGATACCCGTTTCGGGCAGACCGACAATTGTGGCAAGGCACATGAGGGATGCCATCATATACACAGATACCCAGTTGATTTTTTTAGATGCCACGGCCAGGTCAATTACAGGCTTGCCGTCAACGTGGACAACCGCTAAAATGCCAACAACCAGAAGTGCTGGCATGTAGGCTCCCATAGAGGATAGAAATGTGCCGACGGGAGCGACAAAAGGAATCAGTTCTAAAATATCAGGGCATACCCACATGACAATCAGGGCAATAAAGCCGGCTGTAACGACCGTTTCCTGCTTGGTGCGTTTGGGAATAAGGGTTTTTAGATAATCAATATCCAAGTTTGCCATTTTTTCCACATTTGGACGAATACCAAAACGGAAACAGATCATGAAGAGCAAAAAGAATGCGATACCCATGACAAGACCTGCAGCGCAGAATGTCAAGACGCTGACTTCAATTCCAAAGGTACTCAGTGTTAAACTGATACCAAGTAAGGTTACGGCGTGGGACATGGGAGTCATGCCTTGCCCAGCTTGAGCGATCCAAGCAATATAGGAGACGGTGGCCTCCGGAAGCTCTTCACCCTTTTTATATCCTGTGTTTTCAAACATCTGCTCCGCGATTCCGAGGAACATAGCGCCAACTGCGGAGCTGGTAACAACAAGCGAGACAAGCAGGATGGAGAAAAAGAACATATACATGACGAGCCAAGGGCGCCCTTTTACACATTTACGGGTCACAAAGAACAGCGAGAGCCTCTTCGACAATCCTGTTTCAGCCATGGCATAGTTAAAAATCAGACAGAATGCGAGGAAGGCAGTCATGCCATGTCCCCAGGACTTTGCCAAGATACTGTCTGCAGATTGGATTCCCGTAGTGGCCAGCATGTAGAGACAAATAACACTGGGCCAACCGACACTCATAACCGTCCACCAATATACGGTCATGAGAAAGACGCCGACAACGCGGATCCCCTCCTTTGTGAGGGGATCCGGGCAGGGGCATACAAATGCAAAGAATATCCAAATCAAAAGACCAATGACAAGGTTTCGTTTATCTTTGCTGCTCATTGATAAGCACGCCTCCTTCTCAAAGGATCTCTTATTACGGCTTCTGGAACCGGGCTTCCCATTCCGACTCCATACTGTCGATTTCTTCCTTTGTCAGACCGTACTGAGTCAGATAGTAGTAATTATCCTCACCAAGGTCAGGAGAGCGCTTCTGGACAGCAGGTGTCTTGGACATATAAATCCAGGTACCGCGACGCTTGAAAGTGCGGTGCTCCTTAAAGCTGGGGGGAAGTTCACATTCAATCAATGTTCCGCGTTCCCAGAGGTTCTGATCGGCCACGACTTCATCCGTGTTCTTGATTTTGCAGCAAGCAATGCCGACGCCTTCCATAGCAGTGATTGCATCGTTGATATCATCAAAAGTCTTGAGCCAATTTTCAATATTTTCCACCAAGTAGTGGATGTTTTTTACACGGTCAGGATTAGTGGCCACTTTGGGATCCGTTGCAAAATCGGGACGCCCCATGAGATCACAGAGCTTGATCCAGGCCTTACCGGTGTAGGCGGAAATGACACAGCTCTGTCCATCTTTCCCGTTGTACACACCGTATGGAGCCATGTTCAGGTAATGGTTGCCGGAACGTGTGGGGTGGGTGTCAAGGTTGGCGGCACCCTCCAGGGTGGAGTTCATGGCCACCATTCCATCAAGAAGGGAAATATCAATGTATTGACCTTCTCCGGTGCGCAGGCGGTGGAAGAGCGCTGCTGCCAGTGCGAATGCGGCATTAAAAGCACCGACATAATCGCCGATGGGAACACCAAGGCGAGTGGGGGGCTCACTGGGATTGCCGGTTAGGTCCATTTGGCCGCTCATAGCTTGAGCAATGATGTCGAATCCAGGCTTCTTCGCATAGGCGCCGGTTTGTCCGCATGCGGACATGGAGAGATAAACAATTTGAGGGTTGATTTTGCAGACCGAGTCGTAGTCCAACCCAAATTTCTTCATCTGACCGGGTTTGAAACTCTCCACGACTACATCGGCATCCTTGATCATCCGATAGAGAATATCTATGCTCCGCTGGTCATCAAGCGCAAGCGTGATGGACTTCTTACCGCGGTTGGACCAGAGCCCGAAAATAGCTTGTCCCTCCAGACGAGGAGCCAGACCGCGGATATCATCTCCTGCAACAGGACGCTCAATCTTTATTACTTCGGCACCAAAGTCGGCCAGCATGGCGGTGGATCCGGGACCTGCCAGATTGTTGGTGAAGTCGATAACACGAATACCATCAAAAATATTTGCCATTTTTACTCCTCCTATATAAATATGGAAGTTGTATCAAATGTTTAAAAGCACGAAGGTTCAGTATTACACGAATACACCAAGCTTGATCAGAATCAGCGAAACAGCGAGTGCAAGGCCGCCGCCGACCCAGCTGATCCACATATACACAGAGGCGCCCTTTAGGAACGGTACCTTTGCAACGGAAGTGGCATTGGCCACACCAGGGCAGTGAGGAGGAAGGCAGGTCAGACAGCAGTTCATAATCAGACGGTGGCTGATTTCATTGCTCAGACCATACTGGGTAAACATTTCAAAGGCAGTGGGGCCAAAGGCGGACACCAGAGAGGGTGCGGAACCCACAAAGAGACCCATCAGGACGAGCAGCGCACAACCGCCGCCCAGCAGTCCCAGACCGCCTACCATGTCGCTGATGATGTTATATCCAGGAACAGCTGCAATAACAGTGCCCATTGCGGTGGCACAAGCGACACCAAGCGTAGGATTGAAGCAAGAAATCAGTCCAGAAGACAGGCTATCCTTTACCTTGCCCTTAAGGTTGTCCCAGTAGAAGATGATGGCCAGGATAATACCAACAGCCTCGGCGACGATGACGGGGGTATCAATGAGTGCGGCCCACAAAATCATAGCCACCATTGGAATCAATGCACGGATCAACCCGGGCAGGCCCTCATCATTCATATCGGTCTCTTCGGCGGCGGCATCATATTCTGCACCGGTATCCATGAAGTGCTCTCCGCGCTTGGTTGCACGGTCGCACATCCACTTCAGATAGAAAAGCTCCCAGGCCCAAATGACAACAAACATAATGATAGACATTCCCATGCCTGCTGTAACTGTCGTGCCGCAGATTTGAGCAGCGCTTATGTTTGCAGCCTGAAGAGAACCGGCCAAGAAGTAAGTGGTCATGGATGTGGAGCCGCCAGAACAATACAGCCACCAAGGTACATCGTTCTTTTTAAACACATAGTAGGCGATGCCGACCACTGTATAGACGCACACGAAGCCACTCACACCTGCGTAAGTAAGGATACAATACATAATAGGAACGAATAGACAGGAATAAAACTTTGCGTTTTTTTCGCTCCGTGAACACACCTTATAGACTGCAATGGCAATTCGTTTTGCAGCACCACCATCCATCATGAGTCGGCCGAAGATGGCAGCCAAAGCAAAAATGAGGAAATTGGACTTCATCCAGTTTCCCAAACCAGTTGCCCATGTGTCTGTGATCAAGGGAAGAATTGGCTGACCAGATAGGAAAATCATTACGAGCGAAGCTGCACAACCGGCCAGAACTAAGTTAAAACGCTTTGTCAACATGATGACAAAGGTGAAAACACCCAACAAAATGCCAATTAAGCTAATGATTTGCATAATTCCTCTCCCTTCTTGTGCTGGAGGCCCTGAAAGGGGACATGTGCAGATAATACCTTGTTACCGGCCCTGGAAATTCGGCTTACGCTTTTCCAAAAATGCAAAAACGGCTTCTTTGAAATCTTCGGTGGTTTCACACATTCCCTGCAATTCAATCTCACTTTGCATACCGTCTGCATAACTGGAATACTGTGCACGGTTGATCATGGTCTTAATGTTGGCATATGCGGTAGTCGGTCCATTGACATACTTCTTAATATACTTTTCCAATGTCCCTTCCAATTCAGTGGATGGTACTGCTGTCGTAAACAGGCCCCAGTCTGCAGCTTCGCGACCGGTAAACATCCTGCCAGACATGAACAGATCCGTTGCTCTCGTGGTGCCGATGGCCCGGGTGACGAAATAGGTAGCGCCAGAATCAGGGACAAAGCCAAGGTTTACAAAAGCGAACAGACACTTTGTGGCTTCGTCAACAATCTGGAAATCACAAGCCAATGCCAATGCCAACCCTGCACCTGCAGCGGCACCCTCTACACATGCGATAACGGGTTTCTTTACATTGCGAAGACGAAGGAATGTTTCACCGAGCACCCGGCAAACGGGACGGGTACCACGAATCCCTTTGTCGATTCTTTCCTTCATGGCATTGATGTCCCCACCAGCGCTGAAGGTTCCGCCAGCGCCTCGGATCACGACCAAACGAATGCTGTCATCGTAGTCACAGAGATCAAAGCACTCCCTCAGCTCACGGCCTGTATCAATATTTATGGGATTTTTCTTCTGAGGATTGTTGAGAGTAATATATGCCGTGCCATCTTTTACTTCCATCAGAACGTATTTGAATTCCATAATCAGACCTCCATTTATTTTTTATAATCAATCTGATCGGTGGACAAAATGGTCGTTGGACTTTTGGTCATAAATGCTTCATGATGGGATTAACGTTGATATGTGGGCCTTTAAGGCCCACATATCAACATGTATGATTTAGGCCAAAATGTCGCCGGAAACAATCATGCGTTGGATCTGATTGGTACCTTCGAAAATCTGATAGAGCTTTGCGTCGCGGAAACGCTTTTCAACGGGATACTCACGGCTGTATCCGTAGCCACCGAGTACCTGAACAGCATCCGTACATACCTGCATAGCTGCATCAGAAGCATAGAACTTAGCTGCAGAAGCCAAACGAGGATTCCGAATACCGGCATCGGCACAACGGCAGGTGTGCCAAACCATTTGGCGGGCACTCTCCAATTTCGCATACATATCGGCCAGCATAAAGGCGATGCTTTGATGCTTACAAATTGGTTTACCAAAGGTGTTTCGTACTTTGGAGTACTCAACAGCACACTCAAACGCATACTGCGCATTGCCAACAGCGCCAGCGCCGGACGAGGGACGTGTATATCCAAGAGAAGTCATTGCGATAGCAAAGCCCTTGCCCTCTTCGCCAATCAGATTCTGAACAGGGACCTTCACGTCCTCAAATACAATATCATTTGTGGAAGAAGTGCGGAAACCAAGCTTGTCTTCATGGCCCGCCACGGAGACGCCGGGAGATTTCATATCAACCAGGAAGGCAGAAATGCCTTTGGAACGCAGACTGGGATCCTTAGTTGCGAATACAACGGCAAAAGAGGCAAATTCCGCACCGGTGATGAAGCCCTTGCGCCCATTTAGAATAAAATACTCACCCTCGCGTGTGTAACGAGTGGTAAGAGAACTTGCATCAGAACCGGAGTTAGGCTCTGTCAGAGCAAAAGAGCCGCGCTCGCCGGCAGTTAAACGGTCTGCAATCCATTTCATCTGCTCTTTTGTTCCGGCAATTTTCACGGGCACGGAGGCCATATAACAAACTGCAATATTTGCAGAGAAGCCGGCATCGCCGCGTGCAAGTTCTTCTTTGATGAGAGCATTTTCAAAGATGGAGCCGCCGCTGCCTCCGTACTCTTCCGGGAGAGTAAAGGTGGTCAGGCCCATCTGATATGCCTTATGAAAGAGGTCGTTCAGGACTTCGGGGTCAACATCGATAGGAGCTGTTTTGGGGATGATTTCTTTGTCCGCAAAATCGCGCACCATTTCTCTCAGATCCTGCTGGTCAGACGTTAAAAGAAAATAGTTGTTCGTCATATTTCTGGACCTCCTAGTGTAGTTCCCCTGGTTTCACTTTCTATGCCTGAATCAGTGCATTCCTCCTTTTTATTTTTGGATTGTTACAAGCGATTTTCAGGGGACGCAAAATAATAAAGCAATCCATATGCCAACGATTTTTTGAGAAAAGAATATTATATATAACTAAAATTCGGCATATTTCCAGAGAAAAAAGCACTTTTTCTCTGCTTTAAAAAAGTTATAAAATTTGCCTCATGCAAAAATTGCAGCAAGTCTGCAAGTTTTGCATGAAAGATTACAACTAGATTTCCAGAGATAGGACAAATGTTGAATGGGAATAACTTAAAATGAAAGGATAAAAAGAAAATGCCGCTGCCTGCAATTTGCAGACAGCGGCATTCATACATGTCGGCACTTTTTCTTGCAGTTATCGTAAATTTAGCGCGTACTTCTAGAAATTGCCTGCGTCCCAACGCATTCAAATGTTTGCTTTATATGCAATCCAGATCGGGAGAGGCGAAAGTAGGAGGCTTTGTCGTCGTGGACGGCATATCCCTCGCCCCCAAAAGAAAAAGCCCACGGCACAGGGCCGTGGGCTTTATAAGTGGTACTTCTATTAGTACATACCGCCCATATCGGGAGCGGCGGGAGCAGCGGGAGCGGGGGGCTCGGGCTTATCGGTAACCAGGCTCTCGGTGGTCAGCAGCACGCCGGCCACGGAAGCGGCATTCTCCAGAGCGGAACGGGTCACCTTGGTGGGATCCACGATACCGGAAGCGATCATGTCGCAGTAGGTCTCGTTCAGGGCGTTGAAGCCATAGCCAACCTTGCGGGAGTTCTTCACCTTCTCCAGCACGACGGAGCCGTCGATGCCGGCGTTGGCGGAGATCTGACGCATGGGCTCGGTCAGGGCGCGGGCCACGATCTGGACACCGGTCTTCTCGTCGCCCTCGGTGGTCTTCAGCAGCTTCTCCACAGCGGGGACAGCGTTCACATAGGCGGTGCCGCCGCCGGCCACAATGCCTTCCTCAACGGCAGCGCGGGTGGCGTTCAGAGCGTCCTCGATGCGGAGCTTCTTCTCCTTCATCTCAGACTCAGTAGCGGCGCCCACGCGGATGATGGCCACACCGCCGGCCAGCTTGGCCAGACGCTCCTGGAGCTTCTCGCGGTCGTAATCGGAAGTGGTGACCTCGATCTGGCTGCGGATCTGAGCCACGCGGTCCTTGATGGCCTGGGCGTCGCCGGAGCCGTCCACGATGATGGTGGTGTCCTTGTTGACCTTCACCTGACGGGCATGGCCCAGCATGTCAGCGGTGGCCTCCTTGAGCTCATAGCCCAGTTCGGAGGAGATCACGGTGCCGCCGGTCAGGATGGCCATATCCTGGAGCATCTCCTTGCGGCGGTCGCCGAAGCCGGGGGCCTTCACGCAGCAGACGTTCAGGGTGCCGCGCAGCTTGTTGACGATCAGGGTGCTCAGAGCGTCGCCCTCCACGTCCTCAGCCACGATGAGCAGCTTCTTGCCGGACTGGACCACCTGCTCCAGGATGGGCAGCAGCTCCTGGATGTTGGAGATCTTCTTGTCGGTGATGAGGATGGCGGCGTCGTCCAGAACGGCCTCCATCTTCTCGGTGTCGGTGACCATATAGGGAGCGATGTAGCCCCGGTCGAACTGCATGCCCTCGACCACCTCAGAGTAGGTCTCAGCGGTCTTGGACTCCTCAACGGTGATGACGCCGTCGTGGCTGACCTTCTCCATGGCCTCGGCGATCAGCTTGCCGATGGTCTCGTCGCCGGAGGAGACGGCGCCCACGCGGGCGATGTCCTCGGTGCCGTTGACGGGCTTGGAGTTCTCCTTGATGGCCTCGATGGCGGCGGCGGTGGCCTTGGCAATGCCGCGCTTCATGATCATGGGGTTGGCGCCGGCGGCCAGGTTCTTCAGACCCTCGCGGATGATGGCCTGGGCCAGCAGGGTGGCGGTGGTGGTGCCGTCGCCGGCCACGTCGTTGGTCTTGGTGGAGACCTCCTTGACGATCTGGGCGCCCATGTTCTCAAAGGGATCGGGCAGCTCGATCTCCTTGGCGATGGTCACGCCGTCGTTGGTGATGAGGGGAGTGCCGAACTTCTTATCCAGCACCACGTTGCGGCCCTTGGGGCCCAGGGTGATCTTAACGGTGTCGGCGAGCTGGTTGACACCGCGCTCCAGAGCGCGGCGGGCGTCCTCGCCGTAAATGATCTGCTTGGCCATGAAAAATTACCTCCTATACGATGACGGACCGGCGGCAGTCCCGCCGCGCCCTGAAAACTGAAAATACAGACCGGATCTTACTCCACGATGGCCAGGATGTCGCCCTGACGGACGATGGTGTACTCCTCGCCGTCCAGCTTCACCTCAGTGCCGGCGTACTTGCTGGTGATGACCTTATCGCCCTTCTTCACGGTCATGACGACTTCCTTGCCGTCCACCATGCCGCCGGGGCCCACCTCGATGACTTCGGCCATCTCGGGCTTCTCCTTGGCGGCGCCGGTGAGGATGATGCCGCTCTTGGTGGTCTCCTCGGCCTCCACCATCTTGATGATCAC
>OGHJ01002042.1_pt1 | contig 18681 bp, 22 predicted proteins | sample 1571351 | NCBI WGS metagenome assembly OGHJ01 (sample SAMEA2582037, study PRJEB24529) | metagenome | biome: Human gut stool | place: China | collected 2011 | reverse complement strand
AAGTAACAACTTTCTTTTGTTTTCCTTGTTTTTCAACAGTTCCAACTACAGTAGCTCCAGCAACAAGTGGAGTTCCGACAACAGTGTTTTCACCACCAACAAGAACAACTTCGTTAAATGTAACTTCTTGACCAGCTTCAACGTTCAATTTTTCAACGTAGACTGCTTGACCAACTTCAACTTTAACTTGTTTTCCGCCAGTTTTAATGATTGCGTATGTGCTCATTATGCACCTCCTATGTATTTTTGGGTTTCCCCGTATTTTTGTGAAGACTCGCCTAGCATCGTGGGACGAACCACTTACTCTCATGGAAATGAGCGACGATGTTCGAGCGGTTGCACAGGCATGTGCATAGTCAACTCTCTAAGTATATCACTTCTATCAGACAAAGACAAGTATTTTTGCGCTTTGAAAGCGAATTTTCTTTGAAAAATCTATTTTTTGTATCTTGTAGTTTAAGATCGCATTCAAAACCTGCCTTCATCTACTTATCCTTAAATTTAAAGTCATTGAAGCTCATTTTGGCTTTAGACGAATCGTTCATCCCCTTCATTTTTTCTTCTTGTTCCTTAGTAATTTTTATCGGAATCGCTGCAGCCGTATTGGGTTTTAACACACCCGATTCGCTCACTTCATAGTCAACTGTGACATCTTTAAAAAGTGGCTCTCCATCATATTCCAAATTCAGGACAAAGGATCCATCACGATCGATGGTTGTGGTGGTACGATTCACAATAAAGAATAAGGCGAAGCGATTTTCCTCATTTCCAAAGGTATATCCTGGAAAAAAGACAAATAATTTTCCAGCTTCTCCAAGCGTTGGATGTTCCTTGATAAATTTCTCAGACGCTTCCAAGACTTCGTTGTCCTGGTCTTTATACTGCTCGGCCCTGACAAATGTGAGGGGTTCTTTTTTTCTATTGCTTGATTGGCTAGTCTTCTCTTCTTTTTTCGGGCCAGTAAACGATACTTTGACACAGCCTGTCAACAGAAGCAAACTTGTCATTAATACGATAATTTTTTTCATCTTGTCTCCTTTAAGTTGGTTAGAAAAAGAGGCTGGATACGCCCAGTCTCTCCTATAGCAAATCCTCAATCAGGTCATCAACCTCGTCTTTTTCTACTTTTGGTGTGATCTCTGTTACGATGATGCCTGCTACAGCTCGCTCAACTAAGGCTTCCACATCCATACGTTGCTCATACTGCTCTGCATTTTTGAGTTTCGGATTAGTCTTTGGACGATCTGGTGCAAAGATGGTACAACAGTCTTCAAACGGTTGGATAGAGATTTCAAAGGTATCAATGGCTTGGGCAATATCTATGATTTCCAACTTGTCCATGGTCACCACCGGACGGATAACTGGTGTATTGGTTACCGCATTGATGGCCTGCATACTCTCTAAGGTTTGACTAGCCACTTGTCCTAAGCTTTCACCATTGATAATCACCAAACCACCGCGAACCTCGCGAATACGATCTGTGATGCGCATCATAAAGCGGCGGGTCAAGGTCATGAGATAAGCTTCCGGTGCTTTTGCCTTGATTTCCTCTTGGATCTCTGTGAAGGGCACTTCGATAAATTGGATATTGCCCCCAAACTTGGTCAACTTCCGTGTTAAGTCATGGGCTTTTTTCAAGGCACCTGGGCTGGTATAAGGGGGGCTCGCAAAGTGAACCGCCTCGATATCCACCCCACGCTTCAAGGCTAAGTAGCCAGCTACTGGAGAGTCGATCCCACCAGATAGCATGAGCATCCCTTTCCCAGAAGTCCCAACTGGAAGACCTCCTGCTCCCTTGATGGTTTCATAAGAGATGTAGGCTGCTTCTTCTCGGATTTCGACTTGCAGGTTGATATCCGGTTTTTTCATTTGGGCCTGAATGGTTGGAATGGCTTCAAAGACAGCACCACCCAAGGTTTGATTGAGTTCACGGCTATCGAGTTCAAAAGTGTGATCGCTACGCTTACTTGAGATTTTAAAGGTCAAGCCGTCCTTGTATATCTCCTTCATAATCCCTTGCACTGCCGCTTTTAAGGCTGGTACTGATTTTTCAATCTTGTAAACAGGTGAAAAATTTTGGATTCCAAAAACTTGCTTGAGGGATTCTGCCACCGGCTCATAATCCGTCCCATGTAGATAAGCATGGGCCCGATCGCGGTCCGCTGTCACTTTGACAGCTGGATAAATAGATAAAACATCTTGGATATTATTGCGAAGTTTATTGATGAAGCGCATGCGGTTCTTTCCTTTAGTAGAAAGCTCTCCATAGCGAATCATAATTTCTGAATAGGTTAAGGTCATATTGATTTCCTTCTAAAATTAACGTACTTTTCGTGTTTGTTCGTAAATCAGTTTGAACTTGGTCAAGAATTGCTCGACTTGGCTCATGTCATTTTCAGTATCGAGACTCAAGCGAACAGCTGTCTGTGCAATACTCTTGTCCACTCCCATGGCAATCAAGGTACCAGCTGGTTTTCCAGCCTTGGACGAGCAGGCACTGGTGGTCGAGATGTAAATATCAAACTCTTCAAAGGCATGGACCACTACTTCACCACGAACTCCCTTGATCCCGAAAGTCAAGATGTGAGGGGCAAAGTGATCCTCACCAGAAAAGACAGTGACATCTGGATAGTTGGCCAATTCTTTGCGGATGACTTCTTTCATCTGCTGGGTCTTGCTGGCAAAAACTTCTTGGTTTTCCATAGCTAAGCGTAGGGCTTTTGCGGTTGCTGCGATACCTGCCACGTTCTCAGTTGTCGAGCGCATTTCTTTTTCTTGACCTCCACCCGTTAAGAGGGGTGTGATCTTTTTGCCTTCTTTGATGTAGACAAAGCCAACTCCACGAAGGCCATGGAATTTGTGACTAGAGAAGGTCGCAAAGTCCACGCGCTCTGGTAGATAGACTTCTGTTGCTACCTTGGCTAAAGCTTGAACAGCATCGACATGGAAACTAATCGTTGGGCGATCCTCAAGGAGAGCCGCAATTTCATGGATGGGCTGGATGGAGCCAATCTCATTGTTGACCGCCATGACAGAGACCAAGGTCGTATCTGGACGGAGAAGACTAGCCAAGGCATCCACTTTGAGAAAGCCACGCGCATCCACTGGAGCATAATCCACTTCGAATCCCTGCGTCTTTAACCAAGCAGCGGACTCCTTGATAGCCGGATGCTCGATGTCAGAGACAATGATATGCTTGCCATAAGGAGCTTTCTCAAAGGCGACACCCTTGAGGACCCAGTTATCCCCTTCTGTCCCACCAGACGTGAAGTAAATTTCTTCAGCTTTCTTGCCAATTAACTCTGCAATCTGTTTTCTAGAAGCTTCTAAAATACGAGTCGCTTGACTACCTAGATTGTGCAAACTAGAAGGGTTCCCCCAAATCCGAGTGGCCACTTCTGTATAGGTCGCAAGGGCTTCTGGATAAGGTTTGGTCGTTGCTGAATTGTCAAAATAAATCATGTCCTACGCATCCATCACTTTCTTTTTACGTAACTTCTATTTTATCATTTCTAACCGCTTGGGACAAGGATTTGATAAAGAGAGATGAAGTAAAATCACTTCATAAAATTCAGTTCTTTTTAGACATTTTTCAGAAAATGACTTATAATAGGAAAGTGTTAAAAAACAATTTTTGATAGAAAGAGAAAAAACATGTCACAATATTCAAGAAGCAACAAAAACCAAAAACCAGAGGATACTACAGATTCTAGACCCTCACGTGGTGAAAAAGTCAAACAAGGCCTGTCACTATTTCAAACAGTTGTCGCCACGATTGCCAGTCTTTTAGGGATTATCGTCACTTCTTTTACGATTATAAGCCTGCTTAATAAAGACAATCAAAAAACAGAAGATAAACCATCTAGTAGCACCAGCGTCGTCGTGGTCCACGATAAGGGATCTGACTCAAGCGCTACCAATACAGATGCTAATACCAATACGCAAACCGATTCAAGCAATACAGATGCTAGTTCACAAAAAGAAACCGATAGCTCATCCGCTACAGAAACCAGTTCATCTGCTGCACAAGACCAAGGCTCCACAGCAACAGACAATGGCGCAGATACAGCATCATCCGGAACCAACTAAAAAATCAGTAAGGACAGTCTTACTGATTTTTTTTGGCTTTTGATTCCAGCTTTTTCTGATGTTTATAGAAAGCATCGATCTCATTGTCATACTCCCATTTGAGCTTTGAACGCTCTTCCTGGATTTGATCCAATTGCTCATATGGAAAGTTTTTGGGCCTATCACGATAACTTGATTCGGCTAATGAAGCATATAGATTGTCAAAACTGCTCAAATGCCAATTACTCAAATAATCTACCCTCTACTCTAATGTCGGATCCTATATACATCTCATCTATATTTACTGTATTGTCCTCATTAATTGGGATATCTACTCTCCAACTCGATTCTTCAATATGATTTATACCTCCATAAACATTCATATAATATTCAGGAGTTGTCAGTCCACCATCACTCCATTGTGTATGATCCCAATCAATCTGAACGGATTCGACTTTTGAATTTTGTGCTTTGACTAAATCAATAACCTTCTGTTCGTGTTCTTTTAGATAGTCCAGTTGTTCTTTTTTTATCTCTTCTTCTGTCTTTTGTACAACTTTCTTTGAGGATGAGGCCGTTACCTTCTGTTCGGGTCTTTTGGTCAGGTTCATGATTTTTCCTCCAAGAAAAACCAATCCTAGTATCGGTAACAAAATGATCAAAAATAGTTCCATTTGTCTCTTCATAAATTCTCCTTAAAGGCTTTGATTTTTCCAGTTCTTACTCAATAGAATCACCCTTAATACTAATATGTTGGCCCATACCGAAAGTCATCTTTTGATCAGAATCAAATACGACATCCACCCTCCATCCTGAATCTTCAAGTTGATTGACGGTACCAAAAATTTCTATGACCTCATCTCCACCTTGTGGTGTCCCATTTCCACCATCAATCCATTGCGTTTCTTCCCAATAAATCTGAACAGATTCAAACTTTGAACTCTTCGATTTCACAAAATCGACGATTTCTTGTTCATGTTCTTTCAGATAAGCGAGCTGCTTTTGTTTGATCACTTCTGTATCAACTTCGGTAGAGGAAGAGGTGGTAGTTTGTGCTTGTTTCGTATGGACTTTTTGACTTACACTACAACCTCCAATGCTTGTGAAAACAAGCATTAAAGCTATTAACTTAAGGCTACATTTCATTTTTCTTTTCATTTTCGTCCTAACACTAATACTTCTATTTACTTAGGAAAAAATTTTCCAACCACCATTTTCCTCGATATAAATATCATTAAGCATCCCCATTTTTTTAATAGTTGGTATGCTATTTTGATCTTCTAGGTAAAAATCAACTGAGAATTTTGTGTTTTCTAATTGATTAATCTGACCAGAAATAGATAAATTGTATCCACCACCCTGAGGCGTTCCATTCCCAGACTCTTCAATTTGCATACTGTTCCAATCAATCTGGACGGACTCAACTTTTGGACTTTGGGCTTTCACAAAATCGACTATTTCTTTTTCATGCTCTTTGAGATAGGCTACTTGCTCTTTTTTTATTTCTTCTTCTGATTTCTGTACGACTTTCTTTGAAGAAGAGACCGCTACCTTCTGTTCTGGTCTTTTGGTTAGGTGCATAATTTTTCCTCCAAGAAAAACCAGTCCTAGGATTGGTAACAGGATGATCAAAAATAATTCCACTCGTCTCTTCATTTCTTTTTCTCCTATCAGTCATTTCGTGACTGAATGGGCCAGTCACTTTCCTTACTATTATAGCATCTTTCATTTGAATCTCAATCTAACTCACTAGTTAGAGACTTTATGCAGCAATCATAAAAGAACCTGAGGTGTTCTGCTAGAATATAGATAATCCTTTTTACAAATAACACCTAAGTGATGCTAAAAATTTAATTGTTGCATTTTTGTATAGCATCTAAATATATAATGAAACTTTCCACTGTGAGAAAAGTGCTAGAAACACCATTGTTTCTAGCACTCGGGAGTTTTGGAACCTTAGGTCCAAAATTAAGTCATGGAACTTCTTCGAAGTTCGCTGACGTCCGTATTCACTTAAGGAAAGTTTCTAAGAGAAGTTTATCTTCAATCAAAAAGGAACCCGAAGGTTCCTTTTGTGTTATTTTCGATACATCTTGACCTGAAGGTAAAGATCGTTATAGACTCCAAGCAACTTCTTGCCTAATTGTTGATAGACTTCCAAATGGTCCAGTGTTTCATCGCTTGGATAGAAGGATTGGTCATTTTGGATTTCTTTTGGCAACATGGCTTTGGCTTTTTTATTTGGCGTTGAGTAGCCGACATAAAGAGCATTTTTTAAAGCATTTTTAGGACGAAGCATGAAGTTAATGAAGGCATATGCTGCTTCTTTATTTTTCACGGTTTTTGGAATGACAATGTTATCAAACCAAAGGTTGCTGGCTTCGGTTGGGACGACATAGCGAAGATCCTTATTGGCTTCGAGCATTTGGCTGGCTTCTCCTGAGAAGGTAACCCCAATAGCCGCATTGTTTTGGATCATATAGCCTTTCATCTCATCAGCAACCAAAGCTTTGATGTTTGGCGTCAAGGTGTAGAGTTTATCTACTGCCTCTTGCAATTTCTTTGGATCCTTTTCATTGAGGCTATAGCCCAAGGTATTGAGACCAATTCCCATGACCTCACGCGCACCATCGTACATCATGATGTCATTTCTGTACTCTTCACGCCAGAGATCTGACCAATGTTCAGGAGCATTTTTGACCATCTTGGTATTGTAGATAATCCCCAAGGTACCCCAGAAGTAAGGGACTGAATATTGGTTGCCCGGATCAAACGATTGGTTCAAGAGTTTTGGATCGATATTTTCCATCCCTTTGATCTTGGATTGGTCCAACTTTTCAACCAGATGCTCATCCATCATCTTAGCAATCATGTATTCACTAGGTATAGCAATATCGTAGGTGGTTCCCCCTTGCTTGATCTTGGTGTACATGGCTTCGTTGGAATCAAAGGTATCATATTGCACCTGAATTCCGGTTTCTTTTGTGAATTCCTTGAGCAAGTCTGGATCGATATAATCTCCCCAGTTGTAGATGACCAACTTGTCGCTATTCTTGGTATTCATGCTCGCTTCGATCTGGTGGCTAATTCCCCAGAGGACCAGAATGACAAGGACAATCCCAGTTAGGAATGAATAAAGTTTTTTCATACTGCTTCCTCCTTTTCACGGGTAATGAAGTAATAACCGATGACCAAGAGCACACTAAAGAGAAAGACAAGGGCGGACAAGGCATTGATACTGAGGGAAATTCCTTGACGCGCACGGGAGTAGATCTCTACAGACAAGGTTGTAAAGCCATTTCCGGTTACAAAGAAGGTCACGGCAAAGTCATCAAGCGAATAGGTAAAAGCCATAAAGTAGCCCGCGATAATGGCTGGTGTCAGATACGGCAACATGATCTCTTTGAGCATTTGCACTTGGGTAGCTCCCAGGTCATAGGCAGCATTGACCATATCCCGGTTCATTTCCTTGAGTCGTGGCAAGACCATCAAGACCACAATGGGAATCGAGAAGGCCACGTGGCTAGCCAGAACAGATAGGAAACCTAGCTGGTACTTCACCGTCGTAAAGAGAATCAAGAAGCTGGCCCCGATCATAACGTCTGGTGCTACCATGAGAATGTTATTGATGGAGAGCAAAGGTCCTTCTAACTTCTTCTTCGATTGGTAGATATAAATGGCTCCAAAGGTTCCAATCACCGTCGCAATCAAGGCTGACAAGAAGGCCAAGAGGAAGGTCTCTGATAAGATCAGCATCAGGCGACTATCTGCGAACAATTCATTGAAATGCTCAAGCGTGAAGCCCGTGAAGGCATTCATATCTCCCCCTTTATTGAAGGCATAAAAGATCAAATAAAAGATAGGAAGATAGAGGATCAGAAAGACGAAACCTAGATAGAAATGAGATACTTTTTTCATCGTTCTCTCCTTTCTCTAGTTGCCCACATGGTAAAGAGCATAGCAAGGATCAGAACAACTCCAATGGTAGAACCCATTCCCCAGTTTTGTGTTGTCAGGAAGTGCTGTTCAATCGCAGTCCCTAAGGTAATGACGCGATTTCCACCGATCATCCGTGTCAACATGAAGAGGCTGAGACTAGGAATAAAGACAGACTGCACACCTGAGCGGACTCCATTCATGGACAAGGGGAAGACCACATGACGGAAGGTATCCCAACGATTGGCTCCCAAATCATAGCTGGCATTAATCAAGTTTGGATCTAAGTCATCTAAGACATTAAAGATCGGCAAAATCATAAAAGGCAACTCGATGTAGCTGGCTACAAAGATAAAGGAGAAATCGGTAAAGAGGATCTGCTGGGGAGCGACTCCGAGAAAGCTTAAAAAGCTATTGATGGAACCGTTTTGCCCAAAGATCCCAATAAAGGCATAGGCCTTGAGCAAGAGATTGACCCAGGTTGGCAAGACGATCAACATCAACCACAACTGCCGGTGTTTAAGCAGCGTCAAAAAGTAAGCAGTCGGGTAGGAGATCAAGAGCGTCACCAGGGTGACGATTCCGGCATAAAGGACCGAATTAAAGCTCATCTTTAAATAGGTCAAATTTTGCGAAGTGAAGAACTCTTTGTAGTTTTCAAGTGAAAACTGCCCTTCAACGTTAAAAAAGGATTGAAAGATGATCATGACTACAGGAGCCAAGACAAAGAGAAAAATCCACAAGAAATAGGGGAGGATAAATAGATTAGAGGTTGTTTTCTTCATCTCTTTCCTCCTCAATGGCATTAATCAAACCAGCTTCTTGCTCTTCCACTTCAACGTACTCTTCGATCCGCGCATCGAATTCTTCTTCGGTTTCGTTGAGACGCATAACGTGGATATCTTCTGGTTCAAAGTCTAGCCCAATGACTTCTCCCACGATAGCCTTCCGAGTGGAGTGAATCATCCACTCATTTCCCAAATCATCATAAGCGATGATCTCGTAATGCACACCACGGAAGAGCTGGGTGTCCACCTTCACTTGGAGCTTGCCTTCTTCAGGAAGAGTGATTTGCAAGTCTTCAGGACGAATGACGACTTCAACTGGTTCATTTGGACGCATTCCCCCATCGACCGCTTCAAAGCGTTTGCCATTAAACTCCACCAAGTAGTCCTCGATCATACGCCCATCTAGAATGTTGGACTCCCCGATAAAGGTAGCTACAAAGTGGTTGATCGGTTCATCATAGATATCTACTGGTGTACCAGATTGGACGATCTCTCCTTCATTCATGACAAAGATCCAGTCACTCATGGCAAGGGCTTCTTCTTGGTCGTGGGTAACAAAAACAAAGGTAATCCCCAAACGTTGTTGCAATTCCCGCAACTCATACTGCATGTCTGTCCGAAGTTTCAAGTCAAGTGCAGACAAGGGCTCATCTAAAAGGACCACTCGTGGTTCATTGATAATAGCCCGTGCAATAGCTACCCGTTGGCGTTGACCACCAGATAATTTTTGGATCGAACGTTTTTCAAATCCAGCTAACTGGACCATTTTCAAGACTTCTGAAACCCGACGTTCAATCTCAGCCTTGTCCACCTTTTTCAAACGAAGGGGAAAAGCCACATTTTCAAAGACCGTCATATGTGGAAACAGGGCATAGGACTGAAAGACGGTGTGGACGTCCCGTTTGTTGGTAGGGACATCATTGATCCGTTCCCCATCAAGATAGACATCTCCAGTCGTCGCATCCAAAAGACCTGCAATGATATTAAGGATGGTCGATTTTCCTGATCCAGATGCACCAAGCAGGGTATAGAACTTCCCTTCTTCCAATTCAAAATTGATATCCTTTAGGACAACGGTTCCGCTATCTTCAAAGACCTTTGAAACATTTTTAAACTCAATAATTGGTTTTTTCAATTCACATAAATTCCTTCTTTACTGCGATTAGCAAACTGCTTTTCATACGAAAATGCAGCGGCTGACAGGAAGACCTGTCAGACCACCAATACCTCTCGGGGACTTACTAGACTGCCCCACCTATTTACGGTATCGATAGGCACTCACCCCCTCTCCGACTGATGCTATCGATGGTTCACAATCAATTGTTCTTCAATACTAAAGTTCTTAGGCTTGTCCGATAATGCGAACTTCTGGTTCTAAACGGACGCCTGAGTGAGCTTCTACTGCCTCAATGACATGGGCGATCAGGTCTTCGTAGTCCTTAGCCGTTCCATTGTCGACATTGACCATAAAGCCGGCATGCTTTTCAGAAACTTCCACACCACCGATTCGATAGCCTTTCAGACCTGCTTCGCTGATCAATTGACCTGCAAAATGACCGACAGGACGCTTAAAGACAGATCCACAAGAAGGGTATTCAAGGGGTTGTTTCAACTGACGAAGATGGGTCAACCGATCCATCTCCTGCTTGATCGCCTCGTGATTGCCAGGAGACAAAGCAAATTTGGCAGAAATGACGACTGCGCCTGTCTCTTGAATCTTAGAATGACGGTAGCCAAAAGCTAGTTCACTCGCTGACAGAGTTTCGATCTCTCCGTCTTTGGTCAAGACCTTACAGGATACTAGGACATGAGCGATCTCTCCCCCATAGGCTCCCGCATTCATAAAGACAGCACCACCGACACTGCCTGGAATGCCACTAGCAAACTCGAAGCCTTTCAAACTATGGTGCAAGGCCACATGAGTGGTGTCGATGAGTTTAGCTCCTGCCTCTGCTTCGATCACATAACCATCCACACTGATGTCACGCAAGCGATCAAACATAATGACAAATCCCGGAATGCCCCCATCTCGGACAATGATATTGGAGGCATTGCCCAGGACCATCCATGGGATTTGCTCTTGGTTGGCAAATTGAACGATGCGTTTTAATTCATATTGGTTGCGAGGAAAGGCTAAAAATTCAGCATTCCCACCTACCTTTGTGAAGGTATAATATTTTAAAGGTTCTTGAAAACGGATATCAATCCCTTCAAGAATTTGATTCATTTTTTCATTCATCTTTCTGTCTGTTCTCTCTCTATAAAAATACAAACTATTATACCAAATTTTTGACTATTTTTCGACCCTAAAAAACAAAAGAAGACCTATAATATTCAGGCCTTCCTTTTATCATTCACTATGCAATTTTACGAGCGATGGCACGATTCTTCTGTCCATCCAGAGCTGATTTGACCGAAATCCAAGCACCACCAAGAGTGAAGACAGCTAGCAATCCTAGATTCAAGTAAAATTTATCTGGGACGTCCCCTGAGAATGTCGCTTCATTGAGAAGCGTCCAGGACATATCAAATGGCAAATCCAGTTCACTCATGAGCGCCAAAGTATAATCTAATTGGTTGACCAAAAAGACCGTCAAGACCATCAAAATAGCTGAAACTACCACACCTTTTTTAGTCAATTTCTTACCAAGGATCTCATAACCTTTGATAGTACAATAACCGAGGGCGGCCCCTGCTAAAACAGATACATAGCCAAGACGCGCTACCAAGAGGGCAACTGCTCCACCGATGATCACACCGATCACAGCGCCTACAATCCCTAAAAGGAAATTCTCTTCCCGCGCTTCATAAGCCTCAACTGTATCTTGCACTTCGGCTTGGTAGGCTCTAAAGGTTGCATCGTCGATTAAAAAGATCGCATCTCCAATTTGATACAGACCGATTGGTCCTTCCTCACCCGTTTCCGCATTCACTTGCACAAATTGGTGGTTGAGCAAGAAATCAACAATATCTTGGATAGCTGTCCATAAGGTTTCGACAGCCTTCCCTTTGGTCATTCCACCTTTGACAACGATCGAGGTCAAGTAACCATTAGAAGAGATAGAATTAATGGCTTTTGATTGTTCTTTTAATTCATTCCAAAGAATTTCACTATCTTCGATCAAGTCTCCTTCGGAACCTTGTTTCACACTGAGTGAAATGGTAAATACATTCTTGGTTTGAGCGCCTTCAATGACTAACAAGAAGCCCTCACGCTCTCCATACATCACACGGGCTTCGCCATCAAATTGTAGACCAAGATCGGTAGCAATACTATATAAATATTCTGGTTTCATGTTTCCCCCTAAACTTTCGGGAAAGCTTGAGCTTTTCCCCATACAATTCCCATTCTACCATAGGAGAAGCAATAAGGACATATACATTTGTATACATCCTTCTTTCATTTGTGTTACATTGAGGTTTATTTCTCAACACGAACGCCAAATGTGTCGATTTTAAGTTGGAAAATCTGACCATCTAGCCTGAGTTCTTCGAGAGCTGCGACAAAGGCTGCTGTATGCTCTGGCGCTAAGAGGTTCATGATCGTTGGGCCTGCTCCTGACAGATAGGTAGCATAAGCCCCATGCGCATGTGCGACTTCTTTGACCTGAGGGAACTCTTTGACAAGAGATTGACGGTAGCGCTCGTGGAAATGATCTGACTCGATGGAGCGACCAGCCGTCAGCAAATCTCCCTTGAGGAGAGCTGCGATAGCGACATTGGCTACGCTACTGGCTGCAACAGCTTCCTTATAAGACCATTCTTTCGGTAGGACATTCCGACTATCACTGGTCTTCAATTGGTAGCTCGTTACAAAGGCCACAAGGTCACAGCTTGGGAAGTCAGCCGTGACATATTGGACATCTTCACCGATGTAGCTCGCAATGACCATATTCCCAAAGATAGCTGGAGCTACATTATCCGGATGACCTTCGATCTCGGTCGCGATGCGTAATTTCTCAGCGTCTGATAGCTGGAGGTTGGCTAATTGGTTGGCCAATTCAATCCCTGCGACAATGACCGAGCTAGAAGATCCAAGACCACGCGCCAAAGGCACTTCACTAGTCATCTTGATCCGATGGGGTTGCATATCAGTTGAGATAGAAAGAGCTGTTGAGAGCAAAAGGTTTTTCTCATCTGTCGGAATCCCTGCTCCAAGATCATGCTCAATAAACCAAGCATCTGCTGGTTCAAGGACTTCAATGGTCAAATAGCGAGTCACGGCAATCCCAACAGAATCAAATCCTGGCCCTACATTGGCACTGGTTGCTGGAACAATAATTTTCATGCTTATTCTCCCAAGACTTTAAAGGTATTCAAGAGTTCGAAATTCGCCTCTGAATCCAATTTTTCAACCAAGTTCTTGAATTGAGTTTGGTTAACTTGGTGAGTAATGATGACAACACTTGCATAGTGACCATCTGAGTCTTCTTGAAGGATTTGCTTGAAGGATGCTCCTTCTGCATTAAAGATTTCCGCAAGACGCAAGATTTGACCAGTCGCATCTGGTGCTTTGATTGAGAAGTAATAATTGTTCTTCACGTCTTCTGGCTTAGCCAATTGAAGAGGGCGACTGTATTCATTGAAGGCTTTACCGATCGTTCCTTCTTTTAGACGACGGACAATGCGGACGAGGTCGGCTACGACACTTGTCGCAGTTGGTTTTTGACCAGCACCTGGTCCGTAGTACATAGACTCACCAATACCGATGGATTCCACATAGACCGCATTCATGACATCATTCACTCCTGCGAGTGGATGTTGTTTTGGAAGGAAGGTTGGTGCCACTTCTGCTGCGATCCCTGACTCTGTTTCAACGATAGATCCGACAAGCTTGATGACATAGCCAAGGCTTTGAGCAACCGATACATCTTGAGGAGTGATCTGGCTAATTCCTTTGTGACCTACTTGGTCAAATTGGATATTCATCCCAAAAGCGAACTGGCTCAAGATCACCATCTTGTAAGCAGCATCGATTCCTTCAACGTCGTTGGTTGGATCACTTTCAGCGTAACCAAGACGTTGCGCTTCTGCTAAAGCATCCTCATAAGTCCAGCCTTCTTCGACCATTTTGGTCATCATGAAGTTAGAGGTTCCATTGACCACACCAAGAACCTTGGTCACCTTGTCTGAGGCCAAAGAATTCACCAAAGTTCGAAGGATTGGGATCCCACCAGCTACGGCAGCTTCATAATAAAGAGCCACTTGGTGTTTTTTAGCAATCTCTAGCAACTCGCTTCCATGAACGGCAAGAAGGTCTTTGTTAGCAGAAACCACATGTTTGCCTGCTTCCAGCGCACGGGTGATAAAGGTCTTAGCTGGCTCGATACGACCCATCAATTCGACCACGATGGCAATGTCCTTGTCTTCAATGATCTCATCGACATTGGTCACAAAGTTGTAGTCATGACCAGCAGCTTGTAATTTTTCCTTCTCAGCATCATCTCGAACCAAGACCTTGGCGATCTCGATTTCATCTTGAGCTGCCTGGGTGATTTTTTCATGGTTTTCTTTTAATAAAAATGGTACGCCACTTGCAACAGTACCAAATCCTAGTAAGGCAATCTTAACAGACATCCTATTGACTCCTTGAATTTTCTATAGTAGCTCCATTATAACAAAAACTTGAGCGTTTGACAGCCAATTGCCTTAAAAATTCTGAATTTTCATGACAGGATCTGCCTGTAGCAAGTTCTGGAAAAGAACATAGAATTTGTGGTACAATAAAGAAAATAATGAAAACGGTGACACTATGAGTAAACGAAGAGTACCTAAAAAAATCAAAGCACTACTTGGAATCAATGCCCTCCTACTGGTCTGTATCTTTATTTGTAGCTTTCTTCTGATCAAGCGGATCACTCAGCCGAATGAGGGGAATACCAGTGGCACTGCCATGACGCGTTCTCTCGAAGAAGGTAGCTCCTCTATCGAGTGGACTCGGGTGAAAAAGCCGGTCAAACTGCCCATCCTCATGTACCACTCCGTGCACAATATGGCCGAGTCTGAAGCTGCCAATGCTAATTTGATCGTTGATCCAGAAACCTTTGAAAGCCAACTAAAGGCCCTAAAAAAAGCGGGTTACTACACCCTGACACCTGGGGAAGCCTATCGCATCCTCGTCAAGAACGAAGTACCCAAAGGAAAGAAATTTGTCTGGCTGACCTTTGATGATGGCGTCGAAGATTTCTATACTATCGTCTATCCGCTTCTTAAGAAGTACAAGATGACCGCCACCAATAATATCATCACGGACTTTACCCAAAAGGAAAAAGAAAATGTCCTGACCTTTGACCAAATCAAAGAGATGAAAAAAGCTGGCTTGACCTTTGAAAGCCATACGGTCAATCATCCAGACCTAGCCAATTCCAGTCTTGAGACCCAAAAGAATGAGCTGGTCGCTTCTAAACGCCTGCTGGATAAGGTGCTGGATCAAAATACTAGCGTTATCGTCTACCCATCTGGTCGCTACAGCCAGGTTACAATCGACCAAGCCAAGAAAGCTGACTACAAACTAGGCCTCACCACTAAAAATGGACTCGCCAGTTCCGCTGATGGTCTCTATGCCCTCAAACGAGTTCGGATCCTTCCAACCACTACAGGAGAGGAGCTCCTAACCATGATCCAAGAATAAAGAAAGAGAGTGGGACAGAAATCGGTAATTCGTTAGAATTCGATTTCGTTGTCCCACCTCCGCACAGTTGAGTAGGGCTGTAAAAGCTGATGAAATCAGCGTAGTAGAGCCCACTCAACCACTGCGTCTTGCTCGACAATCCAAAAATAATTGAGAGGCTAGGACTTTTGTCCCAGCCTCTTTTGTTAGAGTTCCTTCTCTAGTTCATTTAGAAAGGTGATTAAAAATTGATGGCGACTTTCTGCCATTTGTTTGCCAGTCTCTGTGTTCATTTCATCTTTTAGAAGGAGCAACTTGTCATGGAAATGTTGGACAGTATCAGTAAGGGTTCTCCCTTTGTGACCACCATAGGAAAAAGTTCGCGCAATTCCTACAGCTCCTATCGCATCGAGGCGGTCTGCATCCTGGACAATCTTGCCTTCTAACGATTCTGGATGTGTACCGCGATTTTTACTGAAAGAAACAGCATTGATAACCCGACAAATCTGGTCGATTTGATCTTGAGGAATACCGATCTCTTCTAGAAACTTACGAGCATTCGCATGATTCTCTGTTTGAAACAATTTAACATCATCAGCATCGTGAAGAAGAGCTGACAAGCCCACTATCTCCAGATCACATGGACCTTCTGCTTGTGCGATTCTCATAGCATTGCTATAGACGCGGAGGGTATGCTCTACATCATGACCATCCGATCGATCAGCAAATAAGGTTTTCACATACTGCTTAGCAGCAAGAATTCGTTCTTCGATCATCGTTCTTGTCCTTTGTACAATCTGTGCTCAGTTTTATCTATTCATTTGAACTAGTTATGGAGATGTGCAGTTTACTTTAAAACCACCTCTCGGTGGTGTTTACTTTTTCTTTTGTGGAAAGAGGGGTAGGCCTAACGTAGCGATCTTCTCAGCGGGAATCTTCATGCCATCCTTGATCCATTTGGAGATGACAGAGACAATGGCTGAGCTCCAGAAGGAATTGAGGTAGCTGCCAGCGCCATTCGAGGAGCTGCCATTTCGTTTTTCTAAAAAGTCATAGACTGCCTTGGTCAAGAGCCGCTCAAAATTGTAATCAATGGCCAGGCTGATGATCTTAGCTTCTTTCTTGACTTCCTTGAAGAGGTAGACCCAGACTTGGTAGAGATCTGTCTTAAGGTTATAGCCATCTAAAGACTTGGTAATCTTTGCGATACTAGATTGAAAGATGGATTCTAGAATCTCTTCTTTGGAGTCATAATTCCGGTAAAAAGCTGCGCGAGAGACACCGGCACGTTGAACTAGCTCAGAGATGGTAATCTTTTTCAGATCTTTTTTCTCCAATAATTGCAGGAGAGAGATTTCGATGGATTCTCGTGTAATCGCATTGTTTTCTCGGTTAAATCGTTTGAGATTTTCCAAGGATTTCTCGGATATTTTTCTTTCTGCCATAACATTTACTTTCTATCTGTCTCACCTGATGATATCTGCTTGGATAGCATTGTACTTCATGATATAATTGTAAAAGAAGACATACTACTTGTCAATGTACATTTTTATACAATTATGAGGTATGAACTGATGAAATGGAAAATTATTGCGGATTCAGGCTGTGACTACCGCTCTTTGGACAATCTGGCACCGGATACGGAGTTTGTCAGTGTCCCATTGACCATCCAAGTGGGAGAGACCATCTATACAGATGACGCCCAACTCAATATCGATCAGATGATGGAAGAGATGTATGCGACTACGACAGCTTCTAAGTCTGCCTGTCCAAGTCCAGATGATTATATGAAGTCCTTTGAAGGAGCTGAAAATATCGTCGTTGTGACCATCACTGGAACCCTTTCAGGTAGCTACAATAGTGCTGAGGTAGCTAAGAAGATTTATCTAGAAGAGCATCCGAATACCAATATCCACGTCATTAATAGCTTGTCAGCTGGGGGTGAGGTGGACCTAATCGTTCGCAAGCTCAATCAGTTGGTCGCTGAAGGCCTCGATTTTGATCAAGTGGTCGATGTGATCACGACCTACCAGTCTAAGACGAAGTTGCTCTTTGTTTTGGCCAAGGTTGATAATCTGGTCAAAAATGGGCGTCTCAGCAAATTGATCGGAACTGTTGTCGGACTCCTCAATATCCGTATGGTCGGCGAAGCTAGTAAGACCGGTACTCTTGAGTTGCTTCAAAAAGCTCGTGGCCAAAAGAAAGCGATCAAGGCGGCTTTTGATGAACTAATCAAGGCGGGTTATGCTGGCGGTCATATCACCATTGCTCACCGCAACAATGAAAAATTTATCGAGCAATTCTCCGCATTGGTTCGAGAAAAATTTGCCCATGCAATGATTGAAGTCCTTCCTACTTCTGGACTTTGTAGTTTCTACGCCGAAGAAGGCGGTCTCCTCATGGGCTATGAAATTCAATAATATAACGAAACTGTAGTCAATCACTAAACTACAGTTTTTATATTACAAATAAAGCAAACCAAAAACAATTAACACACTAATCATGCTAAAAAGTGAGCCAATGAGATAGTATTCTGCAAAGGACTGACTTTCAGAAATTTTGTTATACCGTGCGATTGACTTAGCAGTAAAGACTAAGCCAACGGAAGCGAACTGCCCAAATATAAGAGACAAAGCCATAATAAAACGCTCTAAAATCCCAATCATCGCACCTGCACCTGCTATAGTGTCTTGGTTATCTCCCTTTGACTGATACCTATTGAAGAAAAGCTTAAATAAAATATTAACAGGCTTTCCAACGATTGCTAAGAAAAGAAGAGTTTGAGCAACTGACGCTCCATTTTTCAGCCATTGTGGGTTGATTTTATTAGCTAATAAAGCATAAAATAGAAAAATACAAATCAAATGAAGGAGTTGGTCAATGATGAAAACTTGCTTTGTGAGTTTCTTTATTTCTATAAACGTGTTGAGCCTGTATTTCAGGAAATCAATAACTACATGACTAAGCCAAACAGCAATAAAGTAAATAATATTTTTCGGGAAAAAGATACTCAAAATCAGCAACGGAAGAAAAACAATGGCTAAATGCAGCAATAAATAAGGCAATTTTCGACATTTTAAATCTGCCATTTTTTGACTTTGCCATTGAAAATCAGCTAAAACATGCGCTAATAAGGTTAACAACAAGATTGGATGTTGTATAAAATAGTCTGAAAATCCCCACAAATTAGACATGTTTCTCCTCCTTCTCTATCGCATTTAACATCAAGTTCATCGCAACTCGTTTATTTCTGAGATAAATTTTTAACCCACTCGCCTT
>OGHJ01002038.1_pt1 | contig 18708 bp, 13 predicted proteins | sample 1571351 | NCBI WGS metagenome assembly OGHJ01 (sample SAMEA2582037, study PRJEB24529) | metagenome | biome: Human gut stool | place: China | collected 2011 | reverse complement strand
AAGAACTGATCCCCCAGCTCCGTCAGGCTGCAAAAGCCTATTATCAGGAGAGCCGCGAGCTGATGCCGAACCACGCGTATGACGCGCTTTACGATGAACTGGCGGCGCTCGAAGCGGAAACCGGCATGACACTTTCTCAAAGCCCGACGCAGCGGGTCGGCTACGAAGTGCTGTCGCAGCTGCCAAAGGAAAAACACCCGCAGAAGATGCTTTCCTTAGATAAGACCAAGGACGTCGATGCGCTGGGAAACTGGCTCGGCGCACAGGACGGCGTGCTTTCGTGGAAGCTGGACGGACTGACGATCGTGCTGACCTATGAGGACGGCGTGCTGGTCAAGGCGGTCACGCGCGGGAATGGTGAGATCGGCGAAGTCATCACAGGCAATGCCAGAGTCTTTGCCAACCTGCCGCTTCGGATTCCATACCGCGGTCGTTTGGTGCTGCGCGGCGAGGCAGTGATCTCCTACAGAGATTTTGAAAAAATCAACGAGACCTTCGAGGAGGAAGGCGCGAAATACAAGAACCCGCGCAATCTGTGTTCCGGCTCAGTGCGCCAGCTCAACAATGAGATTACGGCACAGCGGCATGTGCAGTTCTTTGCCTTTGCGCTGGTGTCGGCGGAAGCGGCTGCTGCCGCGGAGACAGCGGGGGCGGCTGCGCATACGGATACCTCGGAGACCGCTGCAGACGCTGCAGATCGCACGATCGACGCTTTGAACGCACCGCAGCATACCACGCGCATGCAGCAGCTTGACTGGCTGGCGCAGCAGGGCTTTGCGGTCGTGGAGCATGAACTTGTTACCGCAGAGACACTGCCGGACGCTGTCGAGCGGTTTGCACAGCGCATTCAGCATTTTGATCTCCCGTCGGACGGGCTGGTACTGAGCTATGATGACATCGCCTATGGACGATCTTTGGGAGAGACTGCAAAATTTCCGCGCGATTCCATCGCGTTCAAGTGGCAGGACGAGCTCCGTCAGACGACCTTAACAGAAATCGAATGGAGTGCGTCCAGAACCGGGCTCATCAATCCGGTGGCGATTTTCGATCCGGTCGAGCTGGAGGGTACGACGGTCAGCCGCGCATCGGTGCATAACATCAGCGTGATGCGCGAGTTGAAACTGGGCATCGGCGATACCATCTGCGTCTACAAGGCGAACATGATCATTCCGCAGATTGCCGAGAACCTGACCGGCAGCGACAACATACCGATTCCGGCAGTCTGTCCGGTCTGCGGACATCCGACCGCGATCCATGACGAGAACGGCGTGCAGACGCTGCACTGCCCGAATCCGGACTGTCTGGCGAAGCAAGTTCGCGGTCTGGTGCATTTCGTGAGCCGTAACGCGATGAACATTGAGGGGCTTTCGGAAATGACGCTGCAAAAATTGGTCGATGACGGACTGATCCGCGAGCCTGCCGATCTGTTTCGTCTGGAGCCGCTCCGCGACAAGATCACCGCGATGGAGGGCTTCGGCAAGAAATCCTTTGAGAATCTGCTGGCTTCCGCAGAGCGCGCAAGGCATACGACGGTGCAGCGCTTCCTGTACAGCCTTGGTATTCCGGGCATCGGCACCGCCAACGCGCGTCTGATCGCGCAGTTTTGCAGGAACAGCTGGGCAGCGGTCGAACATCTGTGTCGCGAGGAATTGCTGCAGATCGACGGCGTCGGCGAGATCATGGCAGACGCGTTTCTGGCTTTCTTTGCAAACCCTGAGAAACGTCGCATGGTGGACGACCTGCTGCAGATGGTCGCACTGGACGAAAGCTTTGAGGAAAGCGGCAGTGCGCTCGCCGGTATGACCTTTGTCATCACCGGCTCGCTTACGCATTACGCCAACCGCGAGGCGCTCAAGCGCGAGATCGAGGCTGCGGGCGGCAAGGTGGCAGGCTCAGTCAGTGCCAAGACTGCCTATCTTATCAATAACGACCGGACCAGTACCTCCGGCAAGAACAAAAAAGCGCAGGAACTGGGCATTCCGATCATTGACGAGGAGGCGATCCGCAGCTGGCTCGCAGGCGGACCGCGGCCGGGAGCAGAGTAAGATCCGAGCGGCACACGCCGATTCCGTCCGCAGGCAGCTGCTGATCGCTTGTGCTTCGCCCCGCGCGGCTCTGCTTCCGCAAGCCGCCGGGGCGGTCTGGCAGTCGGCAGTCACATCAGGTTCGCCCTGCGCAGTGCCGCCGCGCAAAAAGCCCGCCCGCACATCTTGACCCGCGCACAGAAATATGCTATACTGCTTTTAAGCGAAAAACGAAATTGCCTTTAGAGAGCTTCGCCTGGTATGGTTTGGGTCCTGCGCAATGGGATGCCGTGAACCTTGTCAGGTCCGGAAGGAAGCAGCAATAAGCGGAAGTTCTTATGTGCCGCAGAGCAGCCTTCTCCAACGCCAAGCGCGGCTCTCTAAGGGCAATTTTTTGTGATGAAAGCGTGCGTGTAAGGAAACGCGTGCAGGGAAGCCAGAAAGGAAGCGGTATGTACACAGCCTTATATCGTTCCGAGCGTCCGGAGGTGTTCGACGAGATCCTCGGACAGGAACACATCGTCAGAATCCTCAAACACCAGATCGCAAGCGGTGAAGTCAGCCATGCATATCTATTCTGCGGCACGCGCGGTACGGGCAAGACAACGACCGCGCGCATTCTCGCCAAGGGCGTCAACTGTCTGCACGAGGACCCGCAGGGGCGACCCTGCGGTACATGCGCGAACTGCCGTGCCATCAGCGAGGGCACCTTCATGGACGTGATCGAGATCGACGCGGCATCGAACAACGGCGTCGAGAATATCCGCGAGCTGCGCGAGAGCGTCAAGTATCCGCCGGCCGTCGGCCGCGAAAAGGTCTATATCATTGACGAGGTGCATATGCTCTCGACCGGCGCGTTCAACGCACTGCTCAAAACTTTGGAAGAGCCGCCGGAGAACGTGATGTTCATTCTGGCGACCACTGAGCCGCAAAAACTCCCGGCGACCATTCTTTCCCGGTGCCTGCGCCTCGACTTCAAACGCGTACCGCAGGCGCTGCTGATGGAGGGTATGCGCCGCATCTGCGCGGAAAAGGGCGTGAGCCTGACCGACAGCGCGCTGAAGCTGCTGGCCAACTGTGCGGACGGTTCTGTTCGCGATGGGCTGAGCGTGCTCGATCAGGTACTGGCTTCCGGGCAGAAACAGATCGATCGCAGCGACGTGTTGGAATATATCGGCGCGGCAGGCGAGGACTTTTTCATCGAGCTGACCGATCTGACCGCGCTGCACAAGGTGCCGGAAGCCCTGCTGCTGTTAGATCAGGCGCTGGCAGACGGCAAGGACGTGCGCAGCCTGATGAAGGACTGGATGGCGCATTACCGCAACCTGATGATCACTAAATTTATCCGCAATCCGGAGGACATGCTCAATATGGCGGCGGAGAATCTGGCGCGCATTGAGGAACAGAGCCGCCACATCACGATGGACGAAATCCGCGATGCCGTTCTGCTGCTTTCCCGGACGATCAACGAGGCACGTTGGTCCACACAGCCGCGCATTCTGCTTGAACTGGCGATCATCTCGATCGCTTCCGGCGCAGGCATAGAGAGCAGCTCGCAGCAGAGCCCAAGAAAATACGGTGCGCAGAGCGGGCAGCAGATGCAGGGCGCAGGGCAGACCGCATCGTTTTCGCAAGGTCAGACCGCGCAGTTTGCGCAAGGGCAGGCCATGCAGCCGGGCGGGCAGCAGATGCAGGGTCAAGCGGCGGTGCAGCCGATGACGGCACAGACAGCACCGGCGCAAGGCATACAGCCGGAAGCGCAGGGCGCAGGACAGACCGCAGGGTGCATGCTGCCGCAGACAGGTATGCAGCCGGGCGCAGGCGAGGCATCGGATACACAGATGCAGACAGCAGCCCAAGACATGCAGCCGCAGGCAGCAGCCTTGACCTCCGCAGCCGAGAATGAAGCCCTTTGGCATGCGGTCTTTGAAGAGGGCGAGGACGGCGCGGGCAGCTTCAACCTGATCCGCAACGGTACGTTCCTGACGCGGGTCAGCGAAACGGAATTTGAAGTCGTAGCCAAGACTTCCTTTGCGAAACGATTTGCCGAGCAGAAGCGCGAGCAGCTTGAAACGATCATGGAGCACAAGCTCGGCCGCAGGCTGCGCATGCTCTGTGTAGAGGAGAAGGACTATCGTACGCTGCAGGCACAGACAGCAGATGGCACGCGAAAGGCGGACGGTGTAAGCACAGCAGACAGATCGGCAGGTGACCCGGAGGTAGAGCACCTCATGCAGCTGGCCAAGGATGCGCTTGGCATCGAGATCGAAATCGAATAGAAGGTCGACGTCTCCAAGGCGCGACCATCATGATATGAAGAGAATCCATCATAAGAAAATCAATAAAATAGAACGAATATAAGGAGGAACCACAATGGGAAAAGGAATGAGAGCAGGCAAAAAGCCATCGAAACCGGCAGGCATGGGCGGCGGCAGCATGCAGAAACAGTTACAGCAGATGCAGGCGATGCAGAGACAGATGGAAGCACTGCAGGCTGAAATCGAAGAAAAGGAAGTCCAGACGACCGCAGGCGGCGGCGCAGTCAGCGTGACCATCAGCGGCAAAAAAGAGATCACCAAGCTGGAGATCAAGCCGGAGGTCTGCGATCCGGACGACATCGAAATGCTGCAGGATCTGATCATCGTGGCCGTCAACGAAGGGCTGCGCCAGATCGATGAGATCTCCAACAGCGAAATGAGCAAGCTGACCGGCGGACTGGGTATTCCGGGACTGTAAGATGCAGCAGTATCCGAAACCACTGGCACGGCTGGTCAACGAGCTGTCCAAGCTGCCGGGCATCGGCTCCAAAACCGCACAGCGCCTGGCCTTTCACATTCTTTCCTTAGATGATAGTGAGGCACAGCGGCTCGCTGACGCGATCACAACAGCAAAACGAGAACTCCGGTACTGCTCGGTCTGCGGCAATCTGACCGATCAGGACCCCTGCGCGATCTGCAGCGACCCGTCCCGCAAGTCTGACACGATCTGTGTGGTCGAGAGCCCGCGTGACGTGATGGCGATGGAGCGTATCCGCGAATATCAGGGCTTGTATCACGTTCTGCACGGCGTCATTTCACCGATGGAAGGCATCGGTCCGGCAGACATCAACCTGCAGTCTCTGATCGTACGTCTGCAGAACAGCGATGTCAAGGAGCTGATCATTGCCACCAATCCGAACATCGAGGGCGAGGCGACCGCCATGTACATCGCACGCCTGCTCAAACCAGCGGGCATCAAGGTCAGCCGCATCGCCCACGGCATTCCGGTCGGCGGTGATCTGGAATACGCGGACGAGGTTACGCTGCTCAAGGCGATGGAAGGTCGACGCGCACTTTAACGCGTGGTTTTCCGCGGCGCGGCGGCTTGCGCCGCAGCAGGCGGACGGCGGACAGATGCCCGGCTCGTACCAGAATCAGATGGAAAGATCGCGCTCCTTGGCCTGCTGCAGCAGATACGAATATTTGGTGCGTGCAGCCAGCACGTAGTAGGAGGCGTAGTCAATCGCCGCGTTGTCGGTCAATTCATTGAATACAGAAACTGCCCAGTCCAGCTCGGAACGGGCGTTTTTTATAGACTGATAGAGCATTTCGTCTTCGGAACAGGCGGAGGATAGGGATTTCCATTTCATGAGAATCACACCTTTCTGCGTAGTTTAACGGTATTATGGGACAATTCATTCTATTTTATTCCAAGATAGCATAATTTATACGAAAGAAAAGCTGCGTTGTCCACAGGCGTGATTCGTATGCGCAGAAGAATATAAGCGTAATGAGAAAATAAGAATATCATAATATATAAAGGGGGGGAAAAAACATGGGGGAACAATTCGGTATCCTGCTGACCTATGCAGGCGCAGTGATTTTGATTTTTATCGTCGGCAAAATTTTTTTATGGCCGCTCAAGCTGGTGCTGAAGCTGGTACTCAACAGCATCGCCGGCGGCCTCATTATCTTGATTTTTAACGCGGTATGCGCAGGACTGGGGCTGATGATCCCGCTGAACTTCCTCAACGCGGTCATCGTCGGTATTCTCGGTCTGCCCGGCGCCGTGCTGCTGCTTATTCTGACTTGTCTGTAGACTCGTAATAGTGCAGGAGCAGCTCGCGGAGCTCGTTGTATTTTTTCTTCGGGATCGGCAGCTTGCTGCCGTTGAGCAGCACCACCGCGTAACGCTCCATCGAGGAAATGTAATCCGGATTGACCAGATAGCTGCGGTGCATCGGAATCAAAAGCGCTTCGGCGCTTTTCGCGATCTCGGCGATCGCCATCTTGGAGACTAACTCCTTTTCGCCGCAGACTACAATCGTATCCTTGCCGAAGGCGGTCACATACATGACTTCTGTCAGCGGTACGGAATACAGTGACCCGTTGTCACCGAGCACATTGAGGCGCCGCCGCTCAGCCAGACGCTTCAGCTCATTCTGCATATAGCTGTGCGCGAGCTTACCCATCGTGTTTGGCACGACTTCACCCTCTGCGAGCTGCAGCTCACCCATCGGATTGGAGACATGGATGTGCCGGATCTGCATGCCCTCCGGCGTCTTTTCCCAGACAAAGGTACAGCGCTGCTGCCCCTGCAGGAAATAGTCGGCCTCACTGGCGGTAGAGGTCAGATACTTGGCGGTGACCGTACAGAAACGGGTGCCGCTGCCCGCCGCATAAAATTCGGCATTCAAAATCACGCACGGCGGCACCTGCTTGATCGCATTGCTGAGGTCCTGCGTTGTCTTTTCGCGTCCGATCAGAAACTCATCGCTCTGCGCGCCGATCCATATAACGTCCTCCGCAAGATGCGAAAGCACGAAGCTCGCGTCCTGCTGCTGCCAAAATCGATGCAGACACTCCTGTGTCAGCTCGATCGCCTCTCGTTCCAGTTTCGTCATGATCCTCCGCCTGCCTTTCTTCGGGTATTTTTACGTGTACCATGATTCTATACGAAAAACCGACCCGCGGCAAGTAGTTTTCGACATTCCTCGTCTGCAAAAATCAAGATTTTTTGCGTCCGCTTCGTGCGACGAACCAGAAGACGATCAGTATCACGCCGGCGATGATGTAACCGATGATCTCAGCATCCAGTCTGCCGATCTCGATCTGCGTGAAGAAGCCGGATATGGAGCCTGCGAAAATAAAGGCCATGGCAATCGGCGTGATGATCTTGATGCAGATCTTGTAGAACATGTCAAAGCCTGCGCTTTTCTGACTGCCGGTATCGATTTCCTCGAGGATTGGATCGACACGCAGCTCCCAGCCGATCATCAGCGCCATCAGCATCGCGCCGAGCGGCATCGCGATACCTTCAGACCAGCAGTCCATGAAGTCCAGGAAGTTGTCGTTCCAGCTGTCGGTACCCCAGAACGTAAAGACGCCGGAAGCACCGAGACCGTCGATTGCGACCAAGAGCGATTCTATCGCGACTGCGGCGCATACCCAAAGGACGACGCGCGGTCTGTTTGCCTGCCTCTTGCTGAGTGCGGCGCGATCGACAAAGAAAGCGACCACGACCTCGATCAGCGAGATTGCAGACGAGATAGCAGCGATCAGGACCAGCAGGTAGAACACGATGCCGAACAACGGACCGATATCGCCCATTGCGGCGAATACGTCCTGTAGGGTGACGAATAAGAGCTTCGGACCGCGCAGCGTGATCTGATCATAAGGCACGCCGTTGGCGATACCGTTGGCGACCGCTGCCGGAATCACAGCCAGTCCGGACATCAGCGCCATACAGGTGTCCGCAACAACGATGACGACGGAATTTTTTTTGAGATTTTCATATTTGCTCAGATAGGAGCCATAGGTGATCATTGCGCCCATCGCCAGCGACAGCGAGAAGAACATTTGCCCGCCTGCCGTAGCAACGACATTGAGCAGCGACGGCGCTTCTTCGATGAAACCCGCCTCGACCGCGTAACCCGGCTTGAACATGAATTTCAGACCTTCGACAGCGCCCGGCAGTGTGACCGCACGAATAATGACGATGACCAGCATCAAAAACAAAGCGGGCATGCCGACTTTGTTGAATTTCTCAATACCGTCCGAAACCTCACCTTTGTTGATGAGATAGCAGATCAGCAGGAACAGCAGCGTAAAGATCGCGCAGCCGAACGGGTTGGTCAGCATCGCGCTGAAGGTCGCACCGCCTTCCAGATCGATGGCAAACAGCTTTTGCAGACCGAAGCTGAGTTCAGCAAGATTCAGAGACAGGTACTGCATGCAGTAACCGCCGAGTACGGTATAGAAGCTCAAAATCAAGAATGGCGCAAGCCCGGCGAGCCAGCCGATCCAGCTGAACTTTTGCGAAACCTTGTGATAAGCGCCGACCGCACCGAGTTTTGTCCTGCGGCCCAAAGCCAGCTCAGAGGTCATGATGACGAAACCGACAAAGACTGCTAAAAGTAAATAAACGATCAAAAAGGCGAAACCGCCGGAGCGTCCCATCTTATAGGGGAAGCCCCAGATGTTGCCCAGACCTACCGCAGAGCCGATAGCCGCCATCAGGAAACCGAGGTTGCTGCCCCAAGTACTGCGATTGTGTTCCATAATAAAATTATCCTCCCATCAGTAACAAAAGGTGAAGTAAAATAAATAAAGCAATATCAAGATTGTAGCAGGCTGTGATAAAATTGTCAAATGAAATAAAAACAATATTGTGAATTTGTTTTGATAAACAAAAAATAAAAGAAAAAGGCTGGAAATTTGGGGGCGATGGACAACATAATCCCGTTTTTTTGATAAAAATGATCATTCTCAAAAATTTCCTAATAAAAATGTGTTCACAAAATGATCAAATTGTGATAAAATATTATTATGCAAAATCTGGAGACGTGATTACTCCACTCAGATCGCCTTGCGGATTTTCGTATCCATAAATATAAATAAGGAGGCATATTTTATGGAAAAGAAAAAATTTGTTGTACCGCACGTGTACATACTCTTACTCGCACTTATTTTAGTTTTTAGTTTACTGAGCTACGTCATTCCGTCGAACGTGTATGACTATCACGATGTAGTTGTGAATCCGGAAACCGGACAGACCAGAAGCGTTGTTGACCCGGAGACCTATCATGCAGTAGACCCGACACCGGTCAGCCTGATGCAGTTCCTGACCGCAGTGCCGAGAGGTATGCAGGAATCCGCGCAGATCATTTTCTTCATCTTCCTCGTAGGCGGAGCAATGGCAGTCCTGCAGGAAACGCGGGCGATCGAGGCCGGCATGGGCAGAATGATCAAGGCGATGAAGAGCAAGACGCTGTTACTGATTCCGATCGTTATGTTCCTGTTCTCCCTCTGCGGCTCCGTATTCGGTATGGCAGAGGAAACGATTCCATTCATTCCGATTTTCGTGTCGCTGATGATCGCTGCCGGATATGACAGTATCACCGGTGTGGCGATCGTGCTCTGCGGCGCGAGCGCAGGCTTCGCGGGTGCGTTCATCAACCCGTTCACGATTCAGGTCGCGCAGGGTATCGCGCAGCTGCCGCTCTTATCCGGCATGTCGTTCCGTATCGCGATGTATATCTGCATGGTAGTGATGACTACGATTGTAGTTATGTTATACGCGACCAAGGTGAAAAAGAACCCGCAGCTTTCTCCGATGTACGAATTCGACCAGACCAGAGAGGATGTCGCAGACCTGGATTCCCTTCCGGCTTTCGGCGGCAGAGAAAAAGTGATCCTGCTTGTTTTCCTGGCATCGATCATTCTGCTGATCTACGGCGTTATCAAAAAAGGCTGGTACATGGATGAAATCGCGGCACTGTTCTTCGGTATGTCGATGATCGTAGCGTTTATCGGCAAACTTGGCTTTAACGGCTATGCGAACGCTCTGGCCAAAGGTATGGCTGATATCGCAGGCGGTGCGCTGGTTGTAGGTTTCGCAAGAGGTATCCTGATCGTTATGAACGATGCGAACATTCTGCACACGATCCTGCACGGTGCGGCAGACTTACTGCAGGGACTCCCGGCAATGGTATCTGCGGTCGGTATGTACATCTTCCAGTGCCTGCTCAACTTCATCGTTCCGTCCGGTTCCGGTCAGGCTGCAGTTTCCATGCCGATCATGGCGCCGCTGGCAGACCTGGTAGGCGTGACCAGACAGACCGCTTGTATCGCATTCCAGTTAGGTGATGGTATCTCCAATATCTTCACACCGACCTCCGGCTACTTCATGGCAGGTCTCGCACTTGCAAAAGTGCCTTGGTCGAAGTGGGCAAAATGGATCCTGCCGCTGATTGGTCTGCAGTATCTGCTTGGCATGATTTTCGTCATCGTGGCACAGGTCACCCAGCTGGGATAATCGAAATCAAGGACTAAGGTCAAAGGAGAAACCATGCAGCTGTTCTTTATGTTTTTACCGATCGTTGCGTCGCTCATCATATTGATCTACGCGCTGAAAAAGGGCTTTGATCGAACAGCCTTCTACATCTCGGCTGCCGTCGCCATGGTGATTGCCATGTTTATGATGAAGCATAACGCGACGTGGTATGGGCTCATGCTGGCATTGACAGTTCCTCTGGCGGTATCATATTTGAGCATCTGTCTGTTCCTGTCATGGCAAGAGGACAGACAAAGAAAACGTAAACAGAATTAGAGTGGAAATATCAGGAGGAAACCTCAGAACCGCCGCGCGTGCGGGAAAGAGGTTTTCTTTTTGTTTTTTTGCGCGGCGATTTCTTGACGTGACTTGCTTAGAGGCGTATAATTTAAATTTGACAATTCGATCATCAATTCGACAACAAAGTAAAACAGGAGGAGCCGGGAAGATGGCAATAGACAAGGTAAGAGCATATTTCAGACAATATAACATGGAAGATAAAATCATGGAGTTCGAGGTTTCCAGTGCGACGGTAGAGCTGGCTGCAATCGCGGTCGGCGTCGAGGGCGCGCGGATTTGCAAGACACTTTCTTTCAAGGACGGTGAGGACGGCTGCATTCTGATTCAGACGGCGGGAGATACCAAGATAGACAACCGCAAGTTTAAGGATACCTTCGGCTTCAAGGCGAAAATGCTGACGGCGGACGAGGTGCTGGACTTTACCGGACACGCAGTTGGAGGCGTCTGTGCCTTTGCAATCGAAAATCCGAAGGTCAAAATCTATTGCGATGACTCGATGAAGCGCTTTGAAACGGTGTTTCCGGCTTGCGGCAGTGACAACAGTGCGATCGAGTTGACCTGCGAGGAATTGTATCAATACTCCAAAGCGATCGGCTGGATCGATGTCTGCAAGCTGCCGGAGACGCAGGCATAAAACGGGGGGAAAGCATGAAACAGAAAAAAGACGAACCGACCCCCAATCTTTACGGTGTAAAAACCGGATGGAAGCATGAGCTTACCATGTTTATCAGCCTGACCCTTGTCGCGGCGCTGATGGCCTTTAACCTCAAGAGCTTTGTGCGGACCGGAGGACTGTTCCCCGGCGGATTCAGCGGACTGGCGATCCTGCTGCAGCAGATCGCGGACGTGTTTTTCCATATCAAAATCCCGTATTCGGCACTGTATCTGCCGTTAAACCTGATTCCGGCATTCATCGGATTCAAGTATATCGGCAAGCGGTTTACGCTGTATTCGTTCTACGTGGTATTTCTGTCCGGTATCTTGACGGACCTGTTTCCGGACATTACGATCACCTATGATACCCTGCTGATCGCGGTTTTCGGCGGACTGATCAACGGTACCGCCATCAGCCTGTTCCTGCAGTGCGGCGCCAGCGCCGGCGGCACAGACTTTATCTCAATTTACTATTCCGAAAAAAAGGGTGTTGACGCGTGGAACTATATCCTGCTCTCAAACGTCGTGATTCTCGGGACGGCAGGTCTGCTTTTTGGTTTCGACAAAGCCCTGTATTCGATTATCTATCAGTATACGAGCACGCAGATCATTCAGGTCCTGTTCAAGCGCTATCAGAAGGCGACGCTGCTGATCATCACCAGCCAGCCGAGCGCCGTTTACGGCAAAATTCGCGCGCTGACCCACCACGACGCGACGCTGCTGGAGGGAACGGGCTGCTATGAGGGCGCCGAGCGCCAGATCCTCTATTCGGTCATCGGCAGAGAACAAGTTGACGCGGTGATCGCGGCCATCCACAGTATCGACCCAAAAGCCTTCATCAATGTCATCAATACCGAGCAGATCAACGGAAGATTTTATCGCACGCCGACGCGCTAGCAAGTGCGCCCTGCGCGGCACATGAGGCAGAGGAGCTGCGTAAGGCGTGCCGCTGCCGCCTTACACACAGCGAAATTTACATAAAACAGACGAAAAACGAGAAAGCCCGCAGTGCAGATATTTCTCGTTTTTTTTATCTCTTTTCATCCTTGTTATGGACAGCGCTGCGAAGCAAGCCGCAGGCTATCGATTTGGCTTGTGTATGCCGGGAAAATAGCGTATACTATAGATGTCAGCAGATATCGAAACTGTGCCGCAGAGAAAGGGCAGGAAAATGCGTAAAGAAATGAGCAATACAAGAAAAAAGCAAATTGCGATAGGCGTGGAGGATTTCAAAAAGATTATTGATAAAGGCGGATACTTCGTCGATAAAACCTTGATGATACAGAGCTTGATCGAAAGCCAGGCGATGGTAAGCTTGTTCATGCGTCCGCGGCGCTTCGGCAAGACGCTGAATCAGTTTATGATTCGCCGTTTCTTTGAGGATGAGAGAACCCGCAGCGGGGAGCGAATTGACAACGGCTATCTCTTCGATGGACTGAAGGTTGCTGCATGCGGAGAGGAAGTCATGCAGCACCAGCAGCAGTATCCTGTGATTTTTCTGAGCTTAAAGTCGGCAAAGCAGCCAAATTTTGAAGAAGCATATAAGAAGATCTGCGGGGCGCTTGCAGAGGAATTTCGCAGACATCAGTATCTCCTTGCGGGAAACAGCCTTGCAGACGACCAGAAAATCATGTTTCAAAGAATTATGGCAGAGCAGGCGGACTACAGCGCATACAACAACGCGCTGCGGTTTTTATCGGAATGCCTGTGGCAGTACCATGGAAAAAACACCATGATCCTGATCGATGAGTACGATGTACCGCTGGAAAACGCATATTTGGAGGGCTTTTACGATCAGATGATTTCATTCATCCGCTCGCTCTTTGAATCGGCGCTCAAGACCAATCCGTATCTTGAAAAAAGTGTGATTACGGGATGCCTTAGAATCAGTAAGGAGAGCATTTTTACAGGGCTGAATAACTTAAAGAGTGATAGTGTTCTGCATACCGAATACGCTGACAGCTTCGGATTTACTGAAAGTGAAGTAGAAGCAATGCTTACTTACTATGACCTTGCGGCAGAGCTGCCGGAGGTGAAGCGCTGGTACGACGGATACCTGTTCAATGACATCGAAATCTATAATCCATGGAGCATTATCAATTATGCATATGACCGCAGCCATAAGATCACACAGTTCACATTACCATACTGGTCGAATTCTTCCTCTAACAGCATCATTCGTGAAATGGTAGGAGAGGCGGACGAGATGGCAAAAGAGGATTTGGAAACGCTAATGGCAGGCGGCACGATTGAAAAACCTGTGCATGAGGAGATCACCTACGGCGATATTCATCAGTCGCAGGATAACCTTTGGAACTTCCTGTTCTTTACGGGTTATTTGAAAAAAATCAGTGAGCGGAAGGACGAATCCGGCGAGACTCTGTATCTGACCATGGCGATTCCGAATACGGAAATTAAGACGATTTACAAAAACTCCATTGCCTACTGGTTCGACCAACGGATGAAACAAACCGACCGCGGTCCGCTTCTGCATGCGCTCGAAACCGGAGACTGCGCGGCGGCGGAGGATTTTATCAGTGCGCAGCTCATGCAAACCATCAGTTATTTTGACTACGCGGAGAGCTTCTACCATGGATTTATGGCAGGACTTTTGACAAACGTCGGTTCTTACTGCGTGCTGTCGAACCGCGAAAGCGGAAACGGCAGACCGGATATCGTGATGCAGACGGCGAACATCCGCAAAGGCAGAGTGATTATTTTGGAACTGAAAACAGCGGGCAGCATTGCGGAGATGGAAGCAGCCTGCGACCGCGGACTTGCGCAGATAGAAACGCAGCGCTATGCTGAACCTTTTACGAATGAGGGTTACCCCGAAGTGAAGAAGTATGCGCTGAGCTTCTATAAGAAAGAATGCATGGTGAAAAAAGCGGAATAACCAAAACCCCATGAGAAAAGGAAGAAATTAAAAAAAGAGGAATTATACTCCGGAAAAAATCAAAAAAACTTAAAAAAACTTTGCATTTTCCCACCCTTTTTGGCAAAAAGGGTGGGGTTTTTTGATTGGAAACAGTGTAAAATCACAGACAAGAATATGCCAAGCAAGACGCGGCAAAACAAAAAACTTTACGAAAGGAGGATTTGCTGCATGAGATACGGTTTGAGTATGAAATGGCATAATTCTTGCGACAGACAGATTAGGGCTGTTTTGTAGTCTGCTCTTTTGTGCTGCCCCTATTACCATAGTCGATTTACAGGCGCGGTCTGACCGAAGTTTCTTCGGGCGGGACGCGCCTTTTTGCGTCCGCATGGCAAGGGCAAGAGATCCATGCCGCGTGAAACGGCATCTCCGCGTGCCGGGAAACACAAAACGCGGAATAGAACCAAAATTTCTTTCGAAAAGGAGGAAACCAATATGAAAAAAAGAAGATTAAGCATCCTGCTCAGTATTGTGATGCTGTTCTCGCTGCTGCCTACCACGGCGCTGGCGGCAACCTATCCGGAAAGCGTCAGGGTGTACAACGGAAGCGGCACTATTACCAGCCTCAGCGACGGGCAATGCCTTGCCACAAATGCTGCTACCAGCGCAATCGCCTATACCAGCGGCGATACCTATGTCGCCCGCTACGACAGCGGTAAGCTGTACCTCAATGGCTACCAAAATGGCAACCAAATCATTGCGCCAAATAGCGTGATTTTTGCGGACGGCGACCTGAACATTGAGGTTGTGAGTGACAGCAGCTTTTCCACAAGCGTGTCAGCTACCAATGATTTGTACGGCATACAGGCCAACGGCAAGCTGAACATCTCCGGCTCCGGCAAGCTGACTGTGACTGCGAATGGTAATGGTGATGTCTATGGCATTTATGCAGATAAGGGCGTCACAATCTCCGCGCCGCTGGATGTGCAGGTCGGGAAAGTGGATTCATCGAAGAACGGCTCGTTATACGGCATTTATACGAAGAGCGGTGCGATCTCTCTGCCCGGCAACGATATGACCGTTACCGCAACAGGCGGAACATCTACCGTCTACGGTGTTTTCAATGCTGCGGATACATCTGCAATTGCAGACAACGGCAACATCACCATCAGCGGGAAGCTGACCATGAACCTGAGCAACGGTTCCTACAATAGAGGTATTAGCTCGCAGGGCGGCGTCATCACGCTGAATGGTGCAACGGTGAAGATTCCCGGCAGTTATTATTACGGCATCTTCAATAAAAGCGGAAATGTTGTCATCAAGAGCAGCCCTGATGTGAACATCTCGTCCGATATTTCAGACAACAGAGGTATCTGTACATATACTGGCGGCGATCTGACCATTGAGAACAGCACCGTCAAGGTAAGTGCAAATGGTCCTGCGGCAGACCTCAAAGGAAATGTGTCGATCAAGGATTCAATGGTCGAGCTGACGAGAACAAGTAGCTATTACGAAGTTATTAGGACAGATAACAGCAGCGCGACGATTACGATTGACCTTTCTACCGAAGGCTCGGTGACGCTCACCGCGTCGGGCGAGCAAACAAACAACGCCATGATCACTGGCAAGGTGACTCTCGTCGGCAGCGCGAAATGCGAAAAGGGCAGGAGGAACGGCAGCAGCTATGACGGCGTATACGATGGCAGCGGCAAAACCGTCCTCCAGTTTGTGCATGAGTCCACTGCGCCTGCGGCGACCGTGGACGATGTGACCATCACCGGCGAAAAAGACAGTCTAATCACCAACAAAGAAGTGAAGATCATGCTGACGAACGACAAGTTCAATGCCATCCCGGCGACTACCAATGTTAAGAGCTGGTTTACCAACCTGCCTGCCGGTCTTGAAGCTAAGATCAAAGCTGATGTAAGTGCAAATGAGACCACGGCGACCGTCGAGATCAGCGGCATTCCTACGGAAACCAGCTCCGCGGCGCTTGTCATTAGGATCCCTGCGGGAAACCTCGTTACGAGCACCAGCGGCCTTGATGTGACGAGCAACACAAACGCGAAGTACAATATCACAGCCCCGGCTACTTCTATCGCCGTTCCCACTGCCAACTCTGTGACCTATAACGGCACAAAACAGACTGGCGTGCGCGGCGACACGGGCTACACCCTCGGCGGCGACTACGAGGCGACCGATGTGGGCGCTACGGACTATACTGCTACCGCGACGCTGAATCCCGGCTATAAGTGGGATGATGACAGCACCGGTGACAAGACGATCACATGGAACATCGGCAAGAAAGCGCCGACCGTCACAGACTTCAACTTTGTCGCACCGACCGATTTGATCTACGACGGCACCGATAAGACGGCCAGCGTCACCCTCAAGAGTCCCCTTACGAAGTCCGGCGCGATCAGCGTCAAGTACGAAAAGAGCGGTACTGCCGTGACCGAAACCAAGGATGTCGGAACTTATACCGTCAAAATTGATGTTGCAGGCGGAGAGAACTTCGAGGCAACATCCGGCTTGACTGCTTCTGCATGGACATTCTCCATCACTCCGGCTAATCAGAGTGCACCAACCACCCTCGGCGTGGCAGCTCCTACTGTCGGCGGCAGCACCGGCAAGATCACTGGCACGACCACTGATATGGAGTATCATACCAATGCCATCGCAAGCTCCGGCTGGACGGGCTGCTCCAATGGGGAAACCGAGGTCGCGCCTAACACCTACTATGTGCGCTTCAAGGCAAAGACTAATTACAATGCAGGCGCTGTGTCCGCTGCGTTGGTCGTTCCCGCCTACAGCGCGACAAAGTACACCGTCACCGTGACAAGCGATGCTAACGGCACGGCTAGCGCTGACAAGACCTCTGTTGTGGCTGGCGAAACCGTCACCTTGACGGCAACCCCAAAGAGCGGCTATGTCTTTGAGCAATGGGCTGACAAGACTCCTAATAGCTTGACTATCGGCGCAGACGGCAAGTTTACCATGCCTAGTGAGAATGTGAGAGTCAAGGCAATTTTCAAGCCAGCTGCCCTCACCGGCACGGCAAGCATCACCGGCACGGAGAAGTTTGGCCAGACGCTGACAGCGGATGCCACTGGCATCACCAATAACACCGGAACACTGACATACAAGTGGTATCGCAGCGGTAAGACTGACGCAATTGCGACCAATACCACCGGCAAGTACACGCTGGTTGCAGCCGACATCGACAAGACCATCACCGTGAAGATCACCAGCAGTGTTCAGAGCGGTGAGATCACCGGTTCGGCAACAGGAACCATCGAAAAGGCTGACGGTCCTGCGGAGCCTAGTGTGACGCCTGTTGCCTGCACAAACAGCAGCAACAATGACGGCAAGCTCCAAAATGTGACGAACGCGATGGAGTATCAGAAGTCCGGCGCTGGCACATGGACGGCTTGCAGCGGCACCGAAGTCACCGGCTTGACCAACGGCACCTACTATGTCCGTGTGGCTGAAACCACCACTCGTAAGGCGGGCACTGCGGCAACTGTAATCGTTCCCGCTTATACGGCTTCCGGCACTTCCTCTGGCGGTTCCTCCGGCGGCGGCTATGTTCCGACAACGCAGAAGCCGGACATCAAGGCAGGCGAGGGCGGCAGCATTGCGCTCAGCAAGGACGGCACGACAGCAACCATCACCCCAAACGCGGGCATGATGATCGACAAGGTCATGCTGAACGGCAAAGACATGGGCGCACTTACCGTAGTCAAGGGTATCAAGACAGGCGATAAGCTTGAGGTAAGCTTCAAGCAGACAGCCGAGGAAAAAGCTAAGATGGACAAAGCTGTTGCGGAACAGGTTGGCAAGGCAGGATTGACAGCACGCTCTGCCAGAATTGCAAAGAAGAATGTCAAGCTCGTTGTGAAGAGCGACCTTAAGGGCATTACAGACGCTGGCTATACCGTAGAATACAAATTCTACAGAAGCACGAAAAAGTCCGCAGGCTACAAGGTGATGAAGACCGGCAAGAGCGGCATCTATATCAACACCTACGGCAAAAAGGGCACGCTGTACTACTACAAAGTCAAGGTCATGGTCTATGACAAGGACGGTAATTTAACAGCGCAGACCGCGCTGAAGCAGTGCAAATACGCAAGCAGACTCTGGACCAAATAGGAAAAGAGTTTTGTAACCCAAAATAACTCAAACCGATTTGAAAGCAAATTCAAATCAACCCGCACAAGGCAGCCGATCTCCTCGGCTGCCTTGTGCGTGCGAAAGCACCTGTAATAAAAAATCTCTTTTTTCCGTAATACACGCTAAAAAGTGAATGCAGAGTAAACAGTAAACGATCCGAACACATAGGGGATATCAAAAGAAGCCGGACGGCTGTTGCGATTGTAAGGAGAATCCTGTAGGCGGATAAATCTTCCTTGATAAAAAAATTCCAAAAAGCACTTGAACTGGAAATTGAAATATGTTAAGGTAGAAACAGCTCGAGCAAACAGTTATTGGAATTAAAGAATGTTTCAGGAAACAAAGAATAAGAAAGGATGTCATGAA
>OGHJ01002037.1_pt1 | contig 18715 bp, 22 predicted proteins | sample 1571351 | NCBI WGS metagenome assembly OGHJ01 (sample SAMEA2582037, study PRJEB24529) | metagenome | biome: Human gut stool | place: China | collected 2011 | reverse complement strand
CGGTCAGGCCGATGCCCTTCATGGCCTTTTTGATGGTGGCCTTGCGGGTGGAGGTGGTCATTTTTTCAATAGCTACCTCGCCGCCCTCGGCCACGTCGGCGGCATCGCCAATGTAGGTGTAGGCGGGCACGGTGATGGTATCGCCCGGCACGCCCGCCAGGGTATCGTCGATCTTAGCAAACGGTGCTACGCGCAATTTTTTAGGAATCCGCGCAGAAACCATATCCGCCATCACTTCAGGATCGATCATATCGGAAAGCTTCGTAATAAAATCTGCCATGGTTTTTGTCCTTTCGTTGTGTGTACGTGTTGATTCTTTGTTGATTTGTTTTGCTTCGTTTTTTCGTTTGGCGAAGCCGCCTTTCAGCCAGCAGCCGCCCTCAAAGCGCCGCTTTCATCAAGGCATACCCCTCCGGGTCCTCCCGCTTGAACGCCACCCTCTCGCGGTAACTCATCCGCTCAAAGGCCGCGCGGTCGGGGCCGACAGGCACACTGCCGGTACCGGCCGCATAGGACGCGGGCGCAGGCTTTCGGTCAAGCTTTTCTTCACTCATGTTTTTCACCTCCCTTCGCAGTCGGCATGTACTTTTCGCGCACAGCCTGCAAATCAGCCTCGGTCTCGGCGGGCAGGTCGTAGTACCACGCCAGCGCGATCTCCGGCCGCAGCAGGCCGCTCGCCACCATCTGCTGCTGCTCGGCCCAAACGCGGCTTCGGTCGTACAGCACGCCGTCGCCCCAGTCGATGCGCAGCTCGGTCGGCCACCAATCATCCTTGTGATAGGCTCTATCCAGACACGAGCAGATAAACAAAGCATTGTCTGCGCAATCTTCCCACGCCTTCTGCAAACTGCGTATGGTCAAATCGTAGTCAACGCTGGCAGCGGTAATTTCGGTAGCGGTGCGGGGCTGGGTCTCGGCGTTGGTCTCGCTCAAAATGCCGCGGCGCAGGCTCAACAAACTCTCGCAGCTTCGCAAAATATCCTGCTTGCGGGCCAGGTAGCTGCCCTCCCGCAGGGTGGGGCTGTACACGGTCACACCCACGTTGGCGGGGTCGTCGGGCAGGCCCACAAACAGGTCATCCCGCAGCCCGCGCGCCCCGGAGGCATCGGGCCGCAGCAGGTCCTCCGAAGCAAACACCCTCGACGCGCCGTTCAAAAATTCATGGTTCAGCTGGTCCTCGCACCGGGCCAGCGCGTGCATCAGCCCCACGGCGGGCGCGTAAATGCTTACCGGGTCGGCGCTGCCGTCCACGCAATTCACGGTGGGCATCCGCAGCACGGCCAGCCCCATGCAGGGCACGTTGGGCAAAAATTCCTCGTCCGACAGCATTTTGCAGGCCGTCAGCGTGTCCAGCGGGACGCGGCGTCCCAACGCCTGGCCGTTGACCTCAAACAGCCGATTTTCGATCAGCGTGTTGTCATCTATGTCGGTGCGGCGCTCCAAAAGTACATATTTTTTGCCGTTCTCGTACAGCGTCTGCATCATACCCACGCTGGTCAAATTGCCCCTGTCATCGCGTCCCAGCGGCAGGTAGCAATCGCGCCGGATCGGCACAAAATGGTCGTCCACCACCTTCAAAAGGCACTCGCCGCCGATTAAAGCATACTGCATCGCTGTTTTTGCCACCTTGTTCAGGGCGTCCGTATAACACTCCTGCGCCCAATCGTCGTGCTTGTCCCGATGCACGTCATACTCGGCAAAAACCGTTCTGCATAGTTTCGATACGATCAGCACAGCCAGCCGCGCACTGCCGTCCTCGCCGCTGCGGGAAGCGCCGTAATATAAGTCCATCCACTCCCGCACCGCCCCACGCATCTTCACCGACGAACAATCGCTCTTTCCAAACGCCTGCTCCAAATAAGTCTGCATTTTGTCACTCCTTTTGCTATTTTTATACTTATGTTGCATGCCGCTCGGCCCTGCCCGGCGGCAGAACGCCGAAAGCCGCCCGGCCACAAGCCAAAAGTTCACATCCCGCGTCTCCGCCAGACGCTTTCCACCGCATACCTCACCGCATCGATATGATGGTTCCCCGCATCGGGGTATCCGCCCAAAACCTCGCCTGTACGTGCATCTTTTGCATATTCGTACTCGCCAAACTCGCGGGCGGTGTCGGGGCATCGCGCCGGGTCAACCACGATCTCGGCCAAACTCTGCAGCCACTTCATGCTTTCGCGCAGGCTGCCGGGGCCTTTGCGGGCGGCGCGGCAGGGCAGGCCGGCGGCGCGGTAATCCGCGCAGGACTTCGGCTCGGCGCCGTCAGCGATCAAAAAGCCGCCCTCATCGCCGCCCACACCACGCTCGATCAAAAGCTGTGCCGTGTCCGCATTGGGGCAGCGAAACCGCGTCAGTTCGTCAAAAATCACCAGCCTGCGCCGCGCCGGGTCGTAAGCGCAGGCGTTGTAGGCCCACGGGTCGGGCCACCAGCCCCAGTCCACGCCGTGATAAATTCGGTCGAACGTCAAAATTTCGTCGTCCGGCACAGCGCGCAGCTGCAGGTTGGCAAACACGGCCGCACCGCTGCCCACCACCTCGCCGCCGTACTCGTGGCGGTAGGCCTCGGGGTTGGTGGCGCGCAGATGCTCGGCGTCGGCCCAAAAGCGCTCGCCCAGCAGGGCGCGGGGCAGGTCCTTATAGGTGGAGTGATGCACCAATTTTCCATCCCGTTTTTCCAGCGCGTAGCGGTTGACCCAGCTGCGTGCCATGGCGGGCGGGTTAAAACTTTTTAAAGTCAAACTGTAGCTGCCGCCGCGGAAAATGCTCTGCTCCACGTTGCGCACCTCCTCGGGGCCGTCGAACTGGTCCAGCTCCTCGAACCAGCAGATGCCGACGCTGCCGAAGGGAAGCTTTAAACTTTTCAACTTGCCGGCATCATCCAGGCCGAAAAAGAGGATCTTCTGTCCGGTAGGCAAATAAGTACATTCCATCGGTGAAACCGTGCAGCGAAAGCAGGCCGTACACCCCAGCACATCGATGGCCCAGACCACCTGGTTATACACGCTGTTGCGCAGCGTGCCTGCCACTTTGCGAAGCACCACCGCATGGCAGTCCGGGTGGCGCAGCAGCTGCAAAACCAGCTCCAGCGACAGGTAGCTGGACTTGCCCGACCCGCGCCCGCCCTTGGCCACGACTTCCTGTATGCCTTCGTTTTGCACAGCCTTATGGATCGGTTGGAATACTTTTGGAATTGTTTCTTTGAGATGAATGTCCATTTGTTTCGTTACTCCTTTCAATAGGCGGGCCGCATGGTGGGCGGAACACCGAAGGCGACCGCCAAAATCACACATCATCCACAATCACGACCTTATCAACCCCGCCACCCCGGTCGCCCAGGCCAAGATATTTATACAGCAGCTCCAGCGCCCGGAGCTTATCGGCAGTTTTAACAACCAAACCACAACCATCATTACAACCGTCATCAAACGCAATGCCCGCCAGCTCGGCAATGACGTTTTCCTCTGTTACCCGGTCCATTCCTGCCCCCCTTCCGGCAAAAAGTGCAAAATAAAAAACCCGCAGCGGGCAGCTGCCCTTCCACGAGTTTCGATGTTACCATTCTACCACGTTTAGTTGTACTTTGCAATGAAATCGCGCTGAAATCTTACTGAATTCCTTTCACCCTCCGTTCTCCGGCTCGCACACCTTGTTCACGCCCAGGCGGTGCAGCTGGTAAACGCGGCGCTCCACCAGGGCCAGCGCGTCGCAGATCTCGGCGTAGCTTTCGCCGTTCATGTAGCGGCGGCGCAGCACCTCCTGTGCCAGCGGATGCTGGATCTTCGCCAGCTCGGCCACCAGCTCGATGCGCAGCTCGCCGCAGCGGTCCAGTTGGTCGTTCCACATTTTCCGCGTTTCTTCGACCTTTTCCACACTTCGCGCCAGCCGTGCCGTGTCCCGCCCGGCCCCGGGCACGCCGTTCAGCCGGGTGCGCATGCCCTGTGCCTCGGCCTCCATCTCCTGCACGCAGCCTCCCAGAAAGTTCGCCTTCTCCCGCGCCTTCAGGTATCGCTGCAGCCATGCCACCTTTTCCTTGTACGTCATTTTCCCAAATGTCTCCTTTCCAGTGTCCGATTTTGTTTTACCGTTCTCCTTGTCAGTACACCCATCATAGTACAACTACCAATAGTTGTCAATACACTTTGGCAGGTTTTATTTTTGCAGTCCCATAACAAGACCTGCAAACAAAAAATCCGCTAAAAATCCCTGCAGTAAGATTGCAGTAAATTTTCAGCGGTATTTCATTGTACAGTACAGCGCCCGCGCGTTATAATACTACTATAAGTAGTGTATTCAACAACATTTGTGTAAGGAGGACCCCATGCAGCCCAATGAATTGACACTTGAAGCCCAGATGTTCGATGCGAAGATCAACAGCATGGACAAAACGTGCCTGTTGGCTCCGCTTTCTTTTTTCGATGCCTGCAATGTTTCCACCGATGAGGAGCGCCTGCGCCGCATGATGCTGCTGCGCACGCGGGCCTTGCAGCTGGGCATCAGCGAGCAGGAGTACGCCGACCGGCGAGACAATTATACATCTCAGTTTGACGCCGACCCCAGCTATTGCCTGAAGATCGCGCGGATGGCGCTGCGCCGCCAGGCCATGCAGGAGCTTGGCTTCACGCCCATGGCGGACGTGGAAACGCGGCAGGCCGAGTACCTGATCGAGCCGTATCTGCCGCTGGATGCCATCACCATTTTGGCCGGTGTGGCGGGCATGGGCAAGACCTGGCTGGCGCTGAAATGGGCCGCCGACATCAGCACCGGCCGCGCCACCAGGGACGGTACGCCCGGCCTGGTGTATTATTTTACCCAGGAGAACGACCCCCACATCGTGCTTTCGCCGCGGCTGGAATCTCTGGGCGCCGACCCGGAAAACATCGTTATCATGCAGCAAATGGCCGACACCCCGGCGCTGACCATGTGCGACGCCCGTCTGGACGCGCTGGCCAGCCGCCCCGGATGCCGTCCGTCGCTGGTGGTGTTCGACCCCATACAAAGTTACCTCGAAAAGCACGCCAATATGAACCAGGCCGCCGACGTGCGCCCCATGATGGACCACCTGGCAAACTTCGCCGCCCGCTACCACTGCGCGGTGATGCTGGTCAGCCACATCAGCAAGCCCAACCTGTCCGGCGGCTCGGCCAGCGACCGCATCCTCGGCTCCAGCGACTTCCGCAACGCAGCGCGAAGCATCATTTTTGTAGGCTGCGACCCGGACGACCGCAGCCTGCGCGTCTTTGCCCAGGATAAAAGCAGCCTGGGCCCGCCCGGCCCCAGCCGCAAGTTTTCCATCCGCGATGGCGGGGTGGAAATCATGGACGAATGTGCTTTAACAGCGGATGAGATCTTGCGGGGCTCAGTCCCCGGCAACCCAAGAGGCCCGGAACCGTTGGTCGTCAATCGTGCCGTTGCTTTATTGGGCGAGATGATGAAGAACAAGGGATATGTAAAAACCGCCGAGGCTGTTGCCGCCGCCAAGAAAGAGGGCATTGGCAAGACCACCGTGTACGATGCCGCCGGCATCATGAAACTGGTTACCTACAACTATAATAAAGGGCGCAAAGGCGGTTACTCCGTTTGGTATCAGCCAGACAAAGCTCCATCTCCCGCTGAGCAGCTCACGCTTGCGCCCGCGCGTAAATAAAACTGCGGAACTACGGAAGTACTATAAAATATTACATAAATAGGTTAAATATAAGTATTTCCGAAACTGCGGAAGTAGTTGGAAACACCGGGGTACTTCCGTAGTTACGGAGTATATATACCCCCCGGAAACGGTTTGCAGAAAGGATCTCTCTCCAGTGCATTGGCTTGTAGGGAGGGGTCTTGACCCCGCCTTAGTTGGTGGGCGGCAACCGTATCAGCCGCGGGCGAGCACTGCTCGCCCCTACATGTACAATGTAATAAGCGATAGGCGAGAAGCAGAAGAGCAGCGGCATTTGGCAGGCCGATGACGAACATCGGCCCCTACAGAAAAGGCGTAGAGGATTTAGGCCCCGAAGGGGTCAATATGGAGAAGGGCCCAAAAGCGTTAAGAAAAATGCAGTCATTCCTGCATTTTTTAGCTTTTGGGTTCTTCGACCACAACTTTGGGGTTCCTAGGGGCGAGTAGCCCCTAGGCCGGGGTCCGCTGCCTCGGAACAGCGGGACTTTTTTCGTTTCCTTTTTTGGTCACAAAAAAGGAAAGCCTTCCGGTAGGATGCCGATAAAAAGAAAGAGGGACCGCAAGGTGGTCCCTCTTGAAAGCAGCTATTTAATTTAAATAGACCGAAACCCTTTGCCCACGATCTCACTGCTGTTCACGATCGTAATAAACGCATGTTCATCCAGCGAATGTACGAACAGCCGTAATTTTTGTGCCTGTCCGCGGGTCAACACAGTAACCAGCACCCACTTTTCCTCGTGGGTGTAGGCACCCTGGGCCTGCTCCATGGTGGCCGAACGATGCAGCTTGTTCACGATAAAATCCCGCACCGGTTCCGGCCGTGAGGTCACGACGGTACAAACCTTCCGCAGGTTAATACCTTCAATCGCGCTGTCCGCCACGGTGCTTTTCAAGATCATGCCCAGAATGCAGTACAGCCCTGTGGCAGGCCCGTAGAGGTACGCGCCCACCAGCACAATACCAAGGTCACTGACCATCAGCGCGCGGCCAACGGGCATGCTTGTGTACTTGTTCAGGATCATCGCCACAATATCTGTTCCGCCCGTGGACGCGCCGATGTTGAACACGATGGCCGCGCCGACGGCGGACAGGATTACCGCGAAGCAGAGTTCCAGAAACGCATCGCTCGTCAGCGGCGCGGAAAGGGGGCAGACCCGCTCACACAGACTGACGTAGAACGACAGCGCGAACGACGAGTAGATCGTCCATCCCATGGACCTGATGCCCAGAAAGACGAACCCCAGCACGACGAGCGCCGCGTTGATGAACCACATGAACGCGCCGACATTCCACCGCGGGAACAGCGTCGCCAGCACAATGGAGAGACCCGACGTGCCGCCGAACGCAAAGTGATTGGGCGTTTTGAAAACGGCGATGCCCACCGCCGTGGCGACCAGCCCCAGATTCAGCAGGAAGAAGAATTTCGCATCCTCCCATAGCTCGTGCGGGGTCAGGTGCTTTTTCAGCTGCGCCAGCATTGGAAACGCCTCCCCTTAGAACGTCAGGTTGCCGAACTCGGAGAGCTTGAGCGCTTCATTGTGCTGCTCGGCCCAGTTGATGCTCCACGGGCTGCCAAAGAGCAGCAGCGGGTTGCCCTTCATATCCTCGATGGCGCGGGTGTCGCTGGTCACGTCCAGATGCTTGATGTCCAGTTCTTCCGGGTCGTTCAGCACCCAGCGCAGATGCTCGTATGGCAGGGTCTGCATACGGATGTCTACATTGTACTCGTTTTTCAGGCGGTACTCCAAAACCTCCAGCTGCAAAACGCCGACGACGCCGACGATGACCTCCTCCATACCGGCGCCGAGGTCGCGGAAGATCTGGATCGCGCCCTCCTGGGCGATCTGCTCCATGCCCTTGACGAACTGCTTGCGCTTCATCGTATCGACCTGGGTCACGCGGGCGAAGTGCTCGGGGGCGAACGTCGGGATGCCCGCAAACTGCACATGCTTTTTGCCGGTGCAGAGTGTGTCGCCGATGGAGAAGATGCCCGGGTCGAACAGGCCGATAATATCGCCCGCGTAGGCCTCGCTGACGATGGCACGGTCATCGGCCATCAGGCTCGTGCCGGTGGCCAGCTTGATGTTCTTGCCCTCCTGCACGTGGAACGCCTCCATGCCGCGCTCAAACTTGCCGGAGCAGATGCGCAGGAACGCAATGCGGTCACGGTGGTTTTTGTTCATGTTGGCCTGGATCTTGAAGATAAAGCCGCTGAACTGCTCGCTGCACGGCTCGACCAGCTCACCGCTCTGCGCGTCCTTGCGGGGCAGCGGGGTGGGGGTCAGGCGCAGGAACTCCTTCAGGAACGGCTCTACGCCGAAGTTCGTCAAAGCGGAGCCGAAGAACACGGGGGACAGCTCGCCGTGCTGCACGGCGTCGAGGTCAAACTCCTCGGCAGCGCCGTCCAGCAGCTCGATGTCCTCGGCCAGCTTTTCATGGTTGGCAGCGCCGATCAGGTCGTCCAGGCGGGCGTCGCCCAGCTCGGCCTCGACCTCCTCGACCATCTTGACGCCGTTGGCGCGGCCATCGCTCTCAAAGGCCAGCACGCGCCCGGCATTGCGGTCATAGACGCCCTTGAAGTCCTTGCCGCAGCTGATGGGCCAGTTCATCGGGTAGGTCTTGATGCCGAGGATTTCTTCAATGTTCTCCATCAGCTCAAACGGGTCGCGGGCCTCGCGGTCCATCTTGTTGATGAAGGTGAAGATCGGGATGTGGCGCAGCGTGCAGACCTTGAACAGCTTGATGGTCTGGGCCTCAACGCCCTTGGCGGCGTCAATGACCATGACGGCGGAGTCCGCCGCCATCAGGGTGCGGTAGGTGTCCTCACTGAAGTCCTGGTGGCCGGGCGTGTCCAGAATGTTGATGCACTTGCCCTGATAGTTGAACTGCAGAACAGACGAGGTAACGGAAATACCGCGCTGCTTTTCAATGTCCATCCAGTCGGACACCGCATGCTTGGCGCTCTGCTTGCCCTTGACCGAACCTGCGGTCTGGATGGCCCCACCGTAGAGCAGGAGCTTTTCGGTGAGTGTGGTTTTACCGGCGTCCGGGTGCGAGATGATCGCAAATGTGCGCCGGGATTCGATTTCTTCGCGCAATGATGCCATGATTACTCCTTAACCTGTATTTGTATATAGAGTCCGTAAGGGCGCATTCACTATGCGCCCGCGGCGCTGTGCCCTGCGGAAACGGGTAAGCGGATATGGAATCCGCCCCTGCATTTTGGGGTTGCTCATCCTGATAACGTCACATCGGGGCACACTCCTCTATAATAATCCAATAGTATATAATACACGGTTTTGCGCGGAAATGCAACGGAAATTTTGCAGAGAAACATCGTCGTTTTGTATTATGCAACCATATTGTACAAAACGTATTGTATTTGCCATGTATAAAGTCGCGCGGGACGTCCACACTAACGGCATACACAACACCTTCACAAGTAAAGGACGGGGGAAGATGAACCACATCAAACAGTTTTTCAGGGAAAAAGGGCTGTATCTGTTCTGTCTGGCCATGGTGTTTGCAGCCACCGCGGCGGGCATTCTGGCGCTGCGCACGGTTGTCAGCAACGTGGCCGACCTGACGCGCACCCGCAAGGAAGCGCTGCAGAATGATTCCGCCTGGACACAGCCCGACACCGCCATCGACAAGCCCGCGCAGGACGTACCCAAGCCGACGACCACACCCGCCGCGACGGAAAAGCCCTCGGCCACCCCTGCGCCTGCTGCAGCGCAGGCCCCGAAGGCCACTGCTGCGCCGCCCGCACAGACCGTCACCAAGGCCGGTATCTGGGACGCGAAGCCGCTGGCGGCGTTCAGCGGCAATGAACTGGTCTACAGTGCGACCTTAGGCGACTGGCGCACCCACAACGGCGCGGACTACGCCGCCCCGGCAGGGGAGAGTGTGACCGCCGCCAAGGCGGGCAAGGTCGTCTCGGTGAGCGAGGACGCGCTGTGGGGCGGTGTGGTCGAGGTCGAGGACGCAAACGGCGTGACGTGGCGGTACTGCGGCGTCGCTGCCCCCGACGTGAAGGCCGGGGACAGCGTGACAGCCGCCGCCGCGCTGGGCACCGCCGGCAGCATTCCCGCGGAGACCAGCGGTGACGCGCACATTCATTTAGAGTGCGTGAAGGACGGCGCGTATCTTGACCCGGAGGGCCTGATGTAACCTAAAAACGGCATGTGCGAAAATCACTCTCGCACATGCCGTTTTTGCTTATGGTCCGAACATAACCCCGTCATCCTCAAAGTCATCACAGATATGCTCAAAGCCCGCTCCATCCCCACGCATCACAACGCCGTATTTCTGACAACAGTATCCCGCCGGGTGGTAGCCGCCATACTTGCACGAACAACACGAATGCACAAACGCAAATCTCGGGTCAGGCTCCCTATAATTTGGCGGTTCCATCCTCACCTGCTGCGGCTGTCTTGACGGCGTATCCGACTCCTTCGGCATTTCCATCCAAAACAAAAACGCTATCACCGCAACTACACACGCCAGTATAAACCACATTTCCACATACACTCCCTTCACATTTTACAAAAACCCGGTGGGTTACCGCAAAGTTGCGCCGCCCACCGGGCCTTTCCATATCCTAGTGGTCGTATTGGAATCTTTCGCGCTCACAGCGGCCGCCGTAACAGGACGAACGCTCGTCGGAGTCGCGGGACATGTTGACTGGAATGGCCACAGCCGTAACGCTGGGTTTCTGGTACTTCATCTTGTTTCATCTCCTTTTTTATTTTTTCCCATTCAGAGCGTCACTGCTTGTCGCAGCGCTTCTTCGCGGGAAATTTTACCGTTGTAGAACTGCTCCCGTATGCGTGCCATGCCGCACACCGGTTCCGGGCGGCACTCGGCATCACCGTACAGCAATTCCATTTCTGCCGGGCATACATCGCAATAGTATCGTGCGCTGCAGCCCCTGCATTTGTAGGCTTCACTGGCCTTACGCTGCCCATAGGCTGCAAACACCTGCCATGCCGCCGCAAAGCCTTGTCGCGTCAGCGGTACACCATGCGCCCGCAGCTTCATGCAGGGCAGCATCTGCCCGCGGTAGTCCACCACAAAATTGCTGGCCGCCACATTGCAGGCATAAACCGTATCGCATTGATTCAGCCTGGCCATTTCTGCCTGACGCTCCGTTTCGGACGTAGTCTCCAGAAACTTATTTTCATGGTCGGCAAACTCACATGCCAGGCAGAGCACACGGCTGACCTGATAGTTACGTGTTTTCTCATTGCCATCAATCGTGGGAGACAGGTTGTAGCTGAACGCCAGCGGTAGACCCAGTTCCGCGGCCAGCTTTTGCATGGCCGCCTGCTCGGCTTCATCACTGGTCAGTATTGGGGATTTCAGGTTCGTGCGCACGCCCGCCTGCTTCAGCCTGCGGCAGTTCTCCGTCACTTTGGCAAATGCGCCGCTTACGCCGGTGATTTTTTGATAGGTTTCCTCGCAGGAGCCATACAGCGAAATATCCACCAGCAACGGTGGCAACTGTTGAAAAAGGGCAATCACTTCCTCTGTCAGCGCATACCCGTTTGTAAAGACTTCCATCAGAAAGCCCTTTCGTTTGGCGTAGGCGTAGATTTCGGCAAAGTCCTTGCGTGTCAGCACCTCGCCGCCCGTCAATGTCAGGAAGAGGATTCCCTCATCATAGAGCAGGTCAAGCATCTGAATCACATCATCCTTGCTCAGAAAGTCCTCGGCGTGGTGATCCTGCAAATAGCAATGCACACAGTTGAAATTACAGCGGGGCGTCAATTCCAGCAGCACCGCGTAAGGTAGACGGTTCCGCGTCCACTGGCGTTTAAGGCTCTCCGAAAAATCCATCGCGCCGGACGCTGTACAGTTCTCATGGTCATTCATCGGTCAAGAATCCTTTTTCTTCCAGTACTTCCAAAAATTCAGCTACGTCCTTTTGCAGCACAGCGTACCCGGGCGCATCCATGCAGGCGGTTTGCACAGCTTTTACCAGGCCATCCAGTGTGGGAGCATTTGCCAGCTCGCGCCAGATAAGTGCCCCCATCGGGTCTAGCTGGTAAATCACACTCGTATCATGCTCCACCCGGGCCGTTGTGTCTATCAAAAAATAGCTGCCGTGAATCTCCCGAAGCACCACAGACGGCCTACCCTTGTATGTCCGCATCATTCCTCATAGCTCAGGCAGCCCTGGCGCTCACTCGGGTAGTAGTGGGTGCGATAATGGCTGCAATACTGGCGGCCATTGCTGTCACGGTCATACGGATTCCAATAAATGCAGCCGTCCGCGCAGTTATGGCCGCAGAAGCAGCCCTCCGGCAACTGAACAGTCTGGGTCGTCTCGACGTTCGTCTTGTTTTCCATCATGGTTTTGCCTCCTTTTATACAATTGTCAGCACAGTTTTTTCTATGCTGATTTGTCCGTTTTGCTGCCGTGCCGCATAGGGCACAAGCTTTTTCCCCGCCATGACAATCGGGAAATACAGAAGCTCCGCTGCCGTACTGCGCATAATGCGCTGAATGTAGGCAGTATCCGCGCCGGACAGCCGCTCATATCCAGGCGCGCCCGGGTGCGTGTGAAATATGCCGTAAAAGGTGATGCCATCGGCAGCCCACATGCGTAGAATCCTGTTTAGCGCCCGTATATCCGGGCAATAGACATTGCAGTCCTTTCGCAAGTCTGCGCCGGTATCCAGAGCCATCCGTTCCAGTACGCCACCCCGCCCGCCTAACAAACCGCCCAGCTCCGGTGGGGCAGGTGTCAGGCCATGCAGCAGCGCAGCGTACAGTCCTTCTGTAATGACCACGCGGTATTACATGTGCGCGACATACTTCATCAGCTTGAAAAGCAGACCGATGACAGCAAACACCGCAAACAAACCGCCAAGCACAGCAGCCAGACATGCCTTTACTGCAATGTTGGCCGCTTGCTTCTGGTTCAGCCACTGCAGCGCACTTGTCGGCAGCCAAGCCGCCAAGCCACTGGCGCCAGTAATCTGCTTCCAGCCATCCCAAATGCCGTAAATCCAAAGTAAGCCCAATACAATTTCCATGATTGAATACCTCCTTCTTTGATTAAGCTAATAGTATCACACTTAGTCAACAAGGTCAATACCTTTGTTAATAATACTAATACACTTAGTTATAATACTAGTAGGGAAGGGGGGAAACAGGATGTCAACCGAGAAAAAGCCGCTGAATGTGCAGATTGGCGCACGCATCAAGCAGGCGCGGGAACAGGCCCACGTAACGCAGGAGCGCCTGGCCGAGCAGATAGAAGTCTCTGTTCAGTACATTTCTGATTTGGAGCGCGGCAAGGTCGGCGCTTCTGTCTCCACCGTCATAAAAATCTGCCAGACGCTGCAGGTCTCCTGCGATTATCTGCTGCTGGGCGTGGAGCCGACGGGGAGCATCTACTCGCCCGTCATTCCTGCTGATTTGACCAAGGAGCAGGAACGCATCGTCCGCGAAGGGATACTGCTTCTCCTGCGTGCAATGGACTTATAAACAGAAAAAAGGCCGATGGCCCGGGCGCGTTGCCCAGGCCATCGGCCTTTGGTTTATGCAAATTTTACTGATACTCTTTCACATTCAGCATCCGGGTCGCGTTCAGCACGGCCAGGATCATGACGCCGACATCCGCAAAGACGCCCCACCACATGTTGGTGATGCCCAGCGCGGACAGGATCAGGCAGAGCGCCTTGACCGCCAGCGCAAAGACGATGTTCTGGTAGACAATGCGCATGCACTTGCGGGAGATGCGCATGGCCAGGCTGATCTTGGCCGGGTCGTCGTCCATCAGCACGATGTCGGCGGCCTCGATTGCGGCATCACTGCCAAGCGCGCCCATCGCAATACCGATGTCGGCACGCATCAGGACCGGCGCGTCGTTGATGCCGTCGCCCACAAAGGCAAGCTCCTTCTTCTCGGGCTTCTGGGCCAGCAGCTTTTCGACCCACGCGACTTTGTCGGCGGGCAGCAGCCCCGCGTGCACCTCGTCGATGCCCAGATCCTTTGCGACCAGCTCGGCCACAGCGGGGGCGTCACCGGTCAGCATGACGGTGCGCACGCCCTGTGCCTGCAGGCCCTGCATGGCGGTCCCGGCGGTAGGCTTTTCCTCATCGGAAATCAGGATGGAGCCAAGGAACTGCCCGTCGCGGGCGACGTAGACAATCGTGCCTGCGCCCTCGGCGGCGGTGTAGTCAATATGCTCGCTCTCCATCAGGCGGGCGTTGCCGGCCAGCACGGTGCGGCCATCCACTTGCGTTTTCACGCCGTGACCCGCGATCTCCTGCGCGTCGGACGCACGCTTGGGATCCAGACCCGGGCAGGCCTCGCGCAGGCTCTTGCTGATGGGATGGTTCGAGAAGCTCTCGGCCAGCGCCGCACTCTCGAGCAGGTCGGCCTCGGTCACGCCGTCGGCGGGGGTGGTGTGCGTGACCTTGAAAACGCCCTTCGTCAGGGTGCCGGTCTTGTCAAACACGGCCACGCCGGTCTTGGACAAAGCCTCGAGATAGTTTCCGCCCTTGACGAGGATACCGCACTTGGACGCGCCGCCGATACCGCCGAAGAAGGTCAGCGGGATCGAGATGACCAGTGCGCAGGGGCAGCTGATGACCAGGAAGGTCAGCGCACGCATGATCCAGTCAAGCCAGTTGCCCAGCAACAGCGGCGGCACAACCGCCAGCACCAGTGCGCCGAAGCAGACAGCGGGGGTGTAGTAGCGGGCGAACTTCGTAATGAAGTTTTCAACCGGCGCTTTCTTCAGGCTGGAATTTTCCACCAGGTCAAGGATTTTTGCAACGGTGGACTCCCCATAAATCTTCGTGGTCCGGATGCGCAGCACACCGTCGGCGTTCACACAGCCGCTGATGACCTCATCCCCGGGGCGCACGGTGCGCGGGCGGCTCTCGCCGGTCAGAGCTGCGGTATTCAGGGTGGACTCACCGGTCAGGACCACGCCGTCCAGCGGGATCTTCTCACCGGGCTTGACGACGATGGTCGCGCCAATGGGCACATCATCGGGGTCAACGACGGAGACGCTGCCGTCCTCGGCCTCCAAATTCGCGCTGTCGGGGCGGATGTCCATCAGCGCGGTGATGCTCGAACGGCTCTTGCCGACGGCGTAGGACTGGAACAGCTCGCCGATCTGGTAGAACAGCATAACGGCCACGCCCTCGGCGTACTCACCGCAGCCGATGGCGCCGACCGTGGCGACGGCCATCAGGAAGTTTTCGTCAAAAACCTCGCCGTTCTTGATGCCCATGAACGCCTTGCGCAGGACATCATGGCCAATGACTAAGTAGGGCACAAGCCACAGCACAAGCTGAACGAACCAGGGCAGCTCCACAAAATGGAACAGCAGTGCCAGCAGCACCGTGAGCACCGCCGCAGCGATAATGCGCTTCAGCGTCTTTTTCTGTTTCTTTGTCATGAGGGTAGCCTCCGTTTGGGGTATAAAAAGCGCCCATCGGCAGGATGGGCTGCTTTATGGCAGAACTTACAGCTCGATCTCGAAATCGGGTTCGACCTTCTTGGCGGTCTTGACGGCATCCTTCAGCACGGCGTCGAACTTGTCGTCGTCGGCCTCCAGCAGCAGCTTCTGGGCCATGAAGCTGACGCTGGCATTCTTGACGCCGGGCAGTGCCTTGATGGCGGTCTCAATTTTGGCGGCGCAGTTCGCGCAGTCGACTTCGATCTTGAATTTCTTCTGCATGGTGGCAGTCTCCTTCATATATAGTAATTTTTAGTATGGGGTAACGTAGTTTGAAGGCTTCTCCCCCTGGGGGAGAAGCTGTCGCCCGCAGGCGACTGATGAGGGGAGAGTTTGCGTTATTGCCTATTGCCGGAACGCCGCCCCTCATCCGCCCTCGTGCGGGACCTCGGGCACCTCCCCCGGGGGGGAAGGCTTTCAACAATTTTATTCCTCCGTATGCTCCATGCCCAGGGCGATCATGCTGCGGACGTGGTCATCGTCGAGGGAGTAGTACATGGCCTTGCCCTCGCGGCGGAACTTGACGAGCTTGCTGGTTTTCAGCAGCCGCAGCTGGTGGCTGACGGCACTCTGGGAGATGCCCACGACCTGGGCAATATCGTTGACGCAGAGTTCGCTCTCAAACAGCGCATACAAAATTTTGATGCGGGTGGAATCGCCAAAGACGCGGAACAGCTCGGCCAAATCATAAAGCACCTCGTCGTCGGGCAGGTCATCCTGCAAACGGCGGATAGCGGCCTCGTCCAGCTGGGCGGACTCGGGGGAGCGTTCGGGCGTTTTTTCGCTCTCTGCCAATGTCATCATCCTTTCATATGTTTATTTGTTCATATGATACATCCGGAAATGGGTTTTGTCAAGCGAAAAACGCAAAAAAATCCCCCGAATGCGAAAATTCTCGCATCCGGGGGGAAATTGCTTAGTCGGTAATGGGGGTAAAGCCTGGCTCACCGGGCAAAATCACGGCGTTGTCTGCCAGCATTTTGCGGAATTCTTCTTCCGGGAAGTCGAACACGACTTCTTTGATCATGCTCGGTTCATGGACGAGGATCTTCCACGGTGCGCCGTCCGGCTGCTGCAAAAACAGGATGCCGGACACGCCGTCCAGGCTTTGGACGCCCTCGTCCGCCCAGAAGGCAGGGGAGGGGGTGACAAAATAGTGGTCGACCATTCGTCCGCCGGGGAAATCATGCTCAATGACCGCCGGGACCTCGCCCTCGGCCTGTTCGGCCTTGTATTGAAGATGCAGGTTGGAAAAGTCAGCAGCAGTCATAAGGTATTCCTTTCCGTTTCCTTGCCTCCCTCTGCGAGACAGACTCCCCCGACACGGGGGAGGTGGCGCTTGCGCCAGAAGGGGAGCGGTGGCCCCGCAGGGCCGGAGAGAGAGAACTTCGCCATTGCCCGAAATATTTCGGACTGCCGCAAGGTTTTCTCCCCCACCCGCTGCGGCGGGAGCCCCCTCGCAGAGGGGGCCAAGGAGAGCACTATTTATCAAACACGCAGACTTGCGCTCTCCGGCTCGTTGCTGCCCTCGTCGAACTCGTAGTCGTTGCCGGGCAGGATAGCGTTCAGCAGGATACCGGCGATGGCGGCGATGGCCAGACCGGACAGGTTGATGTTAACGCCCGCAATCGCAAACGTGATGCCGCCCACCGAGTTGAAGCCCAGGGCGCAGACCAGAATGACCGCGGCAATGATCAGGTTGCGGGAGTTGGTGAAGTCGACCTTGTTCTCGACAACGTTGCGCACGCCGATGGCGGAGATCATGCCGTACAGCACAAAGCTGATGCCGCCGACGATGCCGGAGGGGATCGTGTTGATGATGGCCTCAAACTTCGGGCAGAAGCTCAGGATCATCGCAAACACAGCGGCAATGCGGATGACCAGGGGATCGTAAATCTTCGTCAGGGCCAGAACGCCTGTGTTCTCGCCGTAGGTGGTGTTGGCGGGGCCGCCCAGCAGACCGGCCATGGCGGTAGCCAGACCGTCGCCCAGCAGGGTCTTGTTCAGGCCCGGGTCACGGATGTAGTTCTTGCCGGTGGTGGCGGAGATAGCGGCGATGTCGCCGATATGCTCCATCATGGTTGCCAGCGCGATGGGCACGATGGTGAACACAGCGCTGATGAAGGTCTCGCTGCCGTCAATAGCGAACAGACCCATGGAATCCTTATGCAGGGGGATGCCGAACCAGGCCGCCGCACCGATGGTCTGGAAGTCAACAGCGCCGGTCACGAGCGCAACCGCGTAGGAGACCAGCACACCGATCAGGATGGGCAGGATCTTGACCATGCCCTTGCCCCAGATGTTGCAGACGATGACGGTAGCCAGCGCCACAAAGGCCAGCAGCCAGTTGCTCTGGCAGTTGTTGATGGCGCTGGGGGCAAGGATCAGGCCGATGGCAATGATGATGGGGCCCGTGACAACAGGCGGGAAGAACTTCATCATCTTGCGGATGCCGAACGCGGTGATCAGGCCGCTGAACAGCACGTAGACCAGGCCGGACAGCGCCACAGCCGCGCAGGCGTAGGGCAGGTTCTCGGGGTTGGCACCGCCGTTCGTCACGATGGTGAAGCCGCCCAGATACGCAAAGCTGGAGCCCAGGAACGCGGGCACCTTGCCCTTGCACAGGAAGTGGAACAGCAGCGTGCCCAGACCTGCGCAGAGCAGTGTGGTGCTGACGCTCAGGCCGGTCAGCAGGGGCACCAGCACGGTTGCGCCGAACATTGCAAACATGTGCTGTGCGCCGAGGATCAACAGCTTGGGCGTGCCCAACTGTTTGGCATCATAGATGCCTTTCGAGTAATCGATTTTTTCTGCCATGAATGAAATCCTCCTCATAATGGCCGCAAAAAAAGGGGAGACCGCCGGTTCATCTTCAAACGCTACAGCCTCCCTTGCTTATCCTTAATAGTATAGCGGACTTGAGGGGAAAGTGCAAGATGCTGGGAAAAATTTGTCGCTTTGTTCGTGGGGACCGCCATGTAGGGGCCGCACATGTGCGGCCCACAGCTTTCCTGCAAACGGCTGTCCGCCTTACAAACGCGGGCCGGGCATGCCCGGCCCCTACTATCTTTTTACCTGAAAGTATGCTATATTATAAATAAAAACCAATTTAGGAGAATGTTATATGCTGACCCCCGGCATCAAAGGACACGCGGCGCTGCGTGTCACCACCGAAAACACCGCGCTGGCCATGGGCAGCGGTGAGCTGCCCGTGCTGGCCACACCCGCCGTGGCGGCCCTGATCGAAAGGGCCTGCTGGCAGTCCGTTGCGGCAGAGCTGGAGCTTGACCAAGGCACCGTCGGCACGGCGCTGACGCTGGCCCACACAGCCCCCACGCCCGTGGGCATGGTCGTACACTGCGACTGCGAGCTGACCGCCGTCGAGGACCGCCGCCTGCACTTCACCGCCCGCGTCTACGACGACGTGACCGAAATCGCCGCCGCGACCCATGAGCGGTATATTGTGGACAACGAGCGCTTCACCCGCAAGGCCAACAGCAAGCTGACGGCACAGTCCTAAAGCCTTCCCCCGAGGGGCTGCGCCCGCAGGCGCGTGTCGGAGCGCAACCGCC
>OGHJ01002034.1_pt1 | contig 18739 bp, 22 predicted proteins | sample 1571351 | NCBI WGS metagenome assembly OGHJ01 (sample SAMEA2582037, study PRJEB24529) | metagenome | biome: Human gut stool | place: China | collected 2011 | reverse complement strand
GGTATAAATTGCAATTACAGCGCAATTTTGCCACCCCGCAAAACCAGCACGTTTCCGTCCCCTTACGGGGTATAAATTGCAATGGCAAAGATTGCTGAAAACCGCTCCCCAAATCGAAAGAAATCCAGCAACCCGAACCATTCCATCTCTATTATAGATGCATCCCTCCTCAAAGAAAAGGCTTTTTCCCGAAAAACCTGAAAAATTCCGGTGCGAACCGCTCAAAAATCTCTCGGGCAGACGGCTCTCTCAAATGGGGTTCGCACCCAAAAGTCGGGAACTGCCTTGCAGGCCCCCAAAGTCAAACCTCATTGATTCCCTCACCTCCCTTGCAGACTGCTTTGCCGTTCACCCTACCAAAGCCCATGAACCCGGGCGAGTTAAGGCACGTAAAAAATAATTTTAGCGTCCAAGTTAGCTCCCCAAGGCCGTTTCACCGGCGAACAACCGCACCCCACCCAAAGCCCCCCACAAAAGAACCCAATCCCACCCATGAAAAACTCCAAAAGGTCTTGACCTGAAGTTGGGTTCAGGGCGTATGCTGAAACCAAAGAATCGGCATTCAAGCCCCAGCAAGAAGAAAAGGAGCGTTTACCCATGAAATATCCGGAGAAAGAAGCCTTTGAGCAGCAGAATATGTTTGGCACCGGTGCGCCCAACACCGCCTATGCCAAGTATTTTATCGGAGAGTCGTACCTGAACCCGCTCACCGACCCGAAGGGCGGCCTGTTTGCGGCCAACGTGACCTTTGAGCCGGGCTGCCGCAACAACTGGCACATCCACCACGCCGCCAAAGGCGGCGGGCAGCTGCTCCTCTGCGTGGCCGGCCGGGGCTGGTACCAGGAGTGGGGCAAGGAGGCCCGGGAGCTGTACCCCGGCGATGTGGTCAACATTCCGCCGAGGGTCAAGCACTGGCACGGTGCCGCCCGGGACAGCTGGTTCTCCCACCTGGCCCTGGAGGTACCCGGTGAGAACACCTCCAATGAGTGGCTGGAGGCCGTCTCCGACGAGGCATATGGACAGCTGGACTGAGTTTTCTTATGCAAAAAAGCGTTCCCCGTGCGGCTTTACAGCTGCACGGGGAACGCTTTTGCCTTCTGTTGCCTGTACCTTACTTCTTAGTGAAACGTTCGGTGAAGAAGGTGGTGAAATCCGCCAGCTCCGCCTCCTGAGAGACGTAGACATACAGCTTTTCGTCCTCCAGCCAGTCGTAGGCGTTGATGGCGATGTAGCCATGCCGGTCGGGGTAGATGACGAAGGCGTCTGTGGGGTACTTGTTCCGGTAGGCCTTCAGGATCTCCGCCCGGCGGTACCAGGTGGGCTCGCCGCAGCCGGAGAGGTCAGGGACCGTGGGCACCACCACGATGGTCTCGCTGTCTTCATTCCAGCCAACGATGAGATTGCCGATCTTGGTCTTGCTGCCGTGGACGAAGCCGTAATTGAACCGGGACACATCCTCAGTATAGCCGAAGATCAGCCGGTAGTCGCCCCCGTTCTCCACCACCTGGTCAAAGAGGGCGCGCATCTTTTTGGCGTTGGCGTTGCTCTTCTCCATGTCGATCTCGGGTCCCTTGAACAGTTTTCCGAAAAATCCCATAGCTGTATCCTCCCAGCGTCCATTTATTTGTAAGCCGCGCTGCCCGGTCTCCGGGCGGCCCGCCGCTCACGCAGAATAAAGATAAAATTTAATTTTTGTATTTATTTAGGGTGAAAAACAGATCCGCCGGGATCAGGCCGCAGCCGTGATGGCAGACGGATCTGGGTATCCTTTTCAGCGGGGCTTGTCGTCCTTCCGCATCTGCTCCAGGCAGTCCACGATGGCGCCGATCTGGACATTCACCGCCGCGTCGGCGGCCTCGGGCACCAGCAGCGGAAGGGAGGAGGGGATGGCCCGGCGGAGGACCATGACTGCCAGGCTCAGGTTGGTGAAGAGGGCCACCCGCCCGTCGTCCGGCCGGATACCGAAGCACTCCAGAAGCCGTGCAAACAGTCGAAGCTGCTTCTCCCGAAAGTGCCGGTAGCTCTCCTCAGACAGCCTGCGGAAGAGGACCTGCTGCTCCTCAATGGTCATGACGGCGATACCGTTGCGCTCGCCGTAGCAGCAGGTGCGGAGGAACCCCTCCACCCCCTCCCGCCAGGTGAGAGCCGGGTCCTCCATCAGCTGCCGGGCACAGGCCAGGATCTTGGGCTGCTGGTGGTACAGAGTCTCCACGATCAGGTCCTCTTTGCTGGAAAAAAAGGTGTAGAAGAAGGTGCGGGAGATGCCCACCGCCCGGTAAATCTGCTCCACCGTAGTGTGCTGGATGCCCTGTCGGGCCATGAGCACCAGGGCGGTGGTGACCAACGCCTCCCGGATGCGTTCCCGCTCCTCCTCGGAATAGGCCACTTTAGGCACTTCCCCACCTCCGCTTCATAAAGATTATTTTTAAAATTTGTCTTTATTTTACCACGCAGGTCCTCACAGGGCAAGAGGGTATGGGACGGTTTGCCCCCAGCGGTCTTTTGTGGTATCCTATACCGGAACAACGACCAAAAAGGAGACCACCCATGGAATATCTGGAGATCGTCAAAGACCCCGCCGGCCATATGGGCCAGAACCGGAACCTGCCGCCGGACCTGAAAACCAAGGCCCGGCAGCTGTGCTGGGAGTTCAACCAGTCCCCGCCTGACGCTGTCGAGCGGCGGCAGGAGATCCTGAGGGAGCTCTTCGGCACCTGCCATCCCCTGACCTTCATCGAGCCCTCCTTCCGCTGCGACTTTGGCTTCAACATCCACACCCACGGCCTGGCCGTCATCAATTATAACTGCGTCATCCTGGACACCTCCCCTGTCCACATCGGGGCAGGCGCCTTCATCGCGCCGGGGGTCTGCCTGAGCTGCGCCGGCCACTCCATCGACCCGGAGCAGCGCTCGTCCGGCATCAGCACCTCCAGACCCATAACCCTGGAGGAGGACGTGTGGATCGGCGCCAATTCCGTGGTCTGCGGCGGCGTCACCATCGGCAAGGGCTCCGTCATCGGCGCGGGCAGTGTGGTCACACGGGACATTCCGGCGGGCGTGGTGGCTGCCGGGGTGCCCTGCCGCCCCATCCGGCCCATCACCGAGCAGGACAAGATTTCGCCGGAGCAGCTGTCCTTTTAAGGAGGGAATGAGATATGATCCTCTATTTTTCCGGCACCGGCAACAGCCGTGCCTGCGCCAAGTGGCTGTCCAATACTCTGGGGGACGACTGCCGGGCCGTCTTTTCCTTTATCCGTGACGGCATCGCGGGGGAGTTCGTCTCCCAGACTCCCTGGGTCTTTGTGGTCCCCACCTACAGCTGGCGGCTTCCCCGGGTATTCGTTGATTTTCTCCGCACCAGCCGTCTCTCCGGCGCACGGGACGCCTACTTCGTCATGACCTGCGGTCAGGACATCGGCGCCGCCCCCCGGTACAACCGCGCCCTCTGCGCCCAGCTGGGCCTGCGCTGCCGGGGGACTCTGACGGTGGTCATGCCGGAGAACTATATCGCCATGTTTTCCGCCCCCACGCCGGAGGAGGCCCTTCCCATCCTGGCCGCCGCCCGTCCCGCGCTGGAGCAGGCCGCCGCCTGCATCCGGCAGGGGGAAAACTTCCCCGAGGGGAAGATCGGTCCGCTGGACCGTCTGAAGTCCGGCCTGGTCAACGACCTCTTCTACCGTTTCCAGGTGAAGGACCGCCCCTTCACGGTCTCCGATGCCTGCATCGCCTGCGGCAAGTGTGAGCGGGACTGTCCCCTGGGCAACATCCGCCTGGAGGGCAGACGGCCGGTGTGGGGTGGGCGGTGCACCCACTGCATGGCCTGCATCTGCGGCTGCCCCACGGCGGCCATCGAGTATGGGAAGATCAGCCGGGGCAAGTCCCGGTATCAGTGTCCCGAGGAGCCCTTCCGCCCCTGACCCCGTTGGGCAAATCGCCCTTTTCGGCCCGCCGTTTTTCAGAGAGAATTTTGTTCAAAAACACCTTTGAAAATCCATCTTCCCTTTGGTATGATAAATGTACAACGTGTGGCTATCATCGGCGTAAATCCGGTTGATGGCCACACGTTGTTTTCTTTTCCACCAAACATTTGAGAGGAGGCAGCCTATGTTCGGTCAGGCCATGAATCCCATCATCCGCTCCGATGGCAGCCCCAAATTTGCCATGGCCGCTACTCTGGCCGGCGCCGTGGTCAACATCATCCTGGACCCTGTCTTTATTTTTGGCTTCCAATGGGGCATGATGGGCGCCGCCGTGGCCACCGTCCTGGGCCAGATCCTCACCGCCATTCTCTCGATCGGATACCTCTGCCGCATGCGCTCCGTCACCCTGGACCGGAGCTGCTTCTGCCTGCACTGGAACCTCATGAACAAGTTCCTCCCCCTCGGCATCTGCAGCCTGCTCTCCCAGATCTCCCTTGTCGCCGCCATGGCCGCCATCAACAACATGATCCGCCAGTACGGCGCCCTGGACCCTATTTTCGGCCAGACTCAGTACGCTCAGATCCCCATGGCGGTGGTGGGCATCGTCATGAAGTTCTTCCAGATCGTCATTTCCATCGCTGTTGGCATGGCGGCGGGATGCATCCCCATCGTGGGCTACAACATCGGTGCCGGACGGAAGGACCGGGCCAAAGACCTGTTTACCCATCTGCTTTTGGCTGAGGCAGCGGTGGGCGCCGTGGCCCTTCTCATCGTGGAGCTTCTCCCCATGCAGCTCATCTCCATCTTCGGTGCCGCCAACGAGAGCACCTACTACACCGAATTCGCCATCAAGTCCTTCCGCATCTACCTCTGCATGATGATCTTCGCCTGCGTCAACAAGGGCACCTTCATCTACCTTCAGTCCCTGGGCAAAGCCCTGGCCTCCACCGCCCTCTCCATGCTCCGTGAGGTGGTCTTCGGCGTTGGCTTCGCCCTTCTCCTGCCCCGCTTCTACGGTCTGGACGGCGTTCTCTATTCCATGCCGGTGTCGGATATCCTGACCTTCCTGGTGGCGGTCATCATGATCCGCTACACCTATCGCCAGCTCTCCCAGCCGGAGCAGCCATCCCCCCAGTGACCCAAGGAGGTGTGTCATGAAACACAGAATCATCACCATCAGCCGCGAGTTCGGCAGCGGCGGCCGCACCATCGGCAAGCAGGCCGCGGAGCGGCTCGGGCTTTCCTGCTACGACCATGAGCTCATTGACCGCATGGCCGAGGAGAGCGGCTTTGCCAAGGAATATATTCAGGAAAAAGCAGAGTACGCCAACTACGGCAGCTGGCTGGCCAACGCCTTTTCCAACCGGGCCATGGAGGGCATCTCCAACCAGGACTACCTGTGGAGCGTCCAGCGCAGGGTCATCCTGGACCTGGCCGGGCAGGGTCCCTGCGTCATCGTGGGCCGCTGTGCCGACTACATTCTTCGGGAGGAGGCCCAGTGTCTCAAGGTCTTTGTTCACGCCGACCTGGACAAGCGTGCCGACCGCATCGTCCGGCTCTACGGCCAGCGGGAGGAGGCGCCCGTCAAGCGCCTCAAGGACAAGGATAAACGCCGGGCCTCCTATTACAAATTCTATACCGACCTGGACTGGGGCGACGTGCGCAACTACCACCTGGCCCTGGACAGCGGCGTCCTGGGCATCGATACCTGCGTAGACATCATCGTGAACACCTACCGTCAGATGTCCTCCGGCACCTGAATCGGTTCCGACCCCTAAACAGCAGACGGGCGGAACGGCCGGTGGCCGTTCCGCCCGCTTTTTGTTTCTCACCGGCCCGCCTTCACCGTGCGTGCCTTCATCAGGTCGTAGGTACGCAGGAAGGGCGTCACTGCCGCTCCCGCCTCCAGGTGGTGGAGCAGGATGCGCCCGCAGGCCTCGCTGTCGCTGCCCGCCCGGTGGTGATCCAGCTCAATGCCCAGGTGGTCGCACAGGGTGTTCAGCCGGTGATTGGGAAGCCCCGGCAGCAGCCGGCGGCTCATCTGGCAGGTACAGGCATAGGGGACCTGCTCCCGCCAGAAAAGCCCGTAGGCCCGCAGGCACTTGGCCAGCACCGACATATCGAACTGGGCGTTGTGGGCCACCAGCAGCCCGCTCTCAAAGATGGGACGCAGCCTTTCCCACGCCTCCAGGAAGGTGGGCTGTCCGGCCACCATCTGAGGGGTGATGCCGGTAAGGGCGACATTGAAGGACTCAAAGGGGACCTCCGGGTCCACCAGAAGATCATAGGTCTCCGTCACCCTTCCCCCCTCCACCACCGCCACACCAATGGCGCTCATGCGGTCGTTGTTGTGGTTGGGGGTCTCCACATCAAAGGCGATATAGCGCTGGTATCCCATGCCCTGTCTCTCCATTCCCTTCGGGCCGAGGCCCGGCGTTTTCCCCCTATTCTACCACAGTTCGACCCGCCCTGGAAGAGACGTCTTTACAGTACCGGGCATTGTGCGTATACTAAAGTCAGAACTTGTATCAATGGGAACGACCCAGCAGAGGAGGAGCCATGGCCCAGATCATTACCGTCACCGACCTCGCCCATCCCGGGCTCTCCCCTTACGCCCGGCTCACCGAGCGGCAGCTCCGCAGCAAGCGGGACCCGGAGGAGGCCCTTTTCATCGCCGAGAGCCCCAAGGTCATCGGCCACGCCCTGGACGCCGGCTATGTGCCCGTCTCCCTTCTCATAGAGGAAAAACACCTTCGTGGTCAGGGCGCGCCCCTCCTGGAGCGTTGCGGAGACATTCCCGTCTACACCGGGGCGAGCGCCCTTCTGGAAGCCCTCACCGGCTACCGGCTGACCCGGGGCATCCTGTGCGCCATGCGGCGGCCTGCCCTGCCCACGGTGGAGGACATCTGCGCCGGTGCCCGGCGGGTGGCCGTGCTGGAGGGCATCGTGGACCCCACCAATGTGGGCGCCGTCTTCCGCTCCGCCGCCGCCCTCCACATGGACGCCGTGCTGGTCACCCCCACCTGCTGCGACCCCCTCCACCGCCGCTCGGTGCGGGTGAGCATGGGCACCCTCTTTCAGGTCCCCTGGACGGTGATCGGCAGCCAGGCAGGCGACTGGCCCCACCCGGGGCTGGAACGGCTGAAGGCCCTGGGCTTCGCCACCGCTGCCATGGCCCTGGACGCCCGGGCCGTCACCATCGAGGACCCCCGGCTCCGCTCGGAGGAGCGGCTGGCCATCGTGCTGGGCACCGAGGGGGACGGCCTCTCCTCCCATACCATCGCCGGGTGCGACTACACCGTGTGCATCCCTATGGCCCACGGAGTGGACTCCCTCAACGTGGCGGCGGCCAGCGCCGTGGCCTTCTGGGAGCTGCGGGCGCGGTAGGTCCGAAAGGAGACGTGAGCATGGAGCGAAACGAGCACTACGAGAGCGACCTTCTCTTTTTCTTCGACGGAAAGCCCCTGGAGCTGGACCTCTACCAGGCTCTTTTTGCCCGAATGGAGGCCGCCTTCCCACAGGCCTCGGTGAAGGTCCAGAAGAGCCAGATCAGCTTTTATGATCGTCACCTCTTTGCCGCCGCCTCCCTCCCCGTCCGGCGGAAGAAAAGCTGGCCGGAACACTGCCTGGTGGTCACCGTAGGCCTGAACCGGCGGCTGGACTCCCCCCGGGTGGCGGTGGCAGTGGCGCCCTACCCCGGCCGGTGGACCCACCACATCCTCCTTACCGCCCCGGAGGAGATCGACGGCGAGCTGATGTGCTGGCTGGAGGAGGCCCGGAACTTCGCCGTCAGCAAGCGGTAAGTGAGGTGCTGTATGTCTCTCTCCTATTGCAAACTGGAAATTTTTATACCCGAGAGCCATCTGGAGGCCCTGCGGGCCGCCCTTCAGTCGGTGGACGCGGGCCATATCGGCGCCTATGACGGCTGCCTCTCCTATTCCCCTGTTACCAGCTGCTGGCGTCCCCTCCCCGGCACCACTCCCTATCTGGGCCGGGTGGGGGAGCTGTGCACCGCCACCGAGCTGAAGGTGGAGGTCACCTGCCGGGTGGCCGATCTGGAAAAGACCGTCGCCGCCGTCAAGGCGGTCCACCCCTACGAGGAGCCCGTCATCAACGCCATCCCCCTGCTCTCCACCGGCCTGGGGGAGTAATCAGGAAAGGAAGTGGGCCTATGCTGGCCTATACCTACGTGGGCCGGGGCGACCTCCGGCCGCTGGAAAAGCCCGAGCCGGTGCTGCTGGAGGACCGGGACGCCATCGTCCGGGTCACCCTCTCCAGCATCTGCACCAGCGACCTCCACATCAAGCACGGCTCGGTGCCCCGGGCGGTGCCCGGCATCACCCTGGGACATGAGATGGTGGGCATCGTGGAGGAGGTGGGCGCCGCCGTTACACGGGTGAAGCCCGGCGACCGGGTGGCGGTGAACGTGGAGACCTTCTGCGGGGCCTGCTTCTTCTGCCGCCACGGCTGGGTCAACAACTGTGTCCACCCCCAGGGCGGCTGGGCCCTGGGCTGCCGCATCGACGGCGGACAGGCCCCCTTTGTCCGGGTGCCCCTGGCCGACCAAGGTCTCACCCCCATCCCCGCCGGGGTGAGCGATGCCCAGGCTCTCTTTGTGGGAGACATCCTGGCCACCGGCTATTGGGCCTCCCAGATTACCTCCGTGGGGCCGGAGGACACCGTCCTCCTCATCGGCGCCGGGCCCACCGGCGTGTGCACCCTCCAGTGCCTGCTGCTCCAGAGCCCCAAGCGGGTCATCGTCTGTGAGCGTGACCCACAGCGCCGGGCCTTTGTGGAACAGCACTATCCCCAGGTGCTGACGGCGGGGCCCGAAGAGGTCCTCCACTTCGTTCTGTCCCACTCCGACCACGGCGGCGCCGACGCCGTCATCGAGGCGGCGGGCACCGAGGACACCTTCCGTCTGGCCTGGCAGTGCGCCCGGCCTAATGCCGTGGTGACGGTGGTGGCCCTCTACGACGGTCCCCAGGTCCTCCCTCTCCCCGATATGTACGGCAAGAACCTCACCTTCAAGACCGGCGGGGTGGACGGCTGCAACTGCGCCGAGACCCTGGACCTCATCGCCGCCGGGAGGCTGGACACCACGCCCCTCATCACCCACACCTATCCCCTCCGGGACATCGCCGCCGCCTATGATCTCTTTGAGAAGCACCAGGACGGCGTCATCAAGGTGGCCATCGACATGGCCCTGTAATCAACGAAAAGGAGCGATCTCATATGCTGGAAGCCGGCGTCAAAGCCCCCGCCTTCACCCTCCCCGACAAGGACGGCAACCCCGTCTCCCTCTCCGACTTTTTGGGCAAAAAGGTCATTCTCTACTTCTACCCCAAGGACAACACCCCCGGCTGCACCCGGCAGGCCTGCGCCTTTGCCGGCAGCTATGACGCCTTCCGGGACCTGGACGCGGTGGTCATCGGGGTGAGCAAGGACTCCACCGCCTCCCACCAGAGGTTTGCCGAAAAATATAACCTCCCCTTCCTCCTTCTCTCCGACCCGGAGCTGGGCGTTCTCCAGGCCTACGGCGTCTGGCAGGAGAAGAAGCTCTACGGCAAGGTGAGCATGGGGGTGGTCCGCACCACCTTCATCATCGATGAAAACGGCGTCATTGAGAAGGTGATGCCCAAGGTGAAGCCCGACACCAACGCCGCCGATATCCTGGCCTATCTCCAAGGCTGAACACCGGTGTCTCAGCGGGGGTCCATCAGATTCTGGTACCGGCTGTGAAGGACCTGGTCAGGATACCACCGGTCCAGGGCGGCGGCCACCGGGCCGGCGGCCGGATGCCCCTCCCGCCGCTCCTCCATCCGCAGCATGGCGGCGGCAGAGAGAACGGTGTCCGCCGCCAGCAGCAGGGAGATCACCTGGAGGACGGTCCGCTCCACTCTGGGCGGCAGGCGGTCGGTCAGGGCGGTGAGGGCCGGAAAGCCCCGATAGATCCACAGCACGGCGCCCAGCCCCCACAGCAGGGCGAAGAGCAGATTGGTCCGCCCTTCCAGATGGAAGGGCATATAGGAGTAGTCCCAAAAGATCCTGTGGAACATGGCCTCCCCGGCCGCGCTGGCCACATACTCAAAGCCGCCCCCCAGCAGTCCGCCGGTCAGCAGCAATACCCAAGGTCCCCGGTAGCGAAAGGGCCACAGGCACCAGGTCACCAGGACGGCGCCCAGTCCCCATACCAGACTGAAGGGGCCGTAGAGCAGGCTGCTGCGGCTCATGACCACTCCCGTGGCGCTCCAAACATACAGCACCTCCAGCCGCTCCCCTATAAAGGCAGCGGTCAGGAAGGTCCAGATCAGATGCCGGAACGCCGGCGGGTCAGACCGATTGGGAGTCAAAACATCTCGATCCACAGCGGCACCTCCAAAAGCAGTCTGTCCCGCTGGACCCGGCATGATGCGGCCATACGCCTGCATAACTTTTTCCATTTCACACACACTGAAGCATATGAGAGGAGGCACAGACATGGAGCGTGGATTCTGTACGGCCGGCTGCAGCGCCCTGAGCTGGGATACGAAAGATGGCAAACACCTCTGGGGCAGGAACTACGACTTTGACCGCCTGGCAGAGGGGACCCAGGTCACGTTTCTCCCCCGGGGAACCGCCTATGCTCCGGTAGCCGGCGGCAGCGGAGAGACCCTTCGTTACGCCTGCGCCGGGACCGGCCTGCTCCTTCCCCAAAACCCGGTGCTCTACGAGGGGTTAAACGATCAGGGACTCATGGGCGGGCAGCTCTACTACCGGAGCTTTGCCGCCTATCCCGACGGTCTTGACACCGGCAAACGGCCCGTCCAGCCCCCCTTCCTCCTCCTCCATCTGCTGGGTCAGTGCGCTACGGTGGAGGAGGCCGTCCGCTGCCTGGAGGAAGAGATCTGTTTGGCGAACATCCCCTTCCTGGGGGCGGTGCCGCCCCTCCACTGGTCCCTCTCCGACCGGACCGGGGAGACCGTGGTGATAGAGCCCAACGCCGACGGCCTCCATATCTATCGAAACACCATCGGCGTCATGACCAACAGCCCCAGCTACCCCTGGCACCGGACCAACCTCCTCAACTACGCCGGACTCCGGGATCTGGACTACGCCCAGACCCCCTTCGGGGACGGCCAGGAGCAGTGCTTCTCTGGCAGCGGCGCCCAGGGCCTCCCCGGCGACTGGAGCTCCCCCTCCCGCTTTGTCCGTTTGGCCTTCCTGCGGCGTTTCGCCCTGCCCGGCAAGGACGAAGAGACAGGAGTGAGCCGAATGTTCCGCCTCTTCCAGAGCGCCGCCTTCCCTCTGGGTGCGGTGCAGGTGAGCCACCAGACTCCCGCCACCGAGCTGGACGCCGATGTCCTGCCCTACGACTACACCGTCTACACCGGCATCTGCTGCGCCGAATCCCTCCGGTACTACTGGACCACCTACGAGGGCCAGCAGATACGGTATCTGGATCTGGGCGCTCTGCTGGAACATCAGACGCCCCTCCAGTTTCCGATGGAACAGACCCTGGGTTTCCTTCCAGTTACTCCATGAAATGTGCAGCGGCCCTCCCACAGAAAGCCTGTGGGAGGGCCGCTGCTATATGAGGTGGAAAGAGAGAAAAGCGTGGTCAATCGGTCCGCAGGGCGGCCACCGGTGTGAGGCCGGAGGCCATGATGGCCGGGTACATACCGAAGGCAATGCCCAGCAGCACCGAGAAGAGGAAGGCCCCCGTGGCCAGGACGGGGTCCGGGAAGAGGACCAGCTTCAGGATAAGCTTACCCGCGATGAGGGTGCCGACGAGCCCCATGAGGATGCCTAACACCCCGCCCAGGCCGCACACCATGGCCGACTCCACCAGGAACTGGAGGAGGATGGAGGCACGGGGCGCGCCGATGGCCTTGCGGATGCCGATCTCCCGGGTGCGCTCCGACACGGTGACCAGCATGATGTTCATGATACCGATGCCGCCCACCAGCAGGGAGATGCCGGCGATGCCGCCCAGCACCAGGCTCATGGTGGTATTCTGCTGCTTGGCGTCATCGATGAACTGTTCATCCGACTGCACCGAGCAGTTGTCCTTGCCCACCAGGCCCTCCAGATAACCGCTCAGGAGGGTGATGGCCTGCTTCACTGCCGCCCGGTTCTTGGCCTTGGCCGTGAAGCTGGTGATGCGCTCCTGGTTATTCAAAATGCGGGTGGCCGTCTCCGGCACCACCGCCATATTGTCCATGGAGTAGTCCGAATCCGGGTCCTTGGCCCGGTAGACCCCGATGACCTGGAAGGGCTGACCGCCGATGCGTACCTTTTTGCCCACCGGGTCCACATGGTCAAAGAGATAGGAGGCCGTCTTGGCGCCCAGCACCACCACATTCCGGCAGAGCTTGCTGTCCAGGTAGCTCAGGTCCCGGCCCTTGCCGATCTGGAAGTTGTTGCAGATGGAGTAGGATGTATTCCCAAGGTGGATGCTGGGTCCGCCGGTCTCCATCTTGGTGGTGTTCCTGGCACCGTAGCTGATGGGCATGCTCAGGTCCACATCCGGCGTAATACCGGAAAAGACATCCTTCCGCCGGTCACAGTACTCATAGATCAGCTCCTTGAGCCCCGGCCGCTCCCGGCCGTGGATGAGCACCGTCACCTTGTTGTTGCCCAGCCGCTCAAAGTACTCCAGCATCTTCTGGTTGGAGCCCTTGACCACCGACACCATGATGACCACGGATGCTACGCCGATGATGATGCCCAGCATGGTGAGGATGGCCCGTACCTTCTTCGCTGTGATGGACCGGAGCGCCATTTTGAAGGCCTGTACGATGTTCATATCTGCTCCCTTCCGCCGCATTTCGGCGTCTTTTGATCAAGGCCCGCCCCATGGCGGGTCATCATCCTCTCCAGGAATGGCCAGAAGTGTTCCGGCTCTCCCCGGGTAAAGCCGCTGTTTGCCACCACAATGGCCTCTCCGCTGTCCAGCTGGAGCACCGAGAGGGTGCTCAGCCGCTTTACCCGGACGATCTGGTCGTAGTCGGCCCAGAAGGTCTCCGCTCCCTCGGTGACCCGGATGCGGGGCCCAAACTCCACGATGCCCACACGCTCCGGACCGGTTTTGGTCCGGCCCGCCCGCAGGCGGGGCAGCAGCCGGGCGCTGACGGCGGCGGCCAGGGCCAGCAGCCCCAGCCCCAGACACAGTCCACCCTCCAGCCAGAGTCCGGCCTGGGTCAGCAGGGCGTACACCAGTACGCCGATCGCGCTCAGAATAAGGCAGCCCCAGCTCAGATCACGGGCCACCGACTCCCGCAGATAGGCCTGGAGCAGTCCCTCTCCGGCGGGATATTGATTGACATATGGACAGAGCAAGGCTGTGTCCCCCTTTTCCGGCGCTTGACTCCGGCACCGTTCTTTTCTGAACACAGAATAGCACGCAAATCTTACCGTTCCCCTAAAGCCCTTTCTTAATTTTTCTTAACTGCGCAAAAAACTGCCCCGGAGACGTGCCGCAGCACGTCTCCGGGGCAGCTTTCCTATACCGCTTTGAAAAAGAGGGTGACCTGGAAGCCGTCATCGGTCTCTGTACGGTCCAGCCTTCCCCCCATCTGCTCCATGACTCTGGAGGCGCTGGCCAGACCTACGCCGCTGCTCTCCGCCCCGTCGAAGGAGACGCGTAGAGCGTTGGCGATCCGCACCCCCATGAAATCCTCCTGGTCCAGGAGCGCGATGGTCACAGGCTTGCAGGGATCGGCGTACTTCAGAAGATTGGAGGTCAGGTTGTCCAGCACCCGGGCCGCCCCCTCGCAGTCCACGACCACCTGACGGCCGCTCCAGGGCAGGTCGGCCTCCACCCGGAAGCCCCGCTGGGTAAGGCAGGCCGCCAGCTCAGAGAGGGCGTCCCCCACGCCGGCCTCCATGCTCACCGTCTCGGTATGCCCCGCCTGTGTCTCCTCGCTGGAGCGCGCGTAGCGGAACAGGTGGTCGGCCAAGGAGCGCATCTGCTCTACCTTGCCCTCCAGCCGGTCCAGGTACTCCTCCCGCTTCTCCGCTTCACCGCCGTTCCGGCGCAGGAGCTCCACGTAGAGAAGAATGGCGGTGAGGGGGGTGCGCAGGTCGTGGGACATCTCGGTGACCATGCGCTGGTTGGCCTGGGTCAGCTCCCGTTCCCGCTCCCCCTGCCGCCGGAAGGAATCCCGCATGGCGTCCAGCCCCCGGGCCAGGTCGGCGAGCTCGTCCTGTCCCCGGATGGTGATGGGCACATCCAGGGTCCCTCCCTCCAGCACGCCAATCTCATGGCTCAGCTGGCGGATGTAGGTGATGGTGCCCTGAATTCCCGCCATGACGATCCCCAAAAACACCAGAAAAGCCCCGGCCAGGGAGATCACCAGCAGCCGCACATCGTACTGATAGTAGTAATAGCCGTACAGCCAGACGGTGGCCGGTCCGTCGGCAAACGCCACATCGTGGTAGTTCCCCCACTCATAATACTGCCCCGCAGACGGGTAGGCGGTAAAGTCGGCTTCGGGATAGAAGGAGTCATAGGTCACCATACCATCCCGCACCACCTGAATGGACACCACATTCTGACGGTAGACCCACTGAGTGAGCTTGTCGGCGTCCCAGGCCGTCACCGACTCCGCCTGGATATAGCTGCGCAGGTCATCCAGATACCGCTGGTCCTGCCGCTGGACAAAGTCCTCGCTGGTGAGGTAGCGCTCCAGCAGGGTCCGCCCCGCCAGATCCAGCCCCAGATAGCACAGCCCCGCCACAAGTGCCGCAAACACCAGCAGCCGGCCCAGTCTGGCCCGGATGGAGCTTCGCCTATTCCACAGCTTCAAAGCGATACCCCTTTCCCCACTCGGTGACAATGCGCCTGGGCTGCTGCGGGTCCCGCTCCACCTTCAGCCGCAGCTTCCGCACATGGACCATCACGGTTCCCGCGCAGCTGTAAAAATAGGGCTCCTCCCACACCCGCTCGTAGAGGGTCTGGGCGGAGAAGATGGTCCCGGGATATTCCATCAGCAGCCGCAGGAGGCGGTACTCCAGCCCGGAGAGCCGCACCTCCCTGCCGTCCACCCAAACCTGGTTGCCCACGGTGCTCAGCCGGACGCCGCCGGCATTTAGAATGGACGGCTCCTCCCGAACAGGAGCGGCGTTTTTCCCGCGGTAGACCCGGTAGCGCCGCAGCAGGGCCCGGGTGCGCATCAGCAGCTCCGTATAGGAAAAGGGCTTTGTGAGGTAGTCGTCCCCACCGGCCATGAGGCCGATGAGCTTGTCCGACTCCTGGGCCCGGGCGGTGAGAAAGAGGACCGGCACGTTGGAGACCTTCCGCAGCTCCTGGCACACCTTCAGACCCGACATACCCGGCATCATCACATCCAGGATCACCAGGTCGGTATTCTCCCCCGCCAGGGCCAGTCCCGTCTCCCCATCCGCCGCCTCGTCCACAACGTAGCCCTCGCTCTCCAGCAGCAGGCGCACTCCCTCCCGGATGTCCGGGTCGTCTTCGATCAGGAGAATTCTGGTCTCATCCACGGCGTTCCGCCCCCTTCCCTCCGGTCCAGCCGGAGATGTGCTCCCATTGTACCCGGTATCTCATCGGGATGCAACACGATTCCATTCCCGGGTTGACATTCTTCGTCACCGTGCTATAATTTTTCCGGGGAGCTCGTGCGGCGGGCTGAGAGGGAGTCATCCAACTCCGACCCTTTGACCTGATTTGGGTAATGCCAACGTAGGGATGTGAGCTTGGTGAAAGCGGACGCGTCATGTTGGCGCGTCCGTTTTTTTCATTTTTCGGAGGTGAGCGACGGTACAACAGCGAGCATGCTCAGCCTTGGGCATGGCGGCAGAGGGGGAGCGCCCTGTGCCGCGGGCAAAGACCGCGATGGGAAGCCGTGTTCCGGCGTGAGAGGAGGCCAGCAAGCCTCGACCGTCCGGCGCGTCATGCGCCGGAAAACCGAAAAAGGAGCTGTTATCCATGGATCACACCCGCGTCAAAAAGCTCTCGGCCGCCGGTCTGCTCACCGCCGTGGCCGTGGTGGGGAGCCTCTTTTCCTTCCCCGTGCTGGGCTCCCAGTGCGCCCCCGTCCAGCACATGGTCAACATCGTCTGCGCCGTCTGTTTGGGGCCCTGGTACGGTGTGGGGGTGGCCTTCGCCGCCAGCCTCATCCGCAACCTGCTGAGCTTGGGCACCCCCATGGCCTTCCCCGGCAGCATGCTGGGCGCCCTCCTCTGCGGCCTCGTGTACGCCAAATTCCCCCGGCTGCCGGCCGCCTGCCTGGCCGAGGTCTTCGGCACTGCCGTGCTGGGCGGCCTGTGCGCCTACCCCGTGGCCATCTTCATCGTGGGCAAGAACGCCGGCGAGATCGCCTTCTACGCCTACATCGTCCCCTTCCTCATCTCCACCGCCGTCGGCGCCATTCTGGCCGGCGCCGCCCTGGGTGTGCTGGACCGGGCCGGAGTGCTGCGGACATGGCAGCTCCGACGGCCTCAGGAGGGATGATATGGACGGCACTGTTGTAGAGGCGGTGCGGGAAACCGCCCCCCTCATCCACTGCATCACCAACTATGTCACCGCCAACGATGTGGCCAACCTCCTGCTGGCCATTGGCGCCCGGCCCGTCATGGCCGACGACCCGGCGGAGGCCGCCGAGATCACTCTGGCCGCCCAGGGCCTCTGCCTCAACCTGGGCACCCTCCACAGCGCCTCCGTTCCCGCCATGTACGCCGCCGGCGCGGCGGCCGTCTCCAGGGGCATCCCCCTGGTGCTGGACCCGGTAGGGGCGGGGAGCAGCACCTTCCGCACCCGGACCGCCCGGGAGCTGACCCGGGCCCTCCGCCCCGCCGTCCTCCGCTGCAACCCCACGGAGCTCTCCGCCCTGGCGGGCCGGGACGGGGGTGGCGCCGGGGTGGACGCCGCCCCCGCCGACCGGATCACCGAGGCCAATCTGGGCGACTCCGCCCGGCGCATCGCCGCCCAGGCCCGAGAACTGGGCGCTGTGGTGGCCGTCACCGGCGCCGTGGACCTGGTCACCGATGGCACCACCTGCTACGCCGTACGCAACGGCCGGCCAGAGATGGGCCGGGTCACCGGCACTGGCTGCCAGCTCTCCGCCCTCCTCACCGCCTTCCTCGCCGTCCAGCCGTCCAAACCCCTGGAAGCCGCCCTTGGGGCGGTGTGCGCCATGGGTCTGGCCGGAGAGCTGGCCTGGGGGCGGATGGCACCCGGTGACGGCAACGCCGCCTACCGGGGCCGTATCATCGACGCCGTCTATCACCTGTCCGGCCAAGCGCTGGAGAAAGGAGCCAACTATGAAGCTCTCCCCCTCTGACCTGCGGCTCTACGCCGTCACCGACCGCCGCGCCCTTCCCGCCGGGTTCACCCTGGCCCAGGCGGTGGAGGCCGCCCTGGGCGGCGGCGTCACCTGCCTCCAGCTCCGGGAGAAGGAGACCTCCGCCGGGGAAATCCTGGCCCTGGCCCGCACCCTTCTCCCCCTGTGCCGGGCCCGGAGGGTCCCCCTCCTCATCAACGACCGGGTGGACATCGCCCTGGCCGCCGGGGCCGACGGGGTACACCTGGGCCAGGACGACCTGCCCCTCCCCGAGGCCCGGGCCCTGCTGGGTCCCGACCGCATCCTGGGGGCCACCGCCCACACCGTGGAGGAGGCCCTCCGGGCCCAGGCGGAGGGGGCGGACTACCTGGGGGTGGGGGCCATGTTCCCCACCGGCACCAAGACCAACACCATCCCCACCTCGGCGGACACCCTGAAGGCCATCTGTGCCGCCGTGTCCATCCCTGTGGTGGCCATCGGCGGTGTCACCGCCCAGAACCTGCCCACTCTGGCCGGCACCGGCATCGCCGGGGCCGCCGTGGTGAGCGCCATCTTCTCCCAGAGCGACCTCACCGCCGCCGCCCGCACCCTGCGGGCTGCCGCGGACCTGGCCGCCCGCTGACACAAGTTCACCCATCGCGGCGGATCGGGGGCACCACCTTCCGTCGCGTAACAAAACGGCACTGCTGAAAGGAGCATTCTTATGGTCACAGCATTGACGATCGCTGGGAGCGACCCCAGCGGAGGCGCCGGTATCCAGGCAGACATCAAGACCATGACCGTCCACGGCGTGTACGCCATGAGCGCCATCACGGCCCTGACCGCCCAGAACACCACCGGCGTCACAGGCATTCTGGAAGTCCCGCCCGAGTTTCTCGAACAGCAGCTGGAGAGTATCTTTACCGACATCCCGCCCCGGGCGGTGAAGGTGGGGATGGTCTCCTCCGCCCCCCTCATCCGTACCATTGCCCGGGTGCTGGCCAAATACCGGCCCGCCCACGTGGTGGTGGACCCGGTGATGGTTGCCACCAGCGGCTCCCGGCTGCTGTCGGAGGAGGCGGTCTCCACCCTGAAGGCGGAGCTCCTGCCCCTGGCGGAGATCCTCACCCCCAACATCCCTGAGGCGGAGGTCCTCTCCGGCCGGTCCATCTCCTCTGAACAGGACATGGAGACCGCCGCCGCGGCCATCGGCCAGATGATCGCCCAGACCGGACCGCCGGTCTACGATATCCCCCGCCCAGCGTCCGACTCCCGCCCGGCGTCCGACTCCCGGCCCCTCAGCGCTCCCGCAACGAAAACGAGCGGAGCCGCCGCTCCGCTCATGAAAAAAGGCGTTATCATCCGCCACATGGTCCTGCCCTCCCACCGGCGCGACTCCATCGCCCTGCTGCGCTGGATCAAAGAACACTACCCCGACGGCCATTATCTGATCAGCCTGATGAGCCAGTACACGCCCTTTTTCCACAGCAAGGACTACCCTGAGTTAAACCGCCGCATCACCACCTACGAGTACAACCAGGTGGTGGACGAGGC
>OGHJ01002032.1_pt1 | contig 18779 bp, 18 predicted proteins | sample 1571351 | NCBI WGS metagenome assembly OGHJ01 (sample SAMEA2582037, study PRJEB24529) | metagenome | biome: Human gut stool | place: China | collected 2011 | reverse complement strand
ACCAAAATCTGTCACAACAACGCTGAACAGACCGGCATTCCTATTTCTTTGAAAAATCTCTGGTAATCTCTTATAAAGTAGGCTATAATAAAGCGAAAAAACATTTAGTAGCTGAACAGACTTAGAGAAAGAGGGTGAAGGAAATGCACAAATTTATGCGCACCATTGGATTTGGCGGCTGCGACAGTGATCTGGAAATGGATAAGATCATGCGTAAGCTTGCAAAGACAGCATCAAAAACAGCTGTATTAGAAAGAAAAGACCATCCCACACTTTATGATCTGCGGGCGGAACTGGCACCGGGAATGGGAATTGCCATGATCGGGCAGATGACAGAAAAAGGGACTTTTAAGCGGGAATATGCGTTCCCTTATGTAACTGGCAGTGATATTTCATCTACTGCTGAATGCTCCATCCAGCGCCATGCGGAGCGGGAAACATATGCCGGTCTTTTAGATGAATACCGCGTAGGCATTTCCCTTATCTTTTATATGACCAATTCCATTGAATACAGGAGCCGCCGCAGTAAGCGTCTTCCAGTGCTGGCAAAAAATATCTGCCTCTCCGGACTTGCTTCCCAGGGAAAGATCCTGCTGCCGGTAAAAAAGACTCCCAAACAGGCGGAAGACTTGAAACAGGCTGCCAGAAAGCGTGGAAGCCTCTTAGAAGCCGCACGCCGGGGCGATGAACAAGCCATTGAAACACTGACCGTAGAGGATATCGACCTGTATTCCATGGTCACCAAGCGCATTATAAAAGAGGATATGTACTCCATTATCGAGACCTGCTTCATGCCAAGCGGTATCGAATGTGACCAGTATTCCATTATCGGAAATATCTTAAGCGTCAATCTGGTGGCAAATGATCTCACAAACGAAGAGATCTACCGCCTGCGTATAGAATGCAATGATATGATCTTTACAATTGCCATTAACAAAGCCGATCTCTTAGGCGAACCGGCACCAGGCAGACGTTTTAAAGGTCAGATCTGGATGCAGGGAATTGCTGATTTCGGTGTCAATGATATGTTGTATTAAACTTAAAATACCCTCGCAACCGCGGGGGTATTTTGCACTTTCTATTTCTCCCAGAAAGCTGCAAGCAGCTCTCCAATCGCTTTCTTTTCATCTACTTCCACTGCAAACTCCACAGTCTCTGCTTCAAATGGATGTTCTCTCATATCTGTAACGATCATTCCCCTGCAATACTGGCCTTCGCACTCTACTCTGGCTTTGCGGGTCTGTGTCAGTACCAGTCCCGGTACAGAGGCACACATGACAGCTAAAGGATCATGAAGAGGGCTGTCATCCATACAGTAGTTTCTGTCCTGGTTTCCCATGAAATACCATTCAAAGGCCTTTCCAAGATACTCTGCAGCCCGCTTTAACTCCGGTCTGCAATGTGTCTGGATCCAGTCCAGATAGGCGCGTTTAAAGCGCACCTTCATGGTCACGTCCAGTCCAACAGCTGTGATCTTCATTCCAGACTGGAAAACATAGTCAGCTGCCACCGGGTCACAGGCTACATTTGCCTCTGCCACCGGTGATACATTTCCACGCATGGAAAGTGTTCCACCCATCATGTACATATGTTTTACCAGTTTTACAAACTGGGGATATTTTTTAATGGTTCTTGCAATGTTGGTAAGAGGTCCTACTGTGATCAGGACCATTTCTCCCTGTAAACGTTCTGCGGTTTCCAGATAGAATTCTTCAATTCCTTTATCGAATGGCTTACGCTCACTTTTTGGAAGTTCTACATTTCCAAGTCCGTTTTCTCCATGGATAATAGACACGCGCCCGGCCCATTTTCCTGTAAGAGGTTCATTGGCACCGATAACTACCGGGATATCCGGCGCATTTACCAGATCCAGGATCTTCATGGTATTTTCTGCTGCCAGCCATGACTCCACATTTCCGTAAACACAGCCAATGCCCTGTATCTCATAAGCGGGTCTGTTTAATGCGTAGATAAGCGCAAGGGAGTCATCTACGCCTGTATCCATATCAAAAACGACTTTCATTAAGCTACCTCCAATGCACACCGGATCATGGTGTCCAGATTTTTCTCTCTTTCCTCATTTGTAAGGGCTTTGCTGCTGTGGATGCTGCTTCCTACAGTCAGCATGGTGAGCGCTTTCTTTCCTGCTCTGGCTGCGGTACAGTATAAGGACATAGTCTCCATTTCCTGTGCCAGAACGCCCATTTTCTCCCACTGGCCCTTTTCGCCTGCCAGATCCTCATAAAATACATCGGAACTGTATACATTTCCCACATAGAAAGGCGCTTCCATGATTCTTGCCTGGTTGACCGCTGACTCTAACAGACCGTAATCAGCCAGAGGTGCAAATATTCCCGGCAGATGATACTGGGAAGCAAAATTGGAATTGCTGCAGCAGCCCATAGCCAAGATCAGGCTTCCTACTTCCACATCACGGTTTACAGCCCCGCAGGTGCCCACGCGGATGATCTGATTCACGCCAAAGGTATTAAACAGTTCGTAGGAATAGATGCCCATAGACGGGATACCCATTCCGCTTCCCTGTACTGAAACTTTCTTTCCATTGTAATAACCGGTATATCCGTTCATCCCACGCACCTGGCTGTAGCAGATCACATCGGTCAGATAGTGTTCTGCAATGTATTTTGCGCGCATAGGATCTCCTGGCATAAGAACGGTCTTTGCGATCTGGCCCTCTTCTGCCTCTATATGAAATGTCTTCATTTTTTACTGCTCCAATCTGTTTTTATGTATATGTCCCTTATCTTTGGGCTCATACCTATCCGTTGGGGCAGTTTTATTTTCTGGTCAAATTCCCCAACGATGATTAATGTTTTTGAATGTTTCGGTCATTTCTGCGGTTAATATGCAGTTCATGCTGGTCCGGGGTAAAGAACAGTTTCTGGGAAAGGACCGGGGTATCATATTCGGAATAAAGCTCTTCTTCCAGAATTAAAAATGGCTCTCCTTCCGGGATATTTAAAATACCTGCCAGACGCTCTCTGGCATTTCCCAGACGCAGCTTTGTATCGCTGTAAAGGCCGCCGGAAGTCAGCAGTTTGGAATAAAACTGGTATACTGTATCCGGATTCTCTAAATCTACACTGCTCTTGTCTAATACCTCATATGGCATATATACCATGGCAAAACCAACGACTGTATCACCGCTGTAGTATGTAATATTGATCACAGCCACAATGCTGGAAGCCCGAAGCTTCAATACCTCCTGGTGCTTCTGTGTGGCCGGCTGGAAGCCTACGGTGGTCTCTACCTTATCTACTGGCTGCAGGCAGAAATCCACCAGCGGATTTTCGATCTTTTCCAGTCCTGCTTTTGCCGGACGCTGGGCGGAAAGTACAATATTTCCTCTTCCCTGCTGATTGACGATAAACCCGTCTTCCTGAAGAAGGAGCATAGCCTGACGCAGTGTTCCCCTACTGACATTTAACTGTTCTGCCAGTATATTTTCGCCTGGAAGCTTATCTCCCGGCTTATATTTTCCCTCTTTTAACCATTCGCTGATGGTCTCATAAACAGTTACATACAGGGGGATCTTTACATTTTTTTCTTTAATAACGTTCTCTTTCACTGGCGGTTTAGCTCCTTTATGTCTAATTCATGTTCATATCTGCAATTATAACTAAGTATAGAACTAATCCACCAGTTTGCCAAGTACTTCCGGTCCCTTCACACGCTTTCCAACTACTACCAGGACCACTAATGTTACCACATATGGCAGCATCTGTACGAACTGGGACGGGATCGCCTGACCGGTAAGATAGAACCTGGCTGCCTGTGCTACCGCGAATACCATTCCTGCGCCTAAGGAGCCAAGTGGCTGCCAGCCGCCGAAAATATTTGCCGCAAGACCCATGAAACCGCGGCCTGCAACCATGTCGATAACGAACAGGTTATTCTGGGAAATGGACAGATAGGAACCGCCCAGTCCTGCAATGGCGCCTGCTGTCATCATTGCCACATAACGGTAACGGTTTACGTCCACACCGGCTGTCTGCACTGCAAATGGCTGATCGCCGATGGCACGGTAACGCAGACCATATTTTGTCTTGTAAAATACCACCCACACGCCCAAAGTAATAAGCAGTGTCAGGTACAGATAAGGAGACTGTTCAGAGAAAAATGCTCCTAAAACAGGCACTTTACACAATCCCGGAACAGTAATGTTAGAGATAGACGGTACAGAACCGCTCATTCCCTCTGTATTCCAGATTGCCTTTAACATAACGGCTGTAATGCCGCTTGCAAACAGGTTTACACCGACACCAACTACAGACTGCTGGGCTTTCCATTTCAGACAGAACAGGCCATAGATCCAGCCCATTACTGCACCTAAAACAACGGAAATCACAGCTCCTGCCAGTGCAGAACCAGTAAAATAAGAACCAACGGCACCGGCAAAGGAACCGATGAGCATCATGCCTTCAACGCCCAGCATAACTACGCCGCCGCGCTCTGCAATGGTGCCGCATAAAGCACCTAAAATAATGGGAACAGATAACTGCAATGTAAGGGCAAGAAAATTATTGATCATTCCCATGTTAACCCCTCCTCTTTCTGCTCCAGCGGATCAGCTCAGGAGCAGCTACAAACAAGATGACCAGACTCTGGATCACCGTTACCATGTTAGTGGAAACAGCGGTTTCACGGCTCATACGCAGGGAACCCATTTCCAGGACACCAAAAAGTAAAGACGTTAAAAGAACACCTGCCGGGTGGTTCTTTCCAAGAATGGCAACCGCAATACCGGTGAAACCAAAGGAAGGAGAAAATCCTTCAATAAAACGATGATATTTTCCGAAGATCTCTGTAACACCGGCTAAGGCAGCGATACCGCCGCTTAAGGTCATAGCCATGATCAGATAGAAATTTACAGAAATACCCGCTGTTTTCGCTGCAGATGCATTGGCACCTACGGCTCTTAACTGGTATCCTACGGATGTTTTCCAGAGGAAAATGTACATAAGTACGGCTGTTGCTAACAGTAAGAACAGCGCCCAGGTCAGTTGGGTCTTTGGAAGCAGTCTTGCAAACCAGATGTTCTCCGGAAGCATTTCTGTCTGTGCAGTAGAACCCGGTACCTTAAACGGTCCGTTTACCAGCCATGATGTAAATAAAGTACAGACATAATTTAACATGATGGCTACAATGACTTCGTTTGTCTGGAATTTTGCCTTAAAGATACCCGGCACACTTCCTACTAACATTCCGGCTGCAATACCGGCTGCGATACTTACAACCAAAAGAATCGGCGCCGGAAGGAAACTCAGTGTCAGACCGGTCAGTGTAGCTGCCATGGCACCTGCATGAAGCTGGCCTTCTGCACCGATATTTAACATACCGCAGCGAGAACCTAAGGCTACTGCCAGTCCGGTAAACGCTAACGGGATACTTTTACTTACTGTATTGGCTACTGCCTGAGGTGTTCCAAGAGCACCTTTCAACAGGGAAGAATAGGCAGTTGCCGGTGACTCTCCAGCCACAAGGATAAACAAGGCTCCGATCACAAGAGCCAAAACGATTGCTGCAAGGGATTTTCCCAGTTCTGCAGCCTGTTTACTGCTGATCCATTTCATTTGCCACATCCTCCTGTTTTTTTCCTGCCATAAATAAACCGATCTCTTCTGTGGTGTACTGTCCGGCCTTAAACTGTGCGCTCATTTCTCCTTCATAGAGAACAGCGATACGGTCGCCTAAGTTCATGACTTCAGACAGCTCCGCAGAGATAAGAAGAATGGCTTTTCCTTCCTTTTTCAGCTGAAGCAGTGTTTTGTGGACACGCTCAATAGCACCGATATCCAGACCACGTACCGGCTGTGCAACCAGCATAAAGGACGGATCATGGCTTGTCTCACGGCCTAAAATGACCTTCTGCTGATTTCCGCCGGAAAGCTGTCCAATGTGCTGGCTTACGCCTGCGATCTTGATTTCAAACTGCTCTACCTGGACTTTGGCATCCTCTTCCAGTGCCTTGTAATCGATAAAGCCTTTTTTGCAGTATTTGGGATCTTCCTGATAACCTAACAGGAAGTTTTCTGTAATAGAAAAATCAGGAACCATAGCGTCTTTGTGACGGTCAGATGGGATATAGCCCAGTCCCATTGCCTTACGCTCTTTTACAGACAGGTTCTGGACTTCTTTTCCGTTCATGGAAATAGTTCCTTCTTCTGTCTTTCTGTTTCCAACGATCATTTCTTCCAGTTCCTGCTGGCCGTTTCCATCTACACCGGCAATACCGAAGATCTCTCCTGCATGTACCTGGATGCTGACAGTCTCCTGGGCGCGCTTGTGCAGACGCACATTTTTAAGTTCCAGGACTACCGGACCATGAGGATCTTCTGCCTTGGTAACAATAGACTCAACCTGACGGCCTACCATCTGGGTTGCCAGTTCTTTTTCGTTTGTATCACAGGTATCGCAGTTAAATACAACCTTTCCTTTTCGTATAACAGTGATACGGTCAGATAAAGACATGGTCTCGTTTAACTTGTGGGTAATGAAAATAATGGTTTTTCCATTTTTCTTTAACTGGCGGAGGATCTTAAACAGTTCCTCAACCTCCTGAGGTGTAAGAACGGCTGTTGGCTCGTCCAGGATAATGATATCTGCGCCGCGGTACAGTGTTTTTAAGATCTCTACACGCTGCTTCATACCTACAGAAAGGTTTTCCACTTTTTCATCCAATGGAAGCCGGAAACCGAAGCGCTCTACCAGTTCTTCTACTTTTTTGCGGCTTTCTTTTCTGTTTAATAAAAATCCGCCGGACTCTTTTCCTAAAATAATATTTTCTAAAACAGTCAGCTGGTTCACCAGCATAAAGTGCTGGTGGACCATGCCGATTCCTAAAGCATAAGCATCATTTGGATTTGTGACCGATGCCTTCTTTTCATTAATATAGATCTCTCCTGCATCCGGGTGATAAAGGCCGAACAGGATGTTCATCAGGGTACTTTTACCAGTACCATTTTCACCCAGCAGACAGTGGATCTCCTGCTGCTTTACGATCAGGTCGATACCGTCATTTGCCCGCACCGGCCCGAAACATTTTACGATCCCCATCATTCTGATCGCATCCATAAAAATTAAACCTCCCGCAATTATGCGTTTTGCTCACTTTCATTCATGGTAACATCACCGTCAGGTGACATGTGTATCTCATTCCTTATTACTTCAGTTCGTAAGGTACTTCGATCTCTCCGGAAATAACTTTTGCCTTTAAGTCATCTAACTGCTCTTTGATGCTGTCAGAAACCTGGATATTGCTCTTTTCAGTGGTAACATCAACACCGCCGTCGCTTAAACCAAGAACCTGGTTCTCACCGGTATAGGTGCCTTCAACAACGCTGGTAATTGCATGGTATGCGCAGGAATCTAACTTCTTTAACATACTTGCCATGATGTAATCTGGAGCGATCTCATTCTGGTTTAAGTTTACGCCGATGGCTACAAAGCCTTTTTCTTCTGCTGCCTGGAACATACCCATTCCTGATGCGCCGGAAGCATGGAAGATCACGTCTGCGCCCTTTTCAACGAAGGTATTTGCAATGGTCTTTGCAGTGGTAGGATCGTTGAAGCTGCCTGCATAGTCGATCAGAACCTGCATATCCGGGTCAATGTACTGTGCGCCGGCCTGATAACCTGCTGCAAAGTGGTTGATCAGTGGGTTGTCTACGCCGCCGATGAAGCCGATCACTTTACCGTCGTTTAATTTATCGTCGATTTTTTCCTGCTTTGCTAAAACAGCCAGAGCGCCTGCTAAGAATGCGCCTTCCTGCTCTTTACAGGAATAAGAAGCTACATTGTCTAAATCGGAGTTTGCGTCTAAGAGAGCGAATTTCTGATCTGGATAAGTAGTTGCTACGTTGGTCAGAGCATCTACCTGTTCAGCGCCTACGCAGATGATCAGGTCATATTCGCCGGAAGAAGCCATTTCGTCCTGGATGATCTCTTCGTCAGATACGGATTTTGGCTCAACTTCATCGTAGGTGATGCCGTAATCATCAGCAGCCTTCTTAACGCCCTCTAAAGCCAGGTCGTTGAAGGAGTTGCCGCTTAAACCAGCCTCAGTAAAGATGATGCCTACGTGAATGTCGCTTCCGTCTGCTGCTTCTGCCTTGCTTTCGCCTTCTGCCTCGACTTTGGTCTCTGCGTTTGCTGCTGTAGTGCTCTCTGTCTTAGAAGAGCCGCATCCTGTTAAAGATGCTGCTGCCATACATCCTGCCAGTCCGAAAGCTGCCGCACGTCTCATGGTTGCTTTGGTGAAAATGTTCTTTCTCATTGTTTTTTGTCCTCCCTTTGGATCATTAAAAATAATAAATTCTACATGTTTTTCATTCTATCTGTACATGTATATCAAGTTGTTCAACAAGTTGTTTCAAATGTAGCATATTTAATAATACTTGTAAATATGTGGTTGACAAGCTTTTATATTTTCGTTAATCCTATACAATTTATCTGCATTGTTTTTGTGCAACTTTAATTATCATTTTGGGAAAATTACCCAGAAATACAAAGGACTTGCATTTTTCATGGAAAAAGGGTAGAATATTTAAAGATTGTGTTTCTGTAGCTCAGTAGGATAGAGCGTTCGCCTCCTAAGCGGTTGTTCAATCCTCACTATTTACAATTTCATTTGATATACGCGCCAATAGCTCAGTTGGATAGAGCGTCCCCCTCCTAAGGGGAAGGCCGGGGGTTCGAATCCCTTTTGGCGCGCCAGATAATAACGCCGAAAGCCTTTGTTTTCAAGGGTTTTCGGCTTTTTTATTGAGCAGTAAAAGAAAAAATAATCAAGCTTCGCTTGGAGAGGTTTTTCTCTTTTATTGCTGCAAGGGAATCATGGTTCGGGTGTTTCGTATCGCTTATATTATACAGTAAATTCAGTGGTTTTGTACAGTAGCCGAATTTTTAGGTGATTAGCGGCGTTAAATACGGTTGGTGTCGGATGACCTTTATTTGCCCGAATTATTCTTTTCGTACATGGCGATGGCAAACTCAAGCATCTGTTTTCCGGCTGAATCAGAAGCCACTTCCTCAAGCTTTTTTGCAAAATCTTCATCTGCCAGAGAGATTGTCACTTTAGATTCAGAATCCGATTTGCCAGAGCGACTAAGGAACTTTCCAATCGCTTTCGCTGTATCAATTCTTACGCTGTCCTCCGGCGTTTCGTAATAGTCCTGTATCGTACTCAACTGACGATGGGCGGTATCCTTAGCCAAGCTCACATAGTCATGCCTGTTATAATCAAGTTTTTTTGTGATTGAGAAATGCCTTAGGCTATACAGGTCTACTTTTGGAAGTCCTAAAGGCTCATAGAGTGAACGGAACATATCATCGGCGTATTGTGAACTGATATGCGTACCATCCTCGTGAGCAAATATCAAATCATCATCAATGTAGCTGTCTCCTGCAAGCTGCTTATGCTGATTCTGAACAAGCCTATAATCACGGAGCATGAAAATGACTTCCGGCGCTATATAGATTCTGTCCGTCTTTGCTTCGATTTCCTTTTCCGTCTTGGTAACATGAAAGACCGCACGTCTTTTTGCATCCGGTCGAGTGCTGCGAACTTGGTCGAATACTTTGAGAATCCCCCGACCATTTGTTTCTTTAATAAATTTCTCAGTGCGGTAAGTCAACTCCTTGTAGTTACGAATATAGGACGGTTCATGCTTGTCCTCGTTATCGTATACATCAGACCATGTTAAGGCAAGACATTCTCCAATACGACTGCTCAATGCCACCATAAGGCTGATTAGAAGCTTGAGCTGTGGATCGGAACAGTTATCATACGCAAAATTAAACTGTTCTTCTGTCCACACCTCACGTCTGCTTGACTTCGGCTGCTTTACAGTCACACCCAACATGGGGTTTTCTGTGATAAGCTCCAAATCATCCGTAGCGTACTTAAATGCTCGGCTGATGATTTTCTTGCAATCATAAACAGTACGCTGTGATACCCTTGCTCCATTTGCCTTATGATTCCCGTTGGCTTGCGGTAATTGAAGCATATCCTTGAAGCCCTGTCTCATATCGACACGGGTTATTTTCCATATAGGGAATGAGCCAAACACAGGAACAATGTAATTACGAATCTTGCCGATATTCGCTCTGTAAGTGCCCTCGTCCCACCCATATCTGTCTCCGATGGTATGTAGATACTTGGTATGCTCGGCATAGGCATACAAGAGCTGTTCAACGGTCTCTATCTCCGTTTTATCAACTTTGGAAGCTACCGTTGTGCCCTTGGCAGCCTTATGTTCCTTTTCACGGAGCAGAAGATAGGATACGAACTGGTTTTTCGCACGTTCGTTGTTCACTGTTTCGGTGGTCTGGTGTTCCTTACCCTCAGAATCAAGATACCCGTAGCGGATGCGCCAGTTGTCATTGGTAGCGTTAATTTTGGTTGGCTCGCTATGCCACAAATATTCAGCTATGTCTTTCTTCTTAGGTTTTCTGCCCATACCAGACGTTAGAACTCGTTCGGATGATTGTTATACCAATCTTCAAAACTGTTCTTGTCGATACGAAGATATTTTCCCACCATGAATACACGGAAATCATTGTTTTTCTGATGCTTTTTGATAAAGTTGCGGACACTTTCCTCTCCGACACCATAGATGTTCATAATGTCCTGCACAGAGTAGTTGCGACACTCCATGATGGACGGGGTTACTCCTGCCATAGTATTCATCTCCTTTATATTATCACTGGTTAGACACGACTATGTGGCATTATTCTTTTTTATGCCACAACGGCATTATAGCACAGTTGCTTTACCGGCGTCAAGTGATTTGACACGGTTATGTGGCTTGTAGTTTTTTGACGTGGCAATTTTTGCGTGATTACCCCGTTTGCGATAGATTACCATTGCTTTCTTCCTAAAAGGATGTTATTATTTGAAGTGTTATGGTGTATCGCTACACCATAACAGTTTGGAGGGAAATAAATGAGTTTATTGGATAAATTCTTGAACAATATAAAGATAGAAAAGAGAATCGAAACGGGACAGAAAATCAAGAGAATCCGTTTGCGTAATAAGACTGCCGTTTCAGAATTGGCAGAAGCCGCAGGGGTAAATGAAGCTGCAATAAGAAATTATGAGGTTGGATATCGCCAAATTTCCAGAGATAAATTGGAATTGATTGCTCAAAGGCTCGGCGTTCCTGTGGAAACGCTTGTTGACCGCCAGATCGACAGCTATAATGATGCCATGCACATTCTCTTTGAACTGTCGGATAAATACGACCTTGTTCCTATCGAACTTCCGCAAGAGCCTAAATACGCTATCCAGACAAAGGATGAGACAATTCTTCAAGCGTTACAAGCATGGTACAACGAAAGGCGCAAATGGGAGAACGGGGATATCACACAAGCCGAACTGCAAGAGTGGATGGATGCGTTCCCTTTGCAGTGTGAAGAAAACGAATCCCCGGCAGAAAAAGTTGAATCCCGTTATACAGACTTTGAACGCATTTTGGGATTGAAATCCTCGTTAGAGCAGCTTGATATGATTGTGAATGACAATGTAGAACTGATTGAGGATTGCATTGCTCATAAGGATTATAAAGCGGCTCGTGAGCATTTGAGAACGCTTAAAGCCACTGTTCATACGCTGTCACAGGTGGATATTAAACGATACGGTAAATAAAGAAATCACAGGCGATTCCTACTGCATTACGCAAAGGAGCTGCCTGTGATTTTTTGTTACTTGGGCTCGATGGAGCAGCGGTCTAATGAAAATTCCAATAGTATACCAATCAGTTCATTTCGGCTACGCCCTGTCTGAGCCGATATTTCATCAATGCGCTGCACAACGTCCTCTCTGATACGAACAGAAAAGGTCTTATAACCGTCATCCCCCTTGGGACGTTTCGGATGGATTATCAATTTTTCCTCTTTCATGCTAAATCACCTCTATGTTAGATTTTATGTTTCCATAGATGTGATTTATATGTTATAATTTATGTTATAAATTATATTGGAGGGATTGAAATGAACTCGGACGAATTATATACGCTGAAAAGCATGGTGCTTGATAACTACGAGCAGTACCATGACGGTCTTAGAATACTCTTAGAAAGCGATAAGGGGCTTTACAAGGCGTTTGGACAGTCTCCCCGTACAAAGTACCTAAAGACGGAGAACTTCTACCTAACGTCAAAAGAACGCCTTACATACATGATGGGATTCATTGATGCCTTGGCTTGGCTGACAAGACAGGGAAAGTTAGTGCCGGATACATTCCCAACAGATATCGCAGGATTCACAGACCCAGAGGAAACCCCGGAAGAACGTGCAGAATATTTTGAGCAGCGATATAAGGGCTTATCGCCGGAGCAGCGTGCCGAACTGGAAGCGTTTGATAAAGAAAACGAAGAAATGTGGCTTGAACAAGTCGAAGAAAGCATTAAAGAGTATAAAGTAATCAATAATCTGATTCTGCGTATTATCACCGGGGAAGATTATTGATGTCCAAAGAGCGGTGTATTTTGCGATACACCGCTCTTTATTTTGGCTTATTTTGGAGACATGATAAGAATTATTTTATAAATCGTAATCTGATGTTTTTATAAAATATTCTCCACTTAGTAAGCACCTAATAAGTCAAAATAGATTGTTACGCATTTACAATGGATGACTATTATGCTAATATATATAATATGCAGGATAAGGAGGACAGAATAATGGCTGTTCATTGTAATTTATCAACTTTAATGGGTAAGAGAAGATACTCCATTCAAGATGTTCACAAACTTACAGGTCTTTCGAGAAGCACGGTATCAAGTTTGTATAATGACAAAGCAACTCGTATAGATTTCGACACATTAGAAAAACTTTGTGGTTTGTTTGAGTGTAATGCAAGCGAGCTATTTGAAGTAAGTTGTGATACTGCGGAAATAAAATAAGAAAAAGGATAGGAGCTTGCATAATGCGAATTATTTCATTGTTTAGTGGTGCGGGGGGACTTGATTTAGGTCTTATCCAAGCAGGCAACGATATCGTATGGGCAAATGATATTGACAAAGATGCCGTAGCCACTTACAGAGAAAATATTGGAAATCACATCGTTTGTGACGATATTAAAAATATTGATATTAAATCGCTTCCAGATGCGGAAGTTGTTGTCGGTGGATTTCCTTGCCAAGGATTTTCTCTGGCAAATAGACTTCGCACATTGGAGGATGACAGAAATCAACTATATAGGTTTTTTTACAACACAATAAAGACTAAGCAACCCAAATTCTTTATTGCAGAAAACGTAAAGGGAATCCTGAGCCTTGGAAAAGGAGAAGCAATCAAACAAATTGTATCCGATTTTGAGGGAGCTGGATATTTAACAACTGTAAATCTGGTCAACATGGCAGATTATGGAGTGCCACAGACAAGACAGAGAGTTTTGATTATTGGGCAGAGGAAAGACTTAGGAGAGAAAATGCTGTTTCAATTTCCTAAGCCAAATCATTCAAAGGATGGCAAAGAACTCCCTAAATGGGTTTCAATCAAAGATGCTATCGACCATTTCCCCGACCCCGATAAAGAAAATGATGTAATTAACCATATTTACTCTGCCTATAAAGTGGAGTATAGAAATTTCACAGGACATAGACAGACAGACCCAGACAAGCCTTCTCCGACAATATTGGCTCGTGGTAATGGAAAGGGCGGAGTGTGTGCAATTCCACACTATAATGGAATGCGCCGCTTGAGCATTCGAGAAAGTGCAAGTGTACAAACATTTCCTGAGAATTTTCATTTTGTGGGTTCAATGAATGCTTGTTACCGCCAGATTGGAAATGCCGTTCCTGTACGATTTGCTAAATTACTGGGAGAAGAACTGAAAAGACTGGAGCTTGAGAATATATGAAAGTAGTATCACTGTTTAGTGGTGCAGGCGGATTGGACTTAGGGTTCAAGATGGCTGGACATGATATAATTTGGGCAAACGATTTATATGGGGATGCCGTAGAAACATATCGCCTTAATCTTGGAGATCACATTGTTTGTGAAGATATCTTCAAAGTAGATGAGAATGATGTACCGGATTGCGATATTATCATTGGAGGTTTCCCATGTCAAGGGTTCTCTGTCGCAAACACGAAAAGACATGAAGGCGATGAGAGAAATGCTCTGTACAAGCAACTCATTAGAATAATTGATGCAAAGAAGCCGAAATTCTTTCTTGCAGAAAATGTGAAAGGACTTACAAATCTGGCTAAGGGAAAAGTCTTTCAAATGATTTTGAGTGATTTTTCGGAGCTGGGATATGAGGTCAAATATAAAATTCTAAATGCTGCCGACTACGGAGTCCCACAGACACGGCAACGAGTTATAATTGTGGGCGTTCGCAATGATGTTAACTTTGAATATAATTTTCCAAAGGCAACTCACAGCAAGGACGGAACAGATGGCTTGCCCAAGTGGATAAGTGTGAGTGACGCAATGGCTCCTATTCCCGACCCAGATAGCCCCAATACTATGTTGAATCACGAGTATTCAAAGTATAAATTAAATTTTAATGGATACTTAGGACATAGGAAGCTTGACCCGGACAAGCCAGCTCCCACTGTAACAGCGAGAGGCGATAACAAGGGCGGTGTTGTGATTCTTCCTCATCCCAACGGAGAGAGAAGAATGTCGTGCAGGGAATTGGCGGCAGTTCAGAGTTTTCCTCTGGATTACGAGTTCTACGGAAATCGCAGTTCAATATACCGTCAGATTGGAAACGCTGTGCCACCTTTACTTGGATATGCAGTTGCGAATGTATTCAACCAGTACAAGGAGGAATGAGATGTGTTTACAAAAGACTATATTCCACAGAAACCATTCCCGGATTTCAAATGGAAATGGGCGTGTCTACAATGCACGGAAGGATTAAACGATCCGGTTATCCTGTTGGGTGTTTTGTTCAGGATGAGAAAACTGGAGAAATTGAATAAAGGAATTAAATATAGCTCAGAAGAATTTGCAAATGAGTTAAGAGAATTGTCAAAAGATACTGCGGATTCTGTTGGTGTGGATTTAGCCCGAAGAACTGGAGAACGAAATCTGATAAGAAACTCAGGGCAGTATTGGAGAGCAGTCAATCTAATAGCCCCGGGAAGCCGCTCAGGCACGATAGAATTGACAGATTTTGGACGTAGAGTTGCGGATAGAGATATTTCTCAGACAGAGTTCGCCGCAATTACTGTTCAAACATTTCGTTTACCAAACCCGCAGGTGCAGTCATCTGTTGAGTGTGAAGAATGGCTCAAACATGGATTGATTATCTACCCGCTAAAACTCATTTTGGAAATCGAGTGTGAACTTCTCAAGAAGAACGAGGGATATATTACAACAGAGGAACTTGTTCGAATTGTCATTCCTCTGTCCGGATGTCATTGAGAATTGCAAGACTATTTAAATTTCATTCTCTGGCAAAGAGAAGGTTCTATTGATATAAGCGGCTGGCCGGATTGCGCTCCAGCAGCCAACGATATAAGAATCGCCAGAGAATATCTTCTCTTTCTTTCCAACTATGGCTATATCGAAAAGAAATCCGGTCACACCCGAATGAATGAGCAGTTCTTTGTGTGTGATTACCTCGTAGATGAAATAAATCAGATACTTAGTCAGAATATTAAACAAGAATCGCTCCTTGATGTTCTGCAAAAAATGCGCTTGGAAAAGGTTGCAGATGAGGTTGAACGGAAAAGAGTTCAAACAAGTAAAGTATACAGACCAAATCAAGCACATTTCCGCAAGGCTGTTCTTACCGCTTGTGAACGCTGTGTTATTACCAATGTGACGATGCCAGAAGTTTTAGAAGCAGCGCATATAAAGCCATTTAAATATAAGGGCGAAGACACGATTGCAAACGGTTTTGCAATGAGAACGGACATCCATACCCTGTTTGACACAGGACACTTGAGGATTACACCAGATGGCATTATAGAACTATCGTCGAGGGCGAGAATGGATTATGGGGCAACAATACCGCCCAGAATTGTGCTACCGGATTTCACCAATCGGGATTTTCTTCGATGGAGATATGAAAACTACAATGGAATCTAAATAAAGCAATATATTGGTTTAAGCACGAGATATACTTTTCAATGAGAGCAAGACAAGGGGCGACCAACCGTAAAGAGTTGGTCGCCTTTTGTTTATGGAATATCTTTTAACTCGTTATCAGTAGAAGAACCATCCGAATCATCCTTTGGCATTAGTTCCAGAATCTTTTTATACCAGAGTTTTTCCTCTCCGTTCTCTCGCAACGCAAACTGACAAAACAGTGTCATTAACTCAAAATATTTTGTTTGGAGTTCTTCCCAATCCTTATTAGAAGAAAATCGAACAACATTTGTGTTATAAGCAATTTGATTGACGTTATTTCCAATGCGGTTCACTTCGTAAATCAACTGCTTTGCCTGATCTCTATCCATGTGCCACTGCTTACCCGTCAACGATTCTGCAAGAATCAGTTTTCTTAAATATTCCGATTTCGATAAGCCGTACTCAAAAGCATTTTTTGTGAGCATAGCATTTTCCTCCGGAAGCAAAGTAAAACGGAATTGCTCTGTGCGAACTCTATCTTTTTCAGCCATTTATTACTTCTCCTTTCAAAACTTCCTCACCGTGAGGAAATTACAAAATTGTTCGTCAGTGGTTTTAGTTTTGTTGTGCCGTCTGTGGGACAATCATTTTGCCGTTTTGCAAAATGGTACAGGTGGGGGTATTAGGGGGCGTTGCCCCAGTGCAACGGCTAACAAGTGGGAAAATGACACGAGTGGGTACATTTCCCCTATGCTTGCTATTGCAAGTATAGGGAGAATAATGGACAGCGAGTGGGTACAATTTCCCCATGCTTGCTATATGCAAGTATGAGGGAATGGGTACATTTTCCCCCTGCTTGCTAATAATGTTGACCTACGGATTTTCGGTGTCAAGTAATGTGTCAAGCTGCGATTTCCACGCCATAATATTTTCAACTTCTTTTTCAAAAACATAAGATTCTTTTTGAAGTTTTCGTTCCAAAAATTTATTCCAATAATAATCCTTTTCTTTTTGTAAATCATTGATGTACTCTTGTATTTCGTTCCGTTCCTCAGCGGAATATTCTTCGGCATCAGCGGTCATTTCTTCCATTTCTTTTTTATTGCTTTCAAGTTCATCCATCAAATCAATATAATCGTCCAAATCGCCCCACAGCAGCAAAAATTTCAGAAATGTATCATCCGAAAACATGGCGAACCAACAACGCTGATACCACTGTTCCGCATACATCCGTTCATCACTTCCGTTGGAATATGTTCCGTCTACCAAATCCCCGATGAAGTTCTCCAACAGCTCTGAAATTGTCAACCCACCCTCGCCGGATTTTTCGGCAAGGCGTTTCACATCTGCATCGGAAAGGTTTATTGTTATGGTTCTTGGTTTTATGGTTTCGATTTCGTTTTTTCGTGAATTATAGTCCCTCATCTCGTCTCCTTTGCTTGTAAAATAGATTGATTTAAGCCGAGGACAACGGCAGCAACGGGTACACCGTTGTTTTTGTTAGGATAAGCGGCTGAATTTTGCCGTTGTCCTCGGAAATCCGACTACGGGTAAATTTTCTTCATCATCCTATGAAAAACAACGGTGTTGGCGTAGTACCCGTAGTTACTTGACCTCGATATAGTCAAGAGTTATCCATTTTTTCTTGTTATGGAATGCACTCACATAAGATACCCCGTAGATCTCTCTCAGAGAATCTTGCGCTGCTTTCAAGCTCTTTGAGAACACAGCAGCACTGTAACTAACAAGAATTGGCTCTCGTGCCTGCAAGATTGTCAGCAGCTCTGTTGCTGTCCCCTCCCAATGGTGTGCTTCTTCCGATTTGATGAAATCAACGATAGCGTGTAAGAACCGCTCCTTTTCATTGACAACAGATTCATCACGGGTAAGCTTGTTCCAACGGCAGGATTCTTTGTCAAATTCAAGGGCAAATTCAAAGGCTTCGGTGTCACGGTTGGAAATGGTGAGATTGGCTCTGGTGTCGGTGCGCTTGCTCTTTGTCAGCACCCAGTTCCCGTCCGTTCCTCCTGCCATGCCCTCACTGCCGGAAATCTTGCTGATATCATCATCGTGCTTGCCCTTGTTGGTGTGTGTAAGGGCAAGGATGGTGAGGTCAAACTCCATGCTTATCTGGCGCAGGATGTTGGTAAACTCCACGTCCCCGGCGTAGATGTTTTTTACAAACTCATTCCCTCTGATATGTTGGAGCGTATCAATGACCACCAGTTTGATGTTGGGATGCAGCGTTAAGTAATCACGAATATCTTCCTCAACGCCGGAAGTGATGCTGTTTGCCTTTAAGACGAAGTGGATGTTCTCCATTCCCTCATAGGCTTCAAGCATCTCAAAACGGCTCTGTAAGCGTGTTACGGTATCTTCCAGACCGAGATACAAGACCTCGGACTGTATGGCTTGATAGCCCCAGATTTGCCCACCACTGGCAACAGCGTAGGATATCTGCTCGGCAAGCCACGATTTACCAACTTTAGCACCTCCGGCGAGGATAAAGAAACCGTGCGGTAAAATGGTGCTGATGGTGTAATGAAGCGGTGGCAAGTCCATTTCCATCAAGTCTTTTCCGTTGATGGATTCAAAGCGGCTCTCCTTTATTTTTTCTTTTATCGCTTCTTCGGTTTTCATGTTTGCAGTCAATTCGTTCATTGCGAATACTGCTGACTTGAAAAAGTAAATTCCAGTGCAACGGTAAATTCCACCGTGCATTAAAA
>OGHJ01002028.1_pt1 | contig 18830 bp, 9 predicted proteins | sample 1571351 | NCBI WGS metagenome assembly OGHJ01 (sample SAMEA2582037, study PRJEB24529) | metagenome | biome: Human gut stool | place: China | collected 2011 | reverse complement strand
ACGAGGATGAGAACTGCCGAAAGCAGGATCGTCACAAGCGATATGAAGTAGAGCAGGAAAGTGTTGCCGAAGAAGCTCGAGCCGATATAATTGAACAGCGCGTCAAAATCGAGCGCTGACACCGCATTGTATATCGTGATGGCGTTGACCGACACTTTCTTCTCGAAGAACGGTCCCCAGAAGGACACATTCGCCAGCGGAAGCATGAGCGCTCCGATGGGAAGAAGGCTGAGCACGATTCTGATTATTGTCAGGGGAGATCCGATGAACGAAGCCTTGAGCCTGTCAAGCTTCTTCTGGAATACGGCGTGTTCGCTCTCGGCCTTGTCGGCATCCTCGAGCAGACGCTCCTCCATTCCGTAGTAGATAAGATTGATGCCGCAATGAGGGCAGGTGGGGCGTCAGCTTGAGACGCGCGCCGCACTTGGGGCAGTTAGCCATATCGTTTCCTCCAAACAGATTTTGTTGCCGCGAAAAACCCCTCCGCGGCTTTGTTTGTGTACATTTCAATTGATTTTAACATAAAAAGAATGAGAAATCAAGAAGAATTATACAAAAACTATAAAAATGAACGGAAAAATTGAGCACAATGTGTGCGTCAGATAAAAGCGCCGTCTATGCCTATCGTCTGCCCGGTTATGAAATCCGAACCGTCTCCCGCGAGGAAAAGCATGATGTGCGCCACCTCTTCGGGCGTGCCGAAGCGTCCCATGGGAGATTCTTCTTTTAGAAGTTCGAGCGTCTCTTCGCCGAGGGAGGCGTTCATCTTCGTGTCGATAACGCCGGGGGCTATGCAGTTGACCTGAATGTTTGACGGCGCAAGCTCGCGCGCGAGCGCCTTCGTCAGCCCAATCAGAGCCGACTTTGCGGCGGAATAATGCACCTCGCACGACGCACCGCAAATGCCCCACACCGACGAAATGTTTATAATTTTTCCGCTTTTTTTACCTATCATTTCGCTCATAACCGCTTTGCACATATTAAAAACACTGCCGACGTTGGTTTGCATCATAATTTTAAATTCATCCTCGGTTATGTCGCAGAAAACCTTTTGCTGAGCTATTCCTGCATTGTTCACCAAAACGTCTATACCGCCGAAATTTTTAACGGCAAATTCGCGTCAAATACCGAAACATCAGCCCTGTAAACAAGCGCGCTTCCGCCGTTTTTTATAATTTCTTCCGCGGTTTTACGCGCAAGGTCAATATTTTTTCTGCAATTTACAACAACGTTAAAATCTTTTGCAAGCGCAATCGCCGCCGCCCTGCCTATTCCGCGCGACGCGCCTGTTACAACCGCCGTTTTTTTCATAATTTTCTCCGCTAAATGTCAAGATATTTTCCGACCGCATAAAGATAGTCGGACATTCTGTTTAAATACCGTATCAAACCGGTGTTTTCGCTGTCAATTTCCACCGAAGTGCGCTCCGCGTCACGGCAGATTGTGCGCGCAAGATTAAAAAATGCGCTGTCCCTTTTTTGAGGCATATTATAAAGCGAAAATCCGACCGTTTTTTCACTGTAAAAATCTATTCTTTCTTCAAACTGCGACACGTCAAAATCAAACTCGCCGTATCCCGAAATTTTTCCGTTAAGCTTTACAATTTCGCTTTGCAAAGCCGAAATCTCGCTTTTCACATCATCATTTGCGCAAAAGCTCAAACCGAGGCTCAGCACCGCGTTAAGCTTGTCAACCGTGCCGACAAGCGCAAAAATTCTGTCCGATTTTTTTAAACGTTTGCCTAAAATATCGCTGTAACCGCTGTCGCCTGTTTTGGTGTAAATTTTCATCATTTACCGCTCCCTTTTATTTTTTCGAGATATGCTTTAAACGAATTTTCCGTTTTGTTGTTGCGCGGAATGTAATATTTTCTGTTTTTGATTTTGTCGGGCAAATACTGCTGAGGAACGTATGCGTTCTCGTAGTTGTGCGGATATTTGTATTCCACACCGCGCCCGAGCGATGCCGCGCCCTTGTAGTGGCTGTCTTTAAGATGGAGCGGAACACTGCCCGTATCGGTGGTTTCCACCTCGTGCATAGCCTCGTCAATAGCGCAAATCGCGGAGTTTGACTTGGGCGAATTTGCAAGCAGAATAACCGCCTCGGCAAGGGGAATACGCGCCTCGGGAAGTCCTAACTGGAGCGCGCTGTCCACGCACGCTTTGGTGATGACAACCGCGTTCGGATACGCAAGTCCCACGTCCTCCGACGCGATAACCAAAAGCCTCCTGCACGCGGTGATGAGGTCACCGCCGGCAAGCAGACGCGCAAGATAATAAATTCCGGCGTCCGCGTCGCTTCCGCGGATTGACTTTTGAAACGCGCTTATAACGTCATAATGCCCGTCGCCGTTTTTGTCGTGCGCAAACGAACCCGTCTGCGTGCAGTCAACCGCAGTGTCAAGCGTGATCGAAATTTCCTCGTTCATACTGTAACTCTGCGACAAAACGCACACCTCAACGGCATTGAGCGCCTTTCGCACGTCGCCTCCGCTCGCGTTTGCAATGTGGTCGACCGCCTCGTCCGAAAAAGTCACCTTTCGGTCGGGATAATCGCCCGAAACGCCTTTCACCGCACGGATTACCGCCTTTTTAATTTCGTCGGGCGAGATGTTTTTAAATTCCAGCACGGTTGAACGCGACAAAATCGCATTGTAAACATAAAAATGCGGATTTTCGGTAGTGCTTGCAATCAGCGTAATTTTGCCGTTTTCGATATATTCCAAAAGCGACTGTTGCTGTTTTTTATTAAAATTTTGAATTTCGTCGAGATAAAGCAAAATTCCGCCGGGGTAACTGTCGATTTTATCCGCAATATCGCGCACGTCTTTCAGCGACGCGGTGGTTGCGTTAAGCTTGAAAAACGCCCTGTTCGCCGCGTTTGCGCAAATGTTCGCAACGGTGGTTTTTCCCGTTCCCGACGGGCCGTAGAAAATCATATTCGGGATTTTTCCCGTTTTTAAAATATTCGTCAGAATTTTGCCTTCCCCTATAAGATGAGTTTGTCCGACGACGTCATCAAGACGGGTCGGACGCATTCTCTCAGCCAATGGGATATTCATATCAATCACCAAAGAATTTATTTTCAAAAATTATTTTTCGTAAAGCGGATATTTTCCGCAAAGTTCTTTAACCATAGCACGGACGTTATCCTGTTCTTTTTCGTAATCGGAAAGCGTGAGGAAAATGATTTCAGCTATTTTGTCCATATCCTCTTCTTTAAATCCGCGCGACGTAACCGCCGGTGTGCCTATTCTTATACCGCTCGTGATAAACGGGCTTGTTGTTTCAAAAGGAATTGTGTTTTTGTTAACGGTAACGCCCACGTCATCAAGAAGTTTTTCCGCCTCTTTGCCCGTTATATTCATATTTGTAAGGTCGATAAGCATAAGGTGGTTATCCGTTCCGCCCGACACAATTTTAAATCCTCGTTTGATAAGCGCGTCGCAAAGCGCCTTTGCATTTTTGACAATCTGCGTCTGATAGGCTTTAAATTCGACCGTCAGAGCCTCGCCGAAGCAAACTGCTTTTGCGGCTATTATGTGCATAAGCGGGCCGCCCTGAATACCGGGGAATACCGCTTTATTTATCATTTTTGCATATTTTTCTTTGCAGAGAATAAGTCCGCCTCTGGGACCTCTCAAGGTTTTATGCGTTGTGGTGGTTACAAAATCCGCATACGGAACGGGGCTAGGGTGAAGTCCTGCCGCAACAAGACCGGCAATGTGAGCAATGTCAACCATAAGATAAGCGCCGACTTTTTCCGCAATCTTTGCAAAACGCTCAAAGTCGATGGTTCTCGAATACGCGCTCGCACCGGCGACAATAAGTTTAGGCTTGCACTCCTCTGCAATTCTTTCAACCTCGTCGTAGTCGATAACCTGTGTATCCTTGTCAACTCCGTACTGAACAATATTGAAATATGTACCCGACATATTCACGGGACTGCCGTGCGAAAGGGGTCCGCCGTGCGAAAGGTTCATACCGAGAACGGTGTCACCCGGTTTGAGTGTTGCAAAAAATACCGCCATATTAGCCTGCGCGCCCGAATGAGGCTGAACGTTTGCGTGTTCCGCGCCGAAAATCTTTTTTGCTCTTTCGATTGCAAGATTTTCAACAATGTCAACACATTCGCAGCCGCCGTAGTATCTTTTGCCCGGATAACCCTCGGCATACTTGTTTGTGAGCGGTGTGCCCATAGCCTCAATAACCGCATTGCTTACGAAATTTTCGCTTGCAATGAGTTCGATTTTACTGCGCTGTCTTTCAACTTCCATTTCGATTGCGTCGGCAACCTGCGGGTCCTGCTTTCTGATTTCGTCTGTCGTATACATCTTCTTTCTCCTTTTTTGAAATATATTTTTATTTTACCTCTTTTTCGAGAAATATGCAATAGTTTTTATTAAAAAAATCAGCGTCAAAAAGCATAAAAAGCTTAATGATGCTGATTATTTCATTTGTTTTAAATATTTTGAATTTTTTCCGCTTCTTCAAGTTCTTCAAGCGTGATAGACCTTGTATGCTTGGTGTGCGACCACTCTTTGTTGTCTTTTTTCAGCCAACCGATAACGGTAATCGGTATCCAGGTGAGCGAATAGAGCCAAAAAGTTACATAACACCATATAAGGCGCAAATTTATCATACGCTTTTCGTAGGTTATAACAAACGGAATATACATCATCTGCAAAACCGCGACAGCACTCCAGAGCTGCGGGTCGCCGAAAGCCTTGCTTATTTCAAACACATCTATTACACCCGTAACCTTAACCCACGTCATAACGGTTGCAAACAAAAGACACAAGATTTTGACAGGCTGTAAAAGGTAAACACCGCAGTCGAATGCCGAAAGGTCTTTATCTTTAAACGCCTTTATGAAAAGCTTTTTCGCAAATCTCGACGCAACGTCGGAATGACCCTGCATCCAGCGTATTCTCTGGTGCCACGACTGCATAAACGTGAGCGGTTTTTCATCATATACAACCGCCTTGTGCGCCCAGCCGACTTTTCTGCCGGTAAGTGCAAGTTTTGCGGTAAATTCCATATCCTCGGTAAGACAGGTTGCGCCCCAGCCCATTTCTTTCAAAAGCTCGGTGGAAATAACAAATCCCGTACCGCTTAACTGACAGGTTATGCCGAGATTGTAACGCGCATTCTGGAAAAGGCGCGAAATCATCCAAAACGAAACCGAATATGCACAGGTAACCCACGAATCAAACGGGTTTTTGCTGTCAACACTGCCCTGAACAACCTCATAGCCTTTGTTAAGCTCTTTGTTCATCTCTGTAAGATAGTTCTGGCTTACAAGGTTATCCGCGTCAAAAATAGAAATACTGTCGTATTTTTTATCCATTTTAAAGATTTTGTCAAACATCCATTCAAGCGCGTGGCCCTTGCCTTTTAAGGTTGCGTTTGTGCGCTCGTAAACGTATGCGCCGGCATTTCGCGCTACCTCGGCGGTTGCGTCGGTGCAGTTGTCGGCAATAACATAAACGTCAAACGCCTCTTTGGGATAGTGAAGCTTGAAAAGGCTTTTCACCATCTCACCGATAACCGCCTCCTCGTTATGCGCCGCAACAAGCAGAGCGAAAGTGTGAATTTTGTTGGTTTTCGGCATAACGTTTGTCTGACGGTCAGACCAGCCGAAAATTGACACAACAAAATAATAACCGCCGTATGCAAACACAAACAGCGATATAAACGCACTCAAAAAATAAATAATCATTCTTAAACTTTCCGGCACAAAAATCACCTCAAAAGCAAATTCCGTTATTTCTTAAAATCACTAAGTTGTATTATATACCATTGAATAAACATAATCAAGTATCAAAATTGACCAATTTTTGCATAAAATCATCTGTTTTTATTGTTTGATTTCACATATCTTTCAAATTTTACTGTTTTGTGCGTTTTTCTCCGTTTTTCGCAAATTTAAATTTATTTGTTAAATATATATGGACATTTCCTCCGATTTAGTATAAAATTAAATAAATGAGGTGTTTTAGTATGGCTGAAAAAACAAAATTTGTCTGCATCGAATGCGGTTACGAAGCGGTGAAATGGCTGGGCAAATGCCCGTCGTGCGGACGCTGGAATACATTTGAAGAAGAGGTTGTCGAAACCAAAAAGACAAAGGCGCGCGGAATAACATCGTTTGACGCACCGAAAAAGCTTTCGGAAATTGTGTCAATGTCGGAAAAGCGCGTTGTAACGCACCTTAAAGAGCTCGACCGTGTTCTCGGAGGCGGACTTGTTACGGGCGAAATGGTACTTGTGGGCGGTGACCCCGGAATAGGAAAATCCACGCTCCTTTTGCAGATTTGCGAATATCTCGGCAAATCGCAGAAAATTCTCTACGCGTCGGGCGAGGAGTCGCTAAATCAAATAAAAATCCGCGCAGACAGGCTTAAAATCACAACCGAAAACTTGTCGCTTTTGTCCGAAACGTCGCTCGACAAAATAATCGAGGCGGCAAAGGACGAAAAAAGCGGAATACTTATAGTCGATTCAATTCAGACAATGTTTTCGGAGGACGGCGGTTCGGTTCCGGGCAGTGTTTCGCAGGTGCGCGAGTGCACCCACGCGCTTATGCGGTTTGCAAAGCAGTCGGGCACAACGGTGCTGATTGTGGGGCACGTCACAAAAGAGGGAAGCATTGCCGGTCCGAAAATTTTGGAGCATATGGTGGACTGCGTACTTTATTTTGAGGGCGAACGCCACCAAAGCTACCGAATTTTGCGCACAATCAAAAACCGTTTCGGTTCGACAAACGAAATCGGCGTTTTTGAAATGACCGACACGGGACTTGCCGAAGTTAAAAACCCGTCCGAAATGATGATAAGCGGACGTCCCGAAAACGCGTCCGGCTCGGTTATAACCTGCACATTCGAGGGTACGCGCCCCATTCTCGCCGAAATTCAGGCGCTCTCCTCCCCCACAGGTTTCGGAAACGCGCGCCGTATGGCAACGGGGCTTGACTACAACCGCGCGATTATGCTCGTTGCGATTTTGGAGAAAAAACTCGGCTACAATATGCAAAATCAGGACGTTTATTTAAACATTGCCGGCGGACTCAAAATAAGCGAGCCTGCAACCGACCTTGCGGCGGTTATGGCGATTGCGTCCAACTACAAAAATTTTATCGTTGACTACAAAACGGTAATTCTCGGCGAAGTCGGCTTAACGGGCGAGGTACGCAGCATAACCTATCCCGAAAAGCGCGTCAATGAGGCTAAAAAGCTCGGTTTCACGCGCATAATTCTGCCGTACGACAACATCAAAAGCGTGAAAAATGCCGGCGGCACTGAAATTATCGGCATCAAAAACGTTTATCAGGCTATAAAATACTGCCGTGACAACGGAAAGACCGCCGAAATTCCAAATTAGCTTTATCATATTTTTTCAAAAAAAGCATAAAATTATTTTAGCAAATATTCCAAGGAGAAAAAACTTGGAATATTTTTTTATTTTTTTTCATTATATATTGCAATTTTTTTATTTGTATGATACAATTTATTTATCAATCAATAAATAGAGGTGAATTGATGAGAAATTCGGATTACAAAGAAGAAAAAAAGAAAGAAATAATGGAAAGATGCTTTGAGTGTTACTGCGACAACGGACTGCGCGACACCGGCATAAAGGAGCTGGGAAAATACTGCAATATGACCAGCGCAAACCTTTACGCATACTTTGACAACGTGGACGATTTGATTTTGCAGTCCACCGCATACTGTATGGCAAAGGTCGAGGACGATTTTATGGCACTTTCGCCCGAAAACCCCAACGACATTTTGCGGTTTATCGAAGAAATCCCCTACTGGACGGCAAAAAAGCACGGCAAAAAATACCGTCTGATGTATCAGGTTTACACTCATCCGAAATATGTCGAACAAGGAAAACTGTTCTTTGACGGTGTGAGCAAACGCTACACCGAATACGCAAAGGAGCTTTCTCCCAAACTCGGCATACCGTCAAATATCCTTTCAGGATTTATATTTATCTTTGTCCGCGCAGCGGTGCACTACGCGCTGTTTGAGGACGAATATTATTTAAAAATGCAGATGGAGGCATTAAAGCTTTCGGTATTTTCGATAATTAAAAATTTTAAAGAGGAAGGGATTGAGAAAAAGTGAAACTGAAAAAACTGTTGTGTGTTTTGCTTGCGGTTTGTATGCTTGCACCGCTGATGCACATCACGCCCGTTTCGGCGGCGACCGAGTGGGAATACACCGTAAAAGTTACCACCGCAACCGGCAAAAGCGACCCGCACACAAAAAAAGGAGCAATCCAAGTCACTCTCACGTTTATAAACGGCGACGAGGGCGGACAGCTTGACGACGGCGTAAACAAAAAAGGAGCAGTGGCGAAATTTATTTCAAAATCCTCGCGCGCGCCGTGGATGCTCGACTCGATTACGCTTAAAAACAACACCAAGGACGGATACAAAATCCACCGCATCGTGATAGATGTCAAAATGTCGGGCGGTTCAAAATCAATGAACATTCTTAACTGGTATCCCGATGACGAGAACAACACCGACAGCGGAAAATGGATTGACCAGGACAACGGCCGTGATAAATCGTACACGGTTTACACCGGCACAAAAAGAAGAGTTTCCGACGCAGGCAATTTTCTAGAAAGGTTCGGCAGGGATATTTTCCTTGAGCCTATGGGCGAAGGCGGAAATCTGGAATACAAATGGAATTGCCAAATCAGCGACGATTACGCGGATATAATGGGTTCCTCATACAACTGTATGGAATATCCGGAGGCGCCGAATTTTGAAATTATCGTCAGCGGATTAAAAGGAGATAATTCTGCCGTTACAAAAGAGGAGCTCGAAAAAAACGGAGTTCATTTTTGCAGCGACAAAGAAAGCGGTTTCGGTTACAGTGCAAACCGTCAGCTCCTTATGCAGTATATGAACAAAAACAACATCTACACTCTTGAATTTACATTTAATCTTCAGTTTTCGTACAAAACAACTTCAATGTACGGACGGTATTTCAACAACGGCACAACCACGTTCATACACCGAAACGCTTTCGCTCTTGAAAGTGTAAATTTCAGCACCAACTACAACTATTCCGGTACGGATAATTATTTTTACAACAGTGTGAACGACAAAAAAATCACCGTAACCGCGAACATCAAAACAACAGGAAGCAGCCGTGATTACGGCTCTAACGCTTTAAAAGGCGCAACAGTATATTTTGACAGAGCATACCTTAAAGCAGGCGACAATGTTACTCTTGATGCAACAGACTCGTCGGGCAAAAAGCTTACGTCCGCCGCGGTTGAAAACGGAAAATCATTCACGCTTGAATTTCCGTACACCGAGGGAATCGACTCGCAGAACGCCGGACTTGTGCTTATGTTTGACAACGCGCGTATGAAATACACCGCGCCCAACGGCGACGAAACTATGCTTACGCTTTGGGACGAAAACTATAACGTTCCCGGCTTTGCAAACCGCAAAATAGGCGGATACTATATGTCAACCCACAAGCTTGACTCAAAAATTCCGACGGTTGCGGTATCGCCGGCAAACGGCACCGACCTCTCAAAATGGAACAAAACGGTTACGTTATCCACAGTGCCGAGCGAGGATATTTACTCGCACACCTCACAGGGACTTACACAGGGCCTTTTAAACATGAACCTCACCGACGGCACAAACGTTCCTGCAATTTATAAATACACCTACACCGAGCGTGACAAAGGCACGGCGTCGTGCGTGCAGAAAGTTCCTGCATTAAGAGGTCTTAACACAAACGTTACCGTTGCACTGCGCGACAAGCTTGAGGGCGAATTTGACCTTGTTTTTTCGGGTTACGACTTTGCAGGCAATCCGCTCAGCACCGTGCAAAGAGTAAAACTCGACAACAAAGCGCCCGAGATTGCGGTTACCGAAAAGGTTAACCCGAAAACCGACGGCTCAAAAGGAAATATATATGATGTAAAAATCACCGATGCGTCGGGAACGGGCAGACTTTATTATATGTTCACCAAAAAGAGCATTGCCGAAATTCCCGAATACGACGGTTCGGGAAACCCCACAAGCGGTGACATTGACACAACGCTTGACAAATGGGCATATATAGAGCAGAAAGACACCGAAAACGGCAAAACCTCGGCGGCATATTTAAACGTTAAAAAAGGCGATAATTTTATAGGTCATCTCGTTTATTTTGCAATGGACGACGCGGGAAACAAAACCGGCGTTTCGATAAAAGACATAAACATCAACAACGAGGACACAACCTATGACATCACACCGAGAAACCTTGACAAACCGCAGCCGTCATACGAAATTTCGGTTACGACAAACGGAAACAACAAGGTTTACTACCGCTGGAAAAACTACATAACCGACGAAAAAACGGGAAAAATCAAGGAGAACTTCTTAACCGAAGATTATTTGCCCTTGCCCGGCGATAACATTATCAGAACACAAAACGACAAAGGAACGCAAAACTTAAACGGAACGTACGTTCTCGACTGCAAAATCGTTCCGCCGTCAAACACAAACATAAATTACGTTTCGGCAAACTATGTGTTTGACAACGAAGGTCCGATGATTAACCTTACCGTTCCGTCCGACAATGTTTACAAATCATCGCAGACAATTTCGGTTTACGGCTCCGACCTTTCGGACATCGCGTCGGCAACTGCGAAAATCGTAACTCCCGACGGCAAAGACGTTGACGGCAAAGCGGAATTTGCACTCGCTGTTTCAAACGGCATAATTTCGCAGAACGTCAACATTTCAAACCTTACAGGCGGTGCGTATGCGTTAAAGGTTACGGCAACCGACAGAAACGGACTTACGGCAACCGAAATTTCAAAACCTTTCTTTATAAGAAACAGCAAACCGACAGGTACGGTTGACGTATCGGGCGGTGTAAGGCACAACGGCAGAGCGCTCATATCGGACGGTAAAATCAAGCTTGACTTTGATATTTCCGAGGATTTTGCAAATTCGTCATCTGCCGAAAAACAGACGGTTTATTACAGAATGAGCACAACAGCCGGCGAATACGGCGAATGGCACAAGGCAGGCCCGGCAACATCAAGCGCAAATGCTCTCAAAGCGAAACTTACCGCAGTTGATGCGCCCGAAATTTCGCTCGTTGACGGTGAAAATACACTGTTTGTTCAGACGGCTTTATGCTACGAGGGAACAGAGTCAAAAATTGAACTGATTTCAGTCAAAACCGATGAAATCGTCTTCTACTGCGACGAAACAGCGCCCAACGCAACGCTTGTTATAAACGACATTCACACAACCGAAAGCATATCGGGCAAACTTTACATCACAGACAATCTCGAGGCAGGCGTTACCGTGGTATGCAATGACGATACAATAAAAATCGGCGATTTTGCAAACCGTGCGTTTGACATCACAGCCGTTAAGAACACAAACGAAACAACACAGATAACAGTTTCGGACAAAGCAGGAAACAAAACCTGCATAAAACCCGTTATAAAGGGCATTGACACCGACGCACCCGAGATTGAAATCACCCCCTCCGAAAGAATGACGGGGGCAAGAAAAGACGCTTTGGCGACGGTTAAAATAAACGGCGTATCTCCCGAAACGGTAAGATTTGCATTTATTCCGTCAAGCGTATCGGTGAACGAAAAAATCCCCGAAGAATATTTCAGGGAAAACATTTCGGACAAAGACTTTTATAAAGTTTCAGCGTCGCGCACCGAGGAAGGCGAATGGGAAGGCGAATATAACATTATATACAACGCGGAAATTTCAGGAATTGACGAAAACTGTCTGCTCGCAGTGCGCGCATCGGACACTCTCGGCAACTCGAAAGACTATATTTACCGCACTCCCCTTGTTTCGCAGGACGCGGAGCTTGTTGCGGAAACAAAGGTAAGTCCTATGGAAACAGCGTCAAAAACCGTTTCGCACGTGACATACAACGTTCCCGTCTACACACTTCCGCAGGATAAAATCGTTGACGCTGACAGCGACGTTGTTAAAAACAACACTCTTGAAATCGACAACGACGAATGGAAAAATCTTTCAACCGACGAAAAAGTTGAAAGGGCAAACTTTGAACTTGCGAAGAAATACGCGCTGACATTCTCCGACAAGCACAATTTCCCGGCAGGCGAAAACAGGGTTTACGATTTATACACCGTTGACGATTTGGGAAGAACAAAACACCTCACCTCCGAGGTAAGCGGTGTTACATTCGACGCACAGAGCGACATCAAGGCAGACATTTACTTCAAAAAGTGGGATGGCAGCGTCTATGAATATATTCCCGTTAAAATCGAAGAATACTGCGCGGAATCTATGCAATATGACTACTTTGTTATAGTTGAGGCGGACGGCGACGGCGGAAACACACTGTATCTGCCGGTTGAGGAGGACTCCTACGAGACAAGATACACAAACGGCCTTACATTCCAAGCGGATTCGTCAAAGGAATTTGCGGTGTATTCAAGAGAACCTGCTGAGGACGACCCGTACGATCAGGGCGAAATCGAGGGTTACAAAAAACTTGTTTACAGCATAGGACCGATTTATGCTCACGGCACAAACGGATTTGACGAAATAACCGACATAACCGAACGTGTTATAAATGTACGCGCATTCCAGAAAGGCGCAGACATAACCAATCCCGGCGAGGTTGCGGAAAAGAGCATTGTTTTAAGCGGTGTCGACAACAACGTGCCGATAATTAACTGGTCGGTTGACCCCAAGGTTTTGACCTACGAAATGGTTGACTACGGCGGTGAATTTTATACCGAGCTTGTTCCCCACCCCACACCGAGCAATGTTACATACACTCTGCGCGCACAGGATAAGGAATCGGGCATAAACAAAATTCTCGCGGCTGCATATCAGACTCCCGACGGCAATGTTGAAGAAGTTTACGTTCCTATGACCGACGGAAACGGAAATCCGACAGAATACTGGAGCTGGGACGGAAGCGGATACACCGCGGTTGTTGAAAAATATAACGAAAAAACAGACAGTTATGACAGTTACACATCAACAATCCCCGTTAAAATCGAATATTTCGGCGACGGCGACATATACGGCGAAAAAATGCTTACCTACACCTTTACCGACGCTTATTCGCTGAAAAATGCAGGCATATTTACAAACACCTGCGGAGCAGATGCACACACAATTATAGGCTACAGACTCGGCGGTGACATCGGCGGTGTTGAAAGCGGTCTTTCAACGGTCGGAATAATTTACAAAATGCCGATTGAAGAAGGAACCGACTACAACGTTAAATATTATTATGAAAATTCTCTCGGAAACTGGGAGGAAATCGGCAGCGAAAATGAAACCTACTATAAAAAAGCAAAAGCCGTAATCGAAATTGACGAAAACGGCAGAGGCGGTGAAAGAGGTCTTGCGGTTACAAACAACAACAGAAGCAGCGAGAAAGAATTAAGCAGTTACCAAAACTCGTTTACATTCAATCTCAAAGACAAATACAACTACCGTGCGGACGTTAACGTGTCGCTCGCAAACTTCGACGTCGAACCCGGTGCGATTGATTACACGCTCTCGTCAACCGCGAAAACAAATCAGGATATTGACGTTAACATCACAGTGTCCGACGCAAAGAGCGGTCCGGGAACGGTTACGCTCACGGGCAGTGAAGAAGCTGCACTCACAAAGACAAACGAATATAAAAAAGAAGTTGACGGCGTTAATGTTAAATTTGCCGAATACACAGGCAAAATAAGCAAAAACGGCACATACAGCATAACCCTTTTGGACGACGCGGGCAACAAATCGGTTAAGAGCTTTAACGTTAAGAACATCAGCAAAACAGTTCCCGAGGCAGAGGTTGCTTACAGCACCAAGGAATACACCTCGCGTCCCGTAAACGCAACGCTTATTTTCAGCGGAAACTCAAACGTGAGAATTACGGGCGTTGAACCGCTCGCACCTCTCACAGAGGCGGATTACAGCGTAAACTACAACACTTCGGTTATAACGTTTACAAAATCGGGAACGGTTGGTGTGTACTTTGCGGACGAATACGGCAACACGGGAAGTCAGACGGCAGAGGTTGCAAACATTGACAAAACTCCTCCAACGCTTGAATACACCGCAGACGCGTTGACCGACCCGTCGGTTGTTTCGATAACGTTCAGCAAACCCGAAGTTCCGACAAGTCCTATGGACGAGGCTCGTAAAGAGTCGGAAATTTTCGTGACCTACGGCGGTATGACAAAACCCGTCGTTGACAAAGACGGAAACAAAAACAGCTTTGTATTCTACGAAAACGGCAACTACACATTTAAAATCCACGACACCGAGGGACGTTCTTCGTACCTTACAATAACAATCACCGAGCTTGACAAAAAGGCTCCGAAAATCACAAGCGTTAAATGGAGCTACAGCTACGACGAATTTGACGGCACAAACTGGGTTACAAACCGTGAAGAGGGCACAAAAATCCCCGCTGACGGCGCGGAAGGATACGCTGTAAGCACAAATCCGTCCAAAAATGCCGACGGCACATTTAACAACGACGCATACCCCGTTACGAACAAGGACGTTACCGTTACGGTTGAAACGGACGACGATACGCGTCTTATCGGAAGCAGTGACGAATACGGCAAAATCAAAGAAAAGGTTTACGACAGAAACGGACTTTTCATCTTTGATACCGAAAAGAAAAACGGTCTTTCGGCAAGCTACGGCGTCGATATTGAAGTTATCGACAAAACCGCGCCGGCGATAGACATTTCCGAGCTCGGCGGTGAGCTGGTATTTTATGAAAACCCGAAAATGAATTCCGACTACGACATCAGTATGCTGGAATATGTGAAAGACGGCAAATACACCGCATACAAAGCATACGACACGTTTAACGGAAAAACGGAAAATCTCACCGAGAAGGTAAAAGTCGACTACGGCACATTCAATCCGAACGATTTGAGCCTTAACAAGTTTGACTCGTCCAAACCTTACACAATCACATACACAGTTTCCGACTCGGCGCACAACGAAACGATCGCGACGCGCACAATAAGACTTGTGGGCAAATACGACACGGTAGCGCTTATAAACGGAAATCTTCCCGACTTTGCGGGACGAAGCGAGGTTATCGGCAAGGATATAAAACTCTCGCTCGCAAACTTCTCGGGAACGGCATATGTAAGGTATCAAAACGGCGTGAGAACAATGGGACAGATGAAGAAAGAAGGCACAATGATAAACAAAAACGCAAACGGCGAATTTGAAGTGAAAGACTTAAAAGACGGCTGGTACACATTCTTTGTTCAGACCGACAAGCGCGACTACTTCACACTTTGCGTATATGTAAGTAATTAAAGGGGGAATGAAAGAGAATGAACATATTTAAAAAGGCACTGTCATATGTTTTGATACTTGCCGTTCTTATTTCGGCATTTCCCGCGGCGGTGTTTGCCGAGGAGGACGAATACAGAATTTCAAATCAGTATATGAGCTTTACCTTTAACCAAAAAACCGGCGGTTTTGCAATAGAAACCGCCGAGGGTAATCCTCAAAAAGCGCTCGACAACGACATTCCTCTTTTATATGCCGAGGATAAGGAACGGAGCAGCGGAACATCATTCATCACCGTACGTATAGGTGACGACGACTATATTTTCGGTCAGAATTACGCATTCTTCGGAATAGACTCGTCGCTCGGCACGGTTAAGGTGAGCAACGAACAGCGACTTATAGAAATTCCGTGGACAATAAAAGGAATAACGGTGACTCTCACCGCGGCGCTCGACAACGATACGCAGAGCAAAACGACGGGAAACGTCGGTCTTTCGTTTAAGGTTGAAAACAACAGCGGAAAAGACGAGAATGTGAGCATAAGACTTCTTCTCGACACGGCGCTCGGCAACAGAATTGACGCACCGTATTTTGTTCTTGACAAAAATCTTCAGCCGACAATGACCGAAATGGAATTTACGGGAGGCGAGGTTCCCTACCAGATAAGGAGCCTTGATTCGCTCACAAATCCTTCGCGTCTTTCATACATTTTGATGGAGGCGCAGGGCTGGAACGGCGGAACAAAGCCGAACAGGGTTATTTTGGGACACTGGGCAAATCTTGCGAACGTCCGCTACGATTACACCCCCAACCCGAACTGCGATTTTACAAACTATTCAAACGATTACCGCGAGCCGGACAGCGCGGCGGCGATTTACTGGGAAAACCACGCGGTTAAAAACGGCGAAAGCATAACGGGCGAGCTTCTCTACGGCGTGGGCAACTTCTCAAACACCACGGGCGAGGCTATGGGCATTGACATCACAACCGACCGCGTTGAACTTTCGGCAGACAAAAAATCATATGCAAACGGCGGTAAAATAAACGTTACCGTAAACATCGACAACACGGTTGACAACGCTGTGGAACTCACCAATGCGGTGATAAACCTCACCGTTGACAAAAAACAGTTTAAGCTTATCGGCGGTGACAGCGACAGAATTCCATACGCATCTCTCGGCAAGGAAACAAAGGTTTTGCGCTATGTTCTCGAAGCGCTTCCGCAAAACGACCTCACCGCAGGCACGATTTACATATCGGTGACGGGCACGCAGACTTTGGCGGACGGAACGTTGTCGGATTTTGAAACGGCGGCGCAAAGGAGTGTTATTCTTCCCTCCGTCGGCGAGGTTTCGGAAATTCAGCTTAACAAAATCGACCCGAAAATCGTCTATACCGACGGCGAAAAAGCGGTTACGATTTCGGGAAAAATGAAACCTCTCCAGGCATTTTTGGCAAACGACGCGCGAAGCACGTTAAAACTCGTTCACGAAACAACGGGCGACGAGGTTATAATTGAAAAGCAGAATATAGCTTTTCTCGACGACGCGTGCGAAACGCTCACGTTTACCACAACCAAACAGCTTTATGTAGGTTATTATAAAATCGTTTTTGAAATAGACGACCCGACACTTCAGGCTAATTTAAACTGCACGTCCGTTGCGTGCAAAACAAAGCTTCAGGTGTCGGCAGACGAGAAATACCGCATTAAATCATACGGTATGGCGGCGCTTGTGCGTACGACAAAAGACACCGCGGCAGGCGGCTACGACTTTTTCACATTCAGAAACGAAAAGGAATTTTTAAGCTTTTACAAAGGAGAAATGTCCGCAAAGGGCAGACTTAACGGCGAAAGCATAAAATACAACTTCGGAAAAGACAAAAAAGCAATAAAAGAACACGAAATTCTGCTTACGGTGCGCGCAAATTTACGCGAAATGAAAGACGCGCAGACGCAGGAAACTTTCTGGCAGGCAGATTATCAGACAGGTGACATAATCATCAACAATATGCTCTCCTACGAGGGCAGCAAGCCAATTAAGCTTTACAAAGACGGCAGTAATTACAAAATCGAGGGCGACGGACTTTTGAAAGTTATAAACTCGATTAACGTATGGCGCAGTAAATGGAGCATTTCGGCAACACAGGGCATTGCACACACGCTTGACGACGAACGTCTTACAAAGGCGCTCGGTGAGAATGTGACGATAAAACCGCTCACTCTTTCGCTGGACGGCGCGGCGACAATGATACAGTCGCTCGGCGGTTTTGCGGTAGATTTGAAATACGGTGTTTTAAGCTCGCAGTGGTACGACGACTCGGACGGTATGGTTACATACGGCATAGGCTTCGGCGGAAGTATCAGCTTGCCGATTAAGGCGAAAAAAGAAAAACCCGATCTCACCGCCGACCAGGAAGACATCGGCGAGGAACTTAACAACCTCTTTGACGAAAGCCTCACCGCCGACCAGGAGGATATTTCGGGCGAAATGACAAGTATGTTTGACGAGAACCCGAAAAAGACGTCCGCGGGCGACAAAATTCAAAAGGACACCAAACTTTCGGACGGTCAGCTCTCGGCAGAGGTTGACAACGTTCTTTTCGGCGAAAAGGGCGACGTTGAGGACGGCTATGTTAAGGTAAGCGACACAGGATTTATCGGCATTAACGCAGCATTTTCGCTTGCTCTCCCCAAAGACGTTTTAGGCTCGCTTGTTGCCAACGCACCGGGAATTTACGCAAGCGTAAAAATAAACACGATAGAAAACGAATATGAAGTAAACGCGGGTCTTAACATTAAAATTATCGAATGTGAGGGTGTTCTCGCGTTCAAACAGGTTAAGGTTAAGAGCAAAGACGTTATCGTGCCCGACAAAATCGAATTTTATATCCGCGACGGTCTTAAAATCCCCGTTGCACCGCCCGTACTCTTTATAGCAGGACTAGGCGGAGGTATAAACGGTCTTGCGGACACAATAGGCGGTGAATTTGACAAACTCCCGCCGATAACCATTCTTTTGTTCACGCGTCTTGAGGCAATCGGCGTTTTGACGGGCGATTTCAACGCAAAAATCAGCCTTGAGGGAATGTCGCTGACGGGTGATATGAAACTAAAGGCAAAAGGGCTTGAAAAGCTGATTGACGTAAAGGCAGGCATAAACGCGCGGTGGATTGAACCGTGGGAGCTGAACCTGTACGGCAACGCAAGCATTATCGACGGTCTTATAACCGGCGGTATCACAGTCACCATTGCGGATAACTACTTCTACGGCTATATTTTCGCAAGCATCTGCATACCCGACAGTATTCCCATTGTCGGCGGTAAAGAGCTTGCAGGCGTTGAGGCGGCGGTATCGCACGAATTTATCGGCGCAAACATAAAAATTATCGGCATACGTTTCGGAGTGATTTATTACTGGGGCGAAAACGTATCGTTCGGCAAAAATATTGATTTAAGTCCGCCGCACAGAAACGGATTTGAGGGCGCGTCGCTTGCGTCTTTGGAAAGCGCGGACGACGTT
>OGHJ01002025.1_pt1 | contig 18863 bp, 17 predicted proteins | sample 1571351 | NCBI WGS metagenome assembly OGHJ01 (sample SAMEA2582037, study PRJEB24529) | metagenome | biome: Human gut stool | place: China | collected 2011 | reverse complement strand
AAAAATGCGATCCGCGAGGACACCTGTCTTGTCACCATCATGTTTGCCAACAACGAGATCGGCACCATCCAGCCCATCGCGGAGATCGGCAAGGTCTGCCATGAAGCGGGCGTTCTGTTCCACACCGACGCGGTGCAGGCCGCGGGCCACGTGGCCATCGATGTCAACGCGATGAATATTGACATGCTCTCCATGTCCGGCCACAAGTTCCACGGTCCCAAGGGCGTTGGCGCGCTCTACGCCCGGCGCGGCATTATTTTAACCAACATCATTGAGGGCGGCGCGCAGGAGCGCGGCAAGCGCGCGGGCACGGAAAACGTCCCCGGCATCGTCGGCATGGCCGCTGCCTTAAAGGACGCGTGTGACCATCTGGACGAAAACGCGAAGAAGGTCACGGCGCTGCGCGACCGGCTCATTGAAGGCCTCAGCGAGATTCCCCATTGCGCGCTCAACGGCGCAAGATCTCCCCGTCTTCCCGGCAATGTGAACTTCTGCTTCGAGGGCATTGAGGGCGAGAGTTTGCTTCTGCTTCTGGACGCGAAGGGCATCAGCGCGTCGTCCGGCTCTGCGTGCACGTCGGGCTCGCTCGATCCCAGCCATGTGCTGCTGGCAATTGGCCGGCCCCACGAGGTGGCGCACGGCTCGCTCCGGCTGACCCTTTGCGAGGAAAACACGATGGAAGAAGTCGAGTATATGCTGAAGGAAATTCCGCAGGTGGTCACGTATCTTCGCAATATGTCTCCTGTGTGGAAAGAGCTCGAGCGCGGCGAAAAGCAGTTTATGCTGTAATTTAGGAGGGACAAGGCTATGGCACTTTATACTGATATTGTAATGGATCACTTCATGAACCCGAGAAATGTGGGAAGCATCGAGAACGCGGACGGCGTCGGCGAGGTCGGCAACGCCAAGTGCGGCGATATCATGAAGATGTATCTCAAGATCAAGGACGATAAAATTGAAGACGTGAAGTTTGAGACCTTCGGCTGCGGCAGCGCGATTGCCTCGAGCTCGATGGCAACCGAGATGATCAAGGGCAAGCCCCTCAGCGAGGCCCTGACCCTCACCAACAAGGCGGTGGCCCAGGCCCTGGACGGCCTGCCCGCCCACAAGCTCCACTGCTCCGTGCTGGCCGAGGAGGCCATCAAGAAGGCCATCCAGGACTACTATGAAAAGACCGGCGCGGACTACGACGAGAGCATCTTCCCCGCCTGCGACAGCTGCGACCACGGCTGCTGCCACGGCCACTGAACATCGCTTCACGCAAACCACGGGTCCTGTTCCCCCAAAAGGGGACGGGCCCGTGGTTTTTTGCATGGAAAGGGGGAAAATCACTGGTGACAACGCGCCCCGGTATCTGCTATACTGAAAAGAAGCGACAGTGCCCCGTCCCGTGGGGACGGGAGAAAAAAGGAGGGCGGATCATGGCCGCTGTTTTGTACTATGAACCCCTTGTGATGATGGGCCCCGGAGCCATCGCCCGGGTGTGCGGCCGGTTCGGCCTGACGGTGATCCCGGTGCCCCGGGACCGGGTGGGCCAGACCGTGGGCTTTCTGGCGGGCTACCAGGGCTTCCCGGAGCGGCCGGAAAAGGAAACGCCGCCGGAGGACCGGGTGCTGGTATTCTGCGAGGTAGACCGGGAGACCCTGGACCAGGTGCTGGAGGCATTGAAGGCCGAGGGCGCGCCAACCTCCCTGAAGGCCATCCTCACCGGCACCAACGCCGGCTGGCCCTTTGCCCGCCTGGCCCGGGAGCTCTCGGCGGAACACCGGGCCATGGGCGGACGCTGAAAACTTTTTGACATGCTGCGCCGTCTGAACAATATGGGCGGCAGAGAGGAGCCGACGGCCTTGGATTATGATAAACTGCTGACCCTGAGCAGCGATCTGGGCTACCACCTCCTGCTCAGCGGCGCGGAGATCTATCGGGTGGAGGAGTCGGTGCAGTACCTGCTCACCGCCTATGGGGTGGAGACCGGGGAGGTCTTCGTCATCCCCAACTGTGTCATTGTCAGCCTGACGGCGCCGGGCCAGAAGCCCATCACCCGGGTGCGCCGGGTGCCCGGACACGGCACCGACATCAGCCGGATGGAGGCCCTCAACGATCTGTGCCGGCGGCTGTGCGCCTGCCCGCCCGATCTAGACCAGGCGGCGGGGGAGCTGGACTGCGTGGTGCAGGAGGTCCGCCATACGCCCATGGCAGTGGAGCTGGCGGCCTATGTCCTTCTCACCTCGGCCTTCTGCCTCCTCTTCGGCGGCACCGCCCGGGATGCCTTCTGCGGCGGCATCTGCGGCCTGGCGGTGGGGCTGGTGGTTCCCTTCCTCACCCGGCTGGGCACCAACCTCTTCTTCAAGGCCATGGTGGGCGGCTTTTTCTGCGGCCTGCTGGCCGCCGGCCTCACCAACCTGTGGGTAGGGGAGCACATCGACCTCATCATCACCGGCGCCATCATGGCCCAGGCGCCCGGTCTGGTCATCACCAACTTCATGCGGGACATCATGGCCGGGGATATGATGTCCGGCCTGGTGAAGCTGGCCGAGGCCCTGCTCACCGGCGCCGGCATTGCCCTGGGCACCGGCGTGGCCCTGAGCCTGGTGAGCGCCGTATGGGGGGTGCTGTGATGGAGCTGTTTCTGCCCTGCCTCTACGCCTTTCTGGCCTGCCTGGGCTTTTGCGTCCTCTTCCGCATCAACGGCCTGGGGGCGGTCCTCTGCTCTCTGGGCGGCGCCCTGGCCTGGCTGGTCTACCTCCTCACCGGGCCCATCATGGGGAACAACGATGTCATCCAGTATTTCTGGGCGGCGGTCTTTCTCTCGGCCTACGCTGAGGTCATGGCCCGGGTGCGCAAGTGCCCCGCCACAGGCTATCTGCTCATCGCCTTCATCCCCCTGGTGCCCGGTGCCGGCATCTACAATATGATGGACGCCGCCCTCCGGGGCAACACCCAAGACTTCCTCAACACCGGGCTCCACACCCTGAGCATCGCCGGGTCCCTGGCGGTGGGAGTGCTGGTGGTGTCCTCCCTGGTGCGGATGTACAGCATGCTCCAGCACCGGCGGCGGACAGAAAGGGGAGAGAAGCATTGAGACGCTATGACATCGTCCTGTTGGACGCCGACAACACCCTCTTTGACTTCAACGCCGCCGAGGCCCAGGCCCTGGACGCCGTGCTGGCGGAGTTCGGCTGGCCTCGTGACGAGGGGACCAAACAGACCTATCTGGAGATCAATCACGCTCTGTGGTCGGCCTTCGACCGGGGGGAGGCGGAGGAGAGCTTCCTCACGGTGGAGCGCTTCCGCCGGCTGGGGGAGCGCCTGGGCCGGTCCGCCGACCCGGCGGAGATGAACCGCCGGTACCTGGACCACCTGGGGGAGTGCTCCCTGCTCCTTCCGGGGGCGGAGGCGCTGTGCCGCACCCTGCGGGCCGCGGGCTGCCGCCTGGCCCTGGCCACCAACGGAGTGGCCCGGGTGCAGTACGCCCGGCTGGCGGGCTCCCCACTGAAACCTTATCTGGAGCGGCTCTTCATCTCGGGGGAGATGGGGACCCGGAAGCCGGAGCCGGCCTTTTTCCGCGCCGCCCTCTCCGCCATGGGGGCGGAGGATATGAACCGCTGCGTCATGGTGGGGGATGGACTGGGCTCCGATGTAAAGGGGGCTCTGTCCGTCGGCCTGGACGTCATCTGGTTCGCCCCCGGCGGCGGCATCGCCCCGGCGGAGCTGAAGCCCACCTATACCGCCCGCTCCCTGGAGGAGATCGGGTCCATCATCTGTCCAACACCTCGGAATACATAGAGAGGAGATCCTAGGCATGCAGAAAACTGCGGGGGCGCCCGGCGCTCCCGAACCTAAAAAGCGAGACCGGGAGGTAGGCCACCGGAGGCGGCTGATTCTGAGTGCCCTGCTGGCCTGTATCGTCCTGGTTGGTGCGGTGTCCCTGGGGGCGCTGGCCCAGCAGCCCGCCACGACGGCGGAGTCGGCACCACCGCCAGCCGGGACCCGTGCGGTGTCGCCGCCGGAGGCCTCCACACCGGTCACTGGGGAGACGGCCGCCGCCGTCCTGCCGGAGCCAACGCCAACGCCTACGCCGGTCCCTGCCTTTGACTTCACCCAGCCCGCGCCTGAGACGGCGGCGGTGGAAGATGACTGGTTCTCCGACGCCGTCTTCATCGGGGACTCCCGCACCGACGGCCTGCGGCTTTACAGCGGCATCCGTGGGGCCGACTTTTTGGCCTATAAATCTCTCATGATCTTCCACGTGGTGGGCAACGACCAGGTGGACCAGAGAGCGGTGCCCCTCAACGGCGTAGGGGACAAAAAGACCGTGCTGGAGTGGCTGGACGAGAAGCAGTACGCCAAGGTCTACCTCATGTTTGGCGTCAACGAGCTGGGCTATGGGAACGACAGCGCCTTCACCGATGCCTTTTCCCGGACGGTGGACGAGATCCGTGACCGTCAGCCGGAGGCGGTGCTCTATATCCAGTCCCTGGTACCCATCGAGCCGGAGAAGGCCCACGCCACCAACCCGGCCTCCTGGCTCAACAACGACAATGTGGCCCGGTATAACGAGCTCCTCCGGCAGGTGTGCGCCGCCACAATTCGCTCGGAACGTAATGATCCTCCGAAGTAAGGATATCCACCGACACGTTACACACCTCCGGATCGGAGTGATTGATAAAGTGGTGGATCGGCACCTCGACCCCCAATCCCAAAGCGCACCACTGTTCGCGGTAAACCCGCAGAATCTCATTGAAGACCCGGTTCTGGAACTCCAAACCGTCGGCGTCCAACTCCCCGAAAATTACCTCGGCGACATTATATTGAACGACATTCCGGCCCTCCTTGAAATCGAACGAACAATGACCGTACTTGAGCAGATAACGCGTCAGCTCCCGTTCGAGCGCTTCGGCACTGCTGCCCCCGGTCACCTGTCCCGCAAAAACCGTTTCAGGGCGCTGCGCAGTCTGCTCGGCACGAAAACGGGCGCTCTGACGCCGCACGAACTCCTCGGCTTCGCGGTCGCCCGTGGAAGCCATACGCTTGCGCCCCACTTCGGCAATCAGCAGGTTCTCGTCGATGTCCATGATCCGTGCGCACTCCTTGATATAGACCGAGCGCTGGATCGGGTCGGGAATCTGCACAATGGATTGCACCATGTCGTTAATCAACGCCGCCTTCTTGATCGGGTCGCCGGCAGCATCCTTCAACAGTAGCTTGGCCTTGAACGTCAGGAAATCCTCCTCGTTGGCCCGGATATACTCCTGCACCTCCGCAGCCGTATGGGTTCGGGCGAACGAATCGGGATCGTCTTCCGGCGGAAGCAGCACCACACGGACATTCATCCCCTCGCGCAGAATCATGTCGATTCCCCGCAGCGAAGCGTGAATACCCGCCGAATCACCGTCGTAGATCACCGTGATATTCCTGGTAAAACGTCCGAGCAGGCGAATCTGTTCGGTCGTAAGGGATGTACCGGACGAAGCCACCACATTCTCCACCCCCGCCTGGTGCATCGAAATCACGTCGGTATATCCCTCGACCATGATCGCGAAATCATACTGCTGGATCGCTTTCTTGGCGAAAAACAGGCCGTACAGCTCGCGTTTCTTGCTGTAAATCTCGCTTTCGGGCGAATTTTGGTACTTCGCAACCGACTTGTCTGTACGCAGCGTGCGACCTCCGAAAGCCACCACGCGGCCGGAAATGTTATGCACGGGGAACATCACCCGCTCCCGGAAACGGTCGAAGAGCGAACCGTCGTCGCGCTTGATCGAAAGTCCGGTCGAAACCAGAAACTCCTCCTTATAACCGGCAGCCAAAGCCGCCCAGCTCATTCGGTCGCCCCTGGCGGGACAGAATCCGAGCCCGAACTTCTTGATCGTCGCATCGGAAAATCCCCTCTTCTGCCGGAAATAGGTCATGCCGACACTCATCCCTTCGGTTTCATGGAGCAGGTAATTCGAAAAATACTCCGCCGCCCAACTGTTCACGACGAACATACTCTCGCGGTTGTCGTTGCGGGCGACCTCCTCGGGCGTCATCTCCTTCTCCCGCACTTCGATACCGTAACGCTTGGCCACGGCTTTCAACGCCTCGGGATAAGTCATATTCTCGTGCTCCATCAGGAAAGTGACGGCATTGCCGCCCTTGCCGCAGCCGAAACACTTGTAAACCCCCTTCGAAGGCGATACGACGAACGACGGGGTCTTCTCGTTGTGGAACGGACAACACGCCTGATAATTGACACCCTTTCGTTTGAGCGTCACGTATTCGCCGATAATATCCACGATATTCGCAGCGGCGTAAATCCTATCTATTGTTTCCCGGTCGATCATCTTTGCAAAGGTACGAATAATTCAATTATTACGGATTACATCAAGTACTTATTCGCCTCTTCGAGGCGATACTCAGGAGAACATTCGAATAGATAGTTCAGTAAATTCAGATGCCCCGCTCCGAAAATAACGAGGATCCTGTCGGACGGCCCCGTTTCGATCCGTTGAATATTCCGGAATATCCGCAAATTCCGGTTAAACCACCTTCCCGTTTCAAAATCTACACCGATATAATCGTTCGAGAAGAATTCATATTTGAAATGACCGATCAAGTAATTACCCAGACTACGCCGAATATGCTCCGGGTCGTTCAGCTCGATAAGTTCGGCAATAATTCCCTGCTCCTTGAAAACAGCTTCGGGCACAAACCTTTTAATAGAATCCGGATGGTCGTAAAAACTGGTTTCGAAACGGATATACTCCTTACTGTTTTCATCGCGTAATAACTCATCGATTTCGTCATAGTGCTTTCCCCATTCATCTACGCAGTAAATCCGGTCTATCCCCAGCCGTTTTGCCAGCCGGAATCCGATCTGCTCGTCTTCTCCTCGCTGCAAATCATAACAGTCCGCCAAATATCGACGGAACAGAGAGTCCGTCTCGAACTGCATTTTAACCGGCCGTTCGATAACGATAATCGTTGGGGCAAACTTCTCCAACAAACCGACCAATGTTTCGATCTCATTCTGGTAAACCGGGTTCAGGACATCTATTTGCTCGCTTTCGGCATACTGCACCTGATCCAGATTGGGAAAATCGAAATGAAAGGTACCTAAAGTGAGTACCGGAACAGGCTCTTGTGCAGCGGCAAAACAAGCCGACAAAACACAAACGATCAAAATAATTATTTTTTTCATGTCGTATATTTTTTCCGCCGCAGGAAAGATTGTTCGCAAAACTGAATTTATACAAAAATACATGTTTTACATAAAACATATTCTATTACACTCCTGAAAAAACAGAGGCAAAATATATTCTGTTTTTGAACGTTAATTTTCAATTATCGTTATCTTTGCCTTATGGACTTCAAATTGGTATCCGACTATGCCCCGACGGGCGATCAGCCCGAAGCGATCGCACAGCTATTGGCCTCGATCCGGCACGGCTCGAAGCACAATACGCTGCTGGGCGTGACCGGTTCGGGCAAAACTTTCACGGTGGCCAACGTCATCAGCCAGCTCAACCGGCCGACCCTCGTATTGAGTCACAACAAGACCCTCGCGGCACAGCTCTACGGGGAGTTCAAGAACTTTTTCCCGGAAAATGCGGTCGAATACTTCGTTTCCTACTACGACTATTATCAGCCCGAAGCCTACCTACCTTCGACGGATACCTATATCGAAAAGGACCTTTCGATCAACGACGAAATCGAAAAGATGCGTTTGAGTACGACCGCCACCCTGCTCTCGGGGCGGCGGGACGTCATCGTCGTTTCCAGCGTATCGTGTCTGTACGGCTGCGGCAATCCGAGCGATTTCCACTCGATGGCCATTCATATCGAAGTCGGCGAAATCCTCAACTACAAGCAGTTCCTCTACAAACTGGTCGAAGCGCTCTATACCCGGACCGAACGGGAACTGACCCCCGCGACATTCCGCGTGACGGGCGACACGATCGACATCATGGCGGCTTTCGGCGAATTCGGCAACCAGTGTTTCCGCGTCACCTTTTTCGACAACGAAGTCGAGAGCATCCAGAGCATCGACCCCGTAACCGGCCAGCGGATCCAAACGCTCGACGCACTCACCCTTTACCCAGTGAGCCTGTTCGTCACGACCAAGGAGCGCATACACACGGCCGTGCAGCAGATCTACCTCGACCTGGGCAAGCAAATCGCCTTCTTCGAGCAAGCGGGACGTCCGGCCGAAGCGCAGCGGATCAAGCAGCGGGTGGAGTACGACCTGGAGATGATCAAGGAGTTGGGTTACTGTCCCGGCATCGAGAACTACTCCCGCTATTTCGACGGACGTGCAGAAGGGACGCGACCCTTCTGCCTGCTGGACTATTTTCCGCAGGATTACCTGATGGTGATCGACGAGAGCCACGTCACGCTCCCCCAGGTGCACGCCATGTTCGGCGGCGACCGCGCCCGCAAGGAGAACCTCGTGGAGTACGGGTTCCGTCTTCCCGCAGCCAAAGACAACCGGCCGCTCCGCTTCGAGGAGTTCGAACAACTGGTCGGCACCACGATCTACGTGAGCGCCACACCGGCCGACTACGAACTGATGAAGAGCGAAGGAGTGATCGTCGAACAGTTGATCCGGCCGACAGGACTGGTTGATCCTCCACTCGAAGTGCGGATCACGGACAACCAGATCGATGACCTGCTGGAGGAGATCGACAAGCGGGTACGCAACGACGACAAGATACTCGTCACGACCATCACCAAACGCATGGCCGAGGAGCTCTCCAAATATTTCGACCGAGTGGGGGTCCGCAACCGCTACATCCATTCGGACATCGACACGCTGGAACGGGTGCAGATCCTCGAAGACCTGCGGGCCGGCATGTTCGACGTGCTGATCGGCGTCAATCTGCTGCGCGAAGGACTCGACCTGCCGGAAGTGGCCCTCGTGGCGATCCTCGATGCCGACAAGGAGGGATTCCTGCGCAACGTGCGTTCGATCACCCAGATCGCGGGCCGTGCGGCGCGGCATTCGAACGGCAACGTCATCCTCTATGCCGACCACTGCACCGACTCGATGCGCTACGCCATCGAACAGAGCAACCGCCGCCGCGAAAAACAGATGCGCTACAACATGGAGCACGAAATGCTCCCCCGACAGGCGCAGAAAAGCGGCTCGGGACAGAGCACCCTGCTGGCAAATACGGTTCAGACACCCGTCACGGATGGAATTCTCTACCCTCTGCCCGACAACCGGCAGACGCTGGCCGCAGACGTTACGTCGGCCTACTCGACCGAGAGCATCGACACGCAGATCGCCCGGGCCCGGGAAGAGATGGAGCGTGCGGCCAAGTCGTTGGACTTTCTGGCCGCCGCGAAATTCCGCGACCGCATGTACGAACTGCAAAAATTGAAAAACGAAAAATGAACATATCAGCATACATCTCGGAACTGAACAGACAATACGCCTCTGGAAATGCAACGGAACACAGTTATCGTCCCGCATTGAAGTCGCTGTCGGAAACACTGCTGCCCGACCTCACGATCATCAATGAACCCAAGCGCACGGCCTGTGGTGCACCGGACTATATCCTACTGCGAAACGATATTCCCGTAGCTTTCATCGAGGCAAAAGATTTCACTCAGACACAAGACCTTGCGGGACAAAAGGAGAACAAGGAGCAATTCGACCGTTATAAACATTCGCTCGATAACATTATTTTCACCGATTATCTCGATTTCTGGCTTTACGAGAAGGGCGAATTTGTGGACAGCGTTCGTTTGGCCGAAATCAAAGGAGGCAAAATCGTCGCCGTGGAAGGCGCCGAAACGAAATTCGTTCTCATCATCGAACGCTTGGGCAAAGCCGTCCCGCAAAGAATCACGTCTGCGAAACAATTGGCCCGAATCATGGCGGCAAAAGCGAGACTGATGGCCGACGTCATCGAAAAGGCGCTGCTGCAAGACGATAGCGACAGCAATCTTAAAGGGCAGATGGAGGCCTTCAAAGACATCCTGATTCACGACATCACGCCGAAAGAATTCGCCGACGTCTATGCCCAAACTATTGTTTACGGTATGTTCGCCGCGCGTCTGCACGACACGACCCCCGATACTTTCAGTCGGCACGAGGCGGCGACGCTCATCCCGAAAACGAACCCGTTCCTTCGCCAACTGTTTCAGAATGTCGCCGGATATGACCTGGACGATCGGATCAGTTGGATCGTGGATGATTCGGCCGAAATATTTCGAGCCGCAGATATGCGTCAGGTAATGGCCGGATTCGGACACCGCACCCAGCAAACCGATCCGATGATACATTTCTACGAGGATTTCCTTGCGGCGTACGACCCGAAACAACGCAAAAACCGGGGCGTATGGTACACACCGCAGGCCGTGGTGAGTTGCATCGTAAAGACCGTGGACGAAATTCTGCAAGCCGAATTCAACCTGCCGATGGGTTTGGCCGACACATCGAAAATAACCGTCGAACGCAGCATCGACCAAAGCAAAGACAAACGGTTCTCCGACGGCAAAAAGAAAGAGACCGTCAAAATCCACAAGGTACAGCTCCTCGATCCGGCAACCGGAACAGGCACGTTCCTCGCGGAAGCCGTCAGCCGAATCCATGACAAGTTCAACGGACAGGCCGGAATGTGGCAAGGCTATGTCGGGGAACATCTGCTGCCGCGTCTGAACGGATTCGAACTTCTGATGACCTCCTATACAATGGCCCATCTGAAACTCGACTGGATTCTCACAGAGACAGGTTACAAGGCCGACGATAACGAACGCCTGCGGGTGTTTCTCACCAATTCGCTGGAAGAACACCACAAGGATACAGGCACACTGTTCGCCCAGTTCCTCGCCCGCGAGGCCAACGGCGCAAACGAAATCAAGCGCAATACTCCGGTCATGGTCGTGCTGGGCAATCCGCCGTACAGCGGAGAAAGCAAAAACAAAGGCGAATGGATTATGCGCCTGATGGAGGATTACAAGAAAGAACCCGATACGAACCAGCCTCTGAAGGAACGGAATCCGAAATGGATCAACGATGACTATTGCAAATTCATACGCTTGGGACAGTTCTTCGTGGATCGCAACAACGAAGGGATACTGGCTTATGTCAATAACCATAGTTTTATCGACAACCCCTCTTTCAGAGGGATGCGGTGGAATCTGCTGCGGAGTTTCGACAAAATCTACATCATCGATCTGCACGGCAACAGCAAGAAAAAAGAGGTTGCACCCGACGGCGGCAAAGACGAAAACGTATTCGACATACAACAGGGCGTCTCAATCAATATCTTCGTAAAAACGGGACGCAAGGCAAAGAATGCCCTTGCCGAAGTATATCATCACGACCTATACGGCCGAAGAGAGACGAAATACGATTACTTGTCGTCGCATACGGTGGCGAACATCCCGTTCGTGAAACTTCAGCCGTCCGCACCGGAATATTTCTTCGTGCCGAAAAATTACGGAGCAAAGGCTGCGTACGACAGGGGCTTCTCCGTTACAGAGCTGTTCCCCGTCAATTCCGTGGGCATCGTGACAACACGGGACGAACTGCTGATAAAAGACAGTCCGGAAGAAGTAGAAACGCTCATCCGCGATTTCATAACAATGGAAGATGCCGAACTCAGAACAAGGTACAACATAGGCAAGGACTCACGGGATTGGTCTGTTGCAAGAGCAAAAGCGGATATAGGGAATGTCGTCGATACGGCTAAAATCACACCCATCAAGTACCGGCCGTTCGATCGCAAATATCTGTATTACACCGGCAAAACGACTGGAATCGTGGCCAGGCCACGATTCCAGGTTATGCGGCATTTTGCCGCCGAAAAAAATTTTGGTTTGGCGGCATGCCGCCAAACCAAAAAAGAAAATTGGACACACATATTCCTCACAAAAAATATAATCCCCGCTATTTTCGTAGAAGTAAAAGATAATTGCAATACCTTTCCTCTCTACACCTATCCCGATCAGACCGACCTGCTGAACACCGGACGCACCCCGAACCTCGACCCGAAGATCGTTGCAAAAATAGCCGAAAGCATCGGATTGGAGTTCGAGCCGGAGAAAAGCGGAGAACCGGATAAATTCGCCCCGATCGACCTGCTCGATTATATCTATGCCGTGCTGCACTGTCCGGCGTATCGGGAAAAATACAGGGAGTTTCTGAAGGCCGACTTTCCGCGTGTACCATATCCTGAAAATACCGGACAGTTCCACCGCCTTACACAAACAGGTGCCGAATTGCGTCGGCTGCATCTGATGGAAAATTCCGACTGCTGGGAATTGTCGGTCACCTATCCGGAATGCGGAACGGACGAAATCACGGAAGTCCGCTATGAAAATGAAAAAGTATTCATCAATGATCGGCAATATTTCGGCAATGTAAGTCCCGTTGCCTGGAATCTCTTCATAGGCGGCTATCAACCTGCCCGGAAATGGCTGAAAGACCGCATAGGGAAGAAACTCACATTCTCGGACATTCGCCACTATCAAAAAATCATCTTTGCACTCTGCCGCACAGATGCCCTGATGCGTACGGAACTGAATATCGAAAAATTCTAAATCCTTATCAATATGAACAACTTCACTTTCCAAAATCCGGTCAAGTTGATCTTCGGCAAAGGCTCCATCGCCAAGCTGGCGAAAGAGATTCCGGCCGACAAGAAGATCATGGTTACTTTCGGCGGCGGCTCCGTCAAGAAAAACGGCGTGTACGACCAGGTGGTCGCAGCGCTCAAAGGCCGCGACTTCGTAGAGTTCTGGGGCATCGAGCCTAATCCCAAAATCGAAACCCTGCGCAAAGCCATTGCCCAGGGCAAAGCCGAAAAGGTCGATTTTCTGCTCTCGGTGGGCGGCGGCTCGGTACTCGACGGTACCAAGCTCATCGCTGCGGGCATTCCCTACGACGGCGATGCCTGGGAGCTGGTGCTCGATGAAGACAAAATCGGCGAAGTCGTTCCGTTCGGCGACGTGATGACCCTGCCGGCCACCGGCTCCGAAATGAACGCCGGGGCGGTGATCTCCAACCTCGCCACGCAGGAGAAGTTCGCGTTCCACCACTCGTTCCCGCAATTCTCGATCCTCGATCCCGAAGCCACCTTCTCGCTGCCGCCGTTCCAGGTAGCCTGCGGTATCGCAGACACTTTCGTACACGTCATGGAGCAATACCTGACCGTCACGGGCGTTTCGCCGCTGATGGACCGCTGGGCGGAAGGTATTCTGCAAACGCTGATCGAAATCGCCCCCAAAATCCGAGCGAATCAGCACGATTACGACCAGATGGCCAACTTCATGCTCTGCGCGACGATGGGACTGAACGGCTTCATCGCCATGGGCGTGCCGCAGGACTGGGCGACCCACATGATCGGACACGAACTGACGGCCCTGCACGGCGTTACGCACGGACAGACCCTCGTGGTCGTACTCCCGGCCCTGATGAGCGTAATGCGAGAACAGAAGAAGGGAAAAATCCTGCAATACGGCGAGCGGGTGTTCGGTATCCGTGAAGGCTCGGAGGACGAGCGCATCGACCGGACGATCCGCGCCACCGAAGAGTTCTTCCGCTCGCTGGGACTGGCTACTCGCCTGCACGAATTGCAGATCGGGCAAGATACGATCGACGAGATCGTCCGTCGCTTCAACGAGCGCGGCTCCCGGCTGGGCGAAGCGGGCAACATCACGGGCGACGTGACCCGCCGTATCCTCGAACTCTGCAAATAAGGGTAGGAACCGAAACAGGCGAAGCGGGTTTTCAAACCCGCTTCGCCTGTTTACTTCGTAATCATCCCCAATCCATGCCATCTGCACCGAATTATGCTCACACCTGATTCACGAACAGCACAAAAGTATTTCCGGAAAAATCCGGACTGCAAACACCCGAAAACTGCGAGCAACGACAACTCCGAGCCAAATGTCGAAGAGCAAGGCCTATAAATCGAGTACAGATCCCTTCTATTTTACCGAAGAAATTCCCTTGAACGTATAATAACGGGCCGCCAGGTAGCTGTAAAGAGCTACGGCGAGCGATGTGATACACTTGGAAGGAGTCGGCCACAGACCGCACACCTCGACCAAAAATTTCATACAGGCGTAATTGAGCAAAATAGATCCTACGACTGTCAATAGATAGCGCCCCAACTGTTTGCCCGCCGCAACAGGCAGCGTGCGGAACGCGACATAGCGGTTCAGCCAGAAGCCGGTGAAGAACGTAATGGGAAAAACCAGTACCAAAGAGGCGATATGCGGCGACATAACCACGAATCCCAGGTCGAAATAACGGCCTGCAACCAGAAAATGATAGATCAGGGCATAGCTGACCGCATCCACGGACAGCGTGATCGCACCGCAGGCCCCGTAACGGAAAACCGTTTCGGATATCACACGAGAAAAAGGGCGCCGATAAAACCAGTCGATCGCACGCCGCAGGATCAGTGCAAAAGTCATCGTTTTTTCGTATAGGGCCACACTTCCTTCAGACCGGCCCCCGCATTTCTCATAAAGTCACGGCACTCCGCAGCAGAATCGCTTTCGAAAACGGAAACCATCCACTTCTTCCCGAAAAAGTAAATCCGGAAGTTTGTGTCCGACAGGCGGGCCCGGGCTTCGGCGACGGCTCGCCGGGCATTCTCCTCGGTGCTGTAAACGCCCCAAACCACATACGTTCTGCCGGGAATCATCCTGGCGACCTCGGGAACCGGCGCTTCGTAGTCGGCGTCAAGATCGGCGCGGCCCGCACCCGTCGCGCCCTCGGAAAGGGTTTCGACGCCAGCCGCCTCATCATCCTGCGACGTTTCGACGGGACGGCTCTCAGCAACCGGCTCGGAGTCTATCGCACCGGATTCGGCATCACCTCCGGTGGCTTCGGGAGTTTCGCTCCCGGTTCTTGCCGGGACGGATGAAACGACCTCGGCAACGGGAAGGACCTCCTGCTTTTCAGAATCGCCCACGAACGGCAGCCGCATCCACTCTCCGTACTGCCAGATTCCGTAACCGACAGCCGCCGTACAAAACAAGGCGATCCCCAGATAAAGGGGTAGCCGGGAATATCGGCGTTTCAGCGGCAGCGGATCGTGTCCGAGAGGATTGAGAACGGCATCGAGCTGCGAATCGAGCCGAAAGTAGCGGTGATTGAGCTCCCCGACTCCCGGAATGGAGATTCCGTCCTCCACCCGGGCTTTGTCGAGCCACCGGGAATAGATATCTTCGGCCGCAGCAACATCGCAAGCCCCCGCCCGAGCAATCAGGTCTATCACGGAAACGCCCCGCTGCTCGGAGAGGAGAAAGGCAATGCGCCGGGAAGGACGTTCCAACTGCCGAGCCGATGCACGCCAGGCACTCCGAAATTCGGGAACGAGCGAGCCGACTCCCGGAAACCAAATTTCCCGTCCGTCGGCCAGCGCATTGAAAACAATCTTATTTACCTCGTCCTGCATCATTTCATACGACGATGTTTACGTGGCTTGGAACTGCCGCCCTGCTGCCGGACAGTCTGCTGTCGAACCACCCGCACCGTATCGGGATCTACCGGAGAGCGGTGCATGCCCCGGTAAATCATATAAATCCCCACCAGAATGAACGGAATACTCAACAACTGTCCCATATTCAACAGCATACCCTGCTCGAAAGCCTCCTGATCCAACTTGATGAACTCGATAAAAAAACGAGTCAGGAAAATCCCGATCAGCCCCACGCCGAACATCACGCCCGGACGACGCCGGCCCAGGTCACGTCCGTAATAGAGCCAGCAAAGGATTCCGAAAATCACCAGGTAGCATAACGCTTCGTAAAGCTGGGTCGGGTGTTGCACGGGGATGGAGTCGATGGGAACATTCGGATAAAGCCGAACGAACTTGAACCCCCAGGAAACATCGGTCACCGCCCCCACGATCTCCGAATTGAACAGATTACCCAGACGGACGATGGCGCCGCCGATAGCGACCGGTAGCATAATCCGATCGAGCGACCAGATATAAGGAAGTTTATTCTTGCGCGAAAAAAGCCAAAGACCGATCAGCAGGCCGACGGCAGCGCCGTGACTGGCCATGCCGCCGTTGCGGAAATCCGTAATGATAGCCCAGGGATGGGCAAGAAAATACCCCGGTTCATAAAAAAAACAGTGTCCCAGACGGGCACCGAGGATCGTGGCCAGCGTGCCATAGACGAAAATCGACTCCGAAACCTTCTGGGGCAGCCCTTCGCGTTTACAGACCTGGTCGAAGAAAAGCATGCCGCCGAGAATCGCCAGCACCCACATCAGTCCGTAATAACGGATATCGAACGATCCGATCGAAAAAAAGACGGGATTGAAATCCCAGACAACGGTTATTGGAAGGATCATACGTTATGCAAAATTAGTGAGAATGTCCTGTTTGAGCCTTTTTGAGCGTAAACGAGAAGGTCGTTCCCACTCCCAACTCGCTGCGGACGTTGATTCGCTCGCCGTGAGCTTCGATAATATGCTTGACGATCGCCAGTCCGAGCCCCGTACCGCCCTGCTCGCGTGAACGGCCCTTGTCCGTACGGTAAAACCGCTCGAAAATACGGGGCACGTCCTCCTTGGCGATACCGACGCCGTTGTCCTCGACTTCGACGAGGATCTTATCCAGCATATCTCGGAATTTGATCCGCGTTACACCCCCCTCCTTGCCATAACGGATCGAGTTGATAATCAGATTGACCAACACCTGTCCGACGAAATGCTTGTCGGCACAGACCCAGAAAGGCGAAGGCAGGCTGTCGGCCCCCCTTACCTGAATCTTAATTCCCTTCTTATCGGCTTCGATTTCGGCCTGTTCAGCAATCTCGCGCGTCATGGCAGCGATGTCGAAAGACTCCATTTTCAGGCGCGTCATATTGCTCTCGAGCTTGGAAATGGTATCCAAATCATTGACGATGTCGATCAAACGGTCGATGCTCTTCTCGGCCCGTTCGAGGTATTTACGGTTGATCAGGTCGTCCTCCAGACCACCGTCGAGCAATGTCGAAATATACCCCTGAATATTGAAAATCGGGGTTTTCAACTCATGGGCCACATTACCCAGATACTGCTTGCGGAACGATTCCGTTTCCTTGAGCCGCGCGATCTCCTTGTCGTTGGTATCCGCCCAGGCGGTCAGCTCCTCGGAAATGTTTTCGACGTGCTTGTCCTTGAGCTCATCCAGAATCTCCTGCGTATGCACGTTACGCGAAAGTACGATCGAGTAGATCGGCTTCAGCTTATAAGCCACGTACTTGCGAATAATAAACAACGTCAGTAACGTCATACCGACAAACACGGCGCAAGCCACGCAGAGGGTCTGCCACCACACCGCTTCGAGCAGCCACATGGCCGCCGCGACGACGATCGCAGCCACCGCCGCAACCAGCAGCGAAGCGAACTCCTTGGTTTTGATAGGCATCATTTCAGGTAATTTTTCATGAGCCGGGCAATGTACTTGCCGATAATGTCGAACTCCAGATTGACCAACGTACCGGGTTTGATCCGGTTGAAGTTGGTGTGTTCATAGGTGTAGGGAATGATCGCCACCTGGAACTGTCCCTCCTGCGAATTGCAGACCGTCAGGCTGACACCGTTGACCGTAATCGACCCTTTCTCCACCGTACAATTATCCCCCGCAGGTTCGTATTTGAACGTAAAATACCAGCTGCCTTCGGCATCATCGACGGCCGTACAAACGGCCGTCTGATCCACATGGCCCTGGACGATATGGCCGTCGAGCAGCGCATCGGGCCGCATCGAACGCTCCACATTGACGATATCGCCGACCTGCAACTGGCCCAGATTGCTGCGCAGCAGCGTCTCTTTCATTGCCGTTACGGAGTAGGTATCCTCCGTAATATCCACCACGGTCAGGCATACGCCGTTGTGGGCAATGCTCTGATCGATCTTCAACTCCCCGCAAAAATCCGCACGAAAAGTGAAGGTCTTATTTTGTTGTTCGATACGGATATCGGTGAGCGTCACCGTTCTTTCCACGATTCCTGAAAACATAATTCGATTTTAGATTTTAATTTCCAACTTGCCCACGACCTGATATACCTGCTCGATATCGGAAGCCTTGACGAAAATATCGTCGAAATTTTCCCGGTCCGCAGCAACCAACCGCCATTCGGAATCCCGCTCCGAAGTGCGAACTATTCGCAAAGTTATGATTTTTTGACAGACAATCACGTATTCGAGTCCGGGAATAATCTCCTCGGGCGTCATTTTTTTCAGGAACACGATCGATCCGGACGGAATAGAACACCCCATAGCCTTTCCATTATACAGCATAGCCAGGTCGCAGCCGGTCAGTTGGGGAATCACCATCTCCCGATCGGGGGCCAACTCGTCAAGACGGGTGATATGGGATTCGACATCCACCTGATAAAACGGAATTTGCACCCCGCATAATTTCTCGTCCACAAACATCTGCCCCTCGCCGGTAAGCAACCACGCCAGGCTGACTTCCGGGAATTTGGTCACGATCTTGTAGGCCAGGTTCCGGGAAATACCATTATTTCCCTTTTTTATCTGATAGAGGTTTTCACCCCGCGGCAATCCAATATAGAGTGCAAAGTAGTTGATAGTCATATTCGCCCAGCGAATAACGCTGTCGATTCTTTGCCAATTATCCATTTTTTGTCGCATAATTCAATTTTTTTTATACCTTTGTGCCACCGGTCCCGTAGTTCAATGGATAGAATTTAAGATTCCGGTTCTTACGATATGGGTTCGAATCCCGTCGGGATCACTTCCAAGGCGCCTTCTTCAAGGCGCCTTTTTTATTGCATACCCCCATTACGACATACTAATATAATAATTTTGGACAAATATAATGATAAATTACGGTTATATAATAGGGACAGTCGCGAAATAGGCTTAAAATTATAACAAATTGATTGTCAATGTG
>OGHJ01002017.1_pt1 | contig 18898 bp, 14 predicted proteins | sample 1571351 | NCBI WGS metagenome assembly OGHJ01 (sample SAMEA2582037, study PRJEB24529) | metagenome | biome: Human gut stool | place: China | collected 2011 | reverse complement strand
AAGGTTTATCTTTTCCCTCTCATAGGCTTAGCCTTTTTTATTCCACGGGCATAGCTCGTGGTTGCCTATTTTCAACAACGCAAGTGGGAACGGTTTTCGCCGTTCCCACTTTACTGTCTCGGTATCAAAAATTTCAGTTAGCATCCCCATTGCTGCACGACAATTGTCATATTCCATTCTATCAGCCTCCTCTGAACATTGCCGCTAAAGAGTGGGTTTTCCAAATTACCACAACATACAGTGCTGTGACAGCCAGCAGCATCGGCACCGTCTGCCGCTCATGGCGAGCTTCGGGCGTTAAAGCCCAAAACTCGTGGAGCAGGCATACCATACTTGCGGCATAGATCAGTGTCGCAATGATATCAAACCAAAGCAGGGTCATATCAAACCTCCAAATCGTGAATGTTCAAGTTGAACATTCATAATCACGCGCATTCCAAAAGCATACGGGTCTTGGGAACCAGCAGGGACTTGCGCTGGGGGAGATTCTTTTGCACAGCCACATCCAGGGCCTGAGGGTCACCGTAAAGAATGACCCGTTTCTTGGCGCGGGAAATGGCCGTATACAGCAGGTTACGGCTGAGCATCCCATCCATACCCTTGGCAATGGGGAGCAAAATGGTGTCATACTCGCTGCCCTGTGACTTGTGGACAGTCAGGCAGTAAGCAAGGGACAACTGTGCGAGGCCGCTGGCATCGTCCCATGTGGGGCAGCGGCCGTCCGGCAGTTCCACGCAGTATGTGACCCGCTTTTCTTCAACCTTGAGGATGTGGAGAATCCCCACATCCCCATTGCTGCAGTTGCGCTCACGATCATTCTGGAGGATGATCACCCGGTCGTTGTCACGGAAACTGTCCTTGTCTCTTTTCAGCACTATTTTTCCGCGTTCCAGCGGGTTGACCCGATCCCGGATGGCCATATTCAGTGCATAGGCGGACAGATTTCCCTTGTTGTTGTAAGGAGAAAGCACCTGTACAGACTCCCCTTGTGCGAAGCGTCTGACAGCTTCTTCTGTCACGGCCTCCTTGATTTCCGCTGTCCCCATTTCGTGGAGGCAAAAGCTCTGATCGAACGCCAGATCCGGCTTGGAATGCAGCTTCTTAAAATCCACTACATTGTGTAGCAGCGCTTCGGCCTCATCGTCCTGCCGATGGTTCAATTCCAGCCGGGCGCAGGGAACACCCAGCGCCAGCAGATCGGGCAGAACGTTGCCTGAGCCAACAGACAGCAGTTGGTTGGGATCCCCCAGCAGCACCACCCGGCAGATTTTGGGAACCCGGTGCAGGATTCCGGCCAGCATTTCCAACGTCATCATACTGGCTTCGTCCACGACGACCAACTGGGTGGTATTCCATGTCACAGGAGCCAGAAAGTCCTCGTCCGGGTGCATTCCGAGGGCACTGTGAACTGTGCGGGCCGACAGGCCAGTTCGCTTTTCGAGATTACGGGCCGCCTTACCGGTAGGAGCGCACAGCACCATAGAGTGCCCCGCGCCAACCATGTTGACGATAGCCCGAATCAGGGTGCTCTTGCCGCAGCCGGCGCCGCCCAGGATCAGCGACAGCTTGTTGGTCAGAGCCAGTTCCACCGCCGCCCTCTGCTCCTGGCAGAGGGCGATGCCGTTGACGGACAGGTTTTCAGGGACGGCCATAGCCGGAAGCGTGGGCTGCCGCAAAATGGTGACCAGCTGCTTGGAAGCGTCTTCCTCATAACGCCACGTCCGATTTATATAGAGGTGAGAGCCCTCGGGATGAATGTACCCCAATCGGATCTGCTCGGCCAGATCAGCCTTGAAGGTCGCGTAGGAGAGACCTCTCTGCCGCTCTTTGCAGCGGTGGTAAAGAACATTCTCCGCAACATAGGCGTCGCCATTCAGGCAATGGTCTTCCATCGCACGCAGCACATAGCGGCTGTGAATATCCTTACAATTTGTCATATTGATTATCCTCCTCAAATTACGCGACGTTTTCCTTATGGGTCTCCATGCCCAGCTGGACGGCCAACGCATGGCGAAGCGCCATACGGTCGTAGGCCTTGTAAACGATGCCCATTCTGCGCACGAGACGGGTCTTGTCCACCGCCATCACTTGTTCGCACAAAGCGATGCTGGCGCGGTCCAGTCCCTGTCCCCACAGGTAGACATGGGTGGGCAACTGATGCTTATTCATCTGAGAAGTCAGAGGAATCACAGTGACCACCGGGCTGTGGGTATTGGCCAAATTATTGGAAATAATAACAACCGGCCGACGGCCATGCTGAACATGACTATCTTTCGGGGCGGGAATATCCGCCAGCCAAATATCATACTGCTTCATTTCCAGCACCCCTTTCGTATTCCTTGTTCAGCAGGGAGACTGCGTTCGACAGGGTCTCCATAGAAGTGTGTGTATAGTCATTGGTGGTGGCGATGCTGCTGTGACCTGCCAGACGGGCGATCAATTCCAGCGGCACGCCCTTGGCCTGTAGCCGAGTGACATAGGTGTGGCGGCAGCAGTGGGGGGTGAGTTTTCGTACACCCTCCACCTGTCCGATGGCGGTATAATATCGCCGCCGGAACGCTCCCACACTGTAATAGGGATTGCGGCCGGGAAGGCTCCAGATGTGATCCTTTCCTCCGTACTCCCGGAGATACTTTGCAGCTGCCCGCGCGTCTTCAGGGATCGGGATTGTGCGGAATCCGCTTTTGCTCTTGGGCGGGCCCAGAACGGGGTGGTTATCCACCGTTTTAATGGCATGGTAGACCCGGATCTCAGAGCCATCCTCGGAGATATCCGACGGAGAGAGGGCCAGCAGCTCCTGGACCCGAAGGCCGGAATCCAGCATCACGCGGATGCTGTAACCGGTCAGGTTGTGGGGCAGGTTCTTTTTTAGCAGCTCGACCTCTTCGTCATCAAAGGCGTCTTTCTCATACCGGGGCTCAGACAGGGTTCCATCCTTGTCCCGGATGATCTTGGCCTTTCGGGCAGGATTGCCTGCTACAAGGCCGTTGGCATCGGCAGCATCAAAAATTTGAATCAACATGGTTCTGCACTTCCTTATCTGAGAGAGGCTGTAATTGCTCGCTACTAAAAAATCCATAAAACGGTTGATGTCGATGGGTAAAACATCACAGAGAGTCTGCGTCCCCATTTGCTCTTTGATGATTTTGAGCGTATACTGGTATCCACTGTAAGTGGACGCCTGTACCTGCGACTTATAGTCGCAGTACCAGAGGTCTGCCCAATTGCTCAGGGTCAGCTTTTTGTCTACATGGATGTGGGCATCCTTTTTATTCTGATAGTCCCGGAGTTTTTCCAAGACTTCGCCGCGGGTCTCACCAGAGAAACTGATGATATTTTTCTTTCCTCCGTCTGTGTATCCGTCCATGAGCTGTCCACGCCACATGCCGTTTTTCAGTTTCCAGACGCTGCCCTCTCCGTGGGATCTCTTTCTTGCCATGGCATGTACCTCAGGCGATGAGATCGTTAGGGATGCAGGTATGATGATCGACCCAGGAAAGGAATGCCTCCCGGGGGACCCGGATGCTGCCGCCGAAGCGGCAGACCGGGAAATCCTTGCGGTGGGCCAGCTCATAGGCCTTAGACTGGCTGATGTTCAGATACCGGCCAACATTGGCAACAGTGAGATACTGATTCTTCAAAATATCGTTACTCATAATGACCTCCATAATTTTGTTTTTTTGATGGGAGCGGGATTTTGCTGTTTTTTAGCAGAAGTCCTTCATGGTGCCTCACACCTTTCTTTCGAATGCAGCAAAAAGCGCCATGCAGGTTCGGAACCCGCATAGCGCTTCAAACTGCTCCGGAAAGGTGAGGCCCATATCCCGCCGTTTTAGGTCTTGCGTAACGACTGAAAAATGGGTATAATTACTCCGTAGCGTAGTCTTGTACTACTGTGCTGGTGCCCTTATCACCTGCGCAGGCACATGGGAGCTCCACCTCCCATGTGCTGCTGCTTTTCACTTGTTGATTTGATTATATCACTATATGGTCGTATATGCAAGCGCGTACAAGGAAAAATACGACCATATAAAAATTTGCGCATTGGGTGATTATCATGGAAACTAAAAAACCAGTATCTGATGCACAAAAAAAAGCGCATCGTAAGTATATGGAACGGTTTGTTGAAGTAAAGGTCCGTATGACCCCTGAAAAACGCGCGGAAATACAATCACACGCTTTGGGGCAGGGTGAAAGTACGACCGCTTTTATCAACCGCGCAATTTCTGAGACCATGGATCGGGATCGGTCAAAATAAAACAAATAAACAGGTGCACTGTGCTTCAAACAGTGCGCCTGTTTATTCGTTTTATGTGAATATCACCGCATTCCACTAATTCTTCTGTATATTAAGGGGGCTAAATTCCCATTAGAGCTGTAGGGGCTCAGGTAGAACGACAGCTTTCTCGCAGAAATGATTCCACTTCTTCAATCGGCCAGGGCTGGTCACGGTCTAACCGCTGTGTGCGCAGAATTTCCTCTACCGTGTAGTTGTAAAAGAAGACATTGCGCTCTGCACTACCTGGGCCGGGGTGGTGCCGATTAAGTTCTGCCAGTGTTTCTTCCGCATTTTGACGGCTGCAGTTGATAAAGGCGGTCATGAGACCATTACGAAGTCCTTGGAAATCCCGATCTTGGAAAGCAGGATCATACACGGCTTCCACAAGTTCTCCTAAGTCCGGTAGGTACTTAGGATCGCTGATAGTCGAAATGGCAGCTGTTGGCCCGCGCCCATATTCGGTATCTCCTTCGGGAAGTGCATGGTTTTTCTGAACCGTGCTCACATAGTCCTTGATTGCGATTGAGCTGTTAAACGTAATCAGAACTGCCTGGAGGCCAAGGGACGGTTTCTCCGTATACTGTGGTTCCATCGCTTTTCGTAAGACTTCTCGTGATACATCCTTATAAGTGGTGGCAATGGTGTAAAGCAAGGGAGTATCGGCATATGGAACCACATCAGTTTCAATGTACTCATGTCCCAGCAGTTCGTAGAGGTACCGTAGAGCTGTGTAACGTATGGAGTCATCTCCTGGAGTATTGATACAGAGGTCCTTAGCAGCATCAACGGCGTATTCACATCGAACATCCCGGCAATACCCGATGTGATCCTGGAAGATAAAGCCTATTTGTCCGGAGGTAAGGTTTTCCGCAATGCGCTGATTCAATTCGACAGAGGGAACCTTTCTCCCAAGGTAATCATATTTGATTTTTGAAGTGAAATCGTTGTGGGAAAACCAGGATGATGGAAACTCAGTCATTTGAAGAAGCTCCGGTATCCGCAGCGGGCAGTCCAGATACACAGCAAGAAATACGAGGGCTCTCGTTAAAGAGGAAAAGGTTATGCGGTCATTCTCAAAGTGGAGGGCATTCTCAAAAGCCCCACCGTCAATCATTTTGCAAACGAGGGAGGACAGCGATTCAGCTTGCGCTACTGTGGGATGTAAGTCTTGCTTGTTTTCCAGAACTGCGGCTGCCTCCCTGATAATAAATTCTTCCCAATGTACCTGATCAAAGAAGGATTCGGCTCTTACATCTGCCCTGACATATCGGTCCATGCAGAATTGGAGTGTTAAAAGGGGCGAATACAGGCCGAAATCAATTCTCAGAGCTGTTAACTCTCCTACGGTCATTTGGGGATTCTCCGTATACGTCAGCAGCTCAGCAAGCATGTTACGGGCCTTTTGTTGGTCAAATAGAATCGAAAAATACGTTTCCTGGGATGACCGACGAAGTGCCTCGTAGTCGATTGGCGGAATCCATTCAGGTAGGCAGACACCGTCTTTTTCGCGGATAGCCTGGGCACAACGAGCATATTGCAATTCATTCCTTACATGGCGCTTTACGATTTCTTGGAACAGTTCGTGATTTGGAAACTCATCTGCTATATAAGCCTCTTCCACAAGAGAAAAAAGATTCCGTCCCATAGACAGGAACTCATCAAAGAGACACGGATCTGTAGCGAGTGCCTCTGCTGCAGAGAGAAGAGCGCGCTTTGTCTGCCCAGTGGCCTCAAAAAATGCCATACAGCAGTTGGTTGCGGTGTGTTCACAGTCTTGCAGAGCAGAAAGGCAAAGGTCCATCATGAATCCAAACAAGTCGTGAGCGCCATTTTGATATAACTCAGCGGCTCTGTGCGACAGGCTACTATAGATTTCATCTTTTTCATAGGAAAGTACGTTTTCCTCCGAAAGCATCCACTTCAGCACACGGCAGATGCTTTCAGGCGTCGACATTTGCTTCAGACCTTCAATCAGTTCAAAGGACTCGTTGCCAATGCGATTACTGGAGCCTGACAAATTATCCTTGATATAGGGAACGCCGTCGAGGAAGAATTCCACATATTTGTTGTGGGACTGCGTTGCAAGCAGAAGCTCATACATTCCCAGGCGCACGTAGTCATTGCTACAGTCACTGAAATGGCAAACCATATCCTCTACAATCGGAGGCGTGGCAAGACCCAAGCGGCAGAGAGCAACAAGTGCCTGTCGACAGATGCTTCCGGAAGTGTCGGGGTATGCTTTGCAGCAGTCAACGAGGCAGTCTCGCACAGCGTTTTGCTTACCAAACAATTTCGGAAAATATTCCAGAATCTGAATAGCGGTGTATTGGGATCTGAAATGCAGTGGAGCAGAGATCTGATTAAGCAGGAACATCACTGCGTCAGGAGAGCAGGCAAAGCGAGCCAGTTCTGCCGCGCTGTATAGTTCATTCTGAAGCCAGAGGTGTTTTTCCTCACATTCGTCAAAGATTTTTTTTAAAATCTCAAAACGGAGGGCGACGGGGACTCGATCCGGTTCACTTTTTACCAGAGCGGTTGGAGCATGTCCACGAAGCCAAAGGCCCAATTCATCTCCCTTGGTAAGACTGGTTAGGTACCCCAGCACATTGTACCAACTGGGTTTTATGGCATTGCCGTCACTGAAATAGTGGAGGGCCTGCTCCAATGGTAGACGGGACAGATACCTTGCAGCCAGATATTCGCGAAAGTTGTTGTGGGTAAACTGCCAGGTTGTCCCAACACGAGCCAGTAGCCCACTGAGCTTGACCAGTTCCCGTTGCTCCGGGGTAAATAGTCGCTGGTATTCCTCACCGTCATCAAATGAAAATTTTCGCATCAGCTGCATGGCAAGAGAAACCCGCTCCATCAACTGAAACAGTGCATACCGCTGTTCTTCCAAACTGACCTGAAACTTCGCATCATCCGCCAGAAAACTAAGCGAGATCACTTTTTCCATGATGTCCTTACGGCAAGGCAAAGCGGATTCCTGAAGAAAGATATCAGCGAGGCGACATACATAAAAGGGATTGTCCAGAAGGTCCTCGATTTTTGCCGCGGCGGCTTCGCTATAAAAGCGTTTTGGATTGATTCCCCGGCTGCTGAGGTATGCGGATACATCCCGAGGCAGAAGCTTTTGCAGCGTGTAAACGATAAATCCCGGAAATGTGTGGGATGCATTGCCAGTCTCCGACTTGCAGAAATTGCTCCGTGAGGAGATGAGGACACGCACAGCTGGCTTTTTCAAGAGATAACTGCGCAGCTCTTTTTCAAAAGGAATACGGCAGTCGGGGGTAAGCTCATCATAACCGTCAAACAACAATGCCTGCCGAGAGGGAAGCAGATTTTTGTATTGCCCCGGAAGAAGGCTGCTTATTGGTCCTCCATTATAGTCTCTCAAGGGGATAAGGACAGGGAAATATGGGGTATCGTATAGTTCATGGGCAACGTACTGTAGCTCGGTACTCTTGCCCTGGCCTGCATCGCTGAGAAGCAGAATCTTGGAGTGCTGTTTCCAAGCCTCCATGAGCGGGACTTCTTTAATATCTGAAAAGGCGCGGGTGAAGGCATCCTCCAGAGTGTTTTCGTGGGGGAGCACCCGGCGCATGATATAAGGTTCCGGGACAGTGGGGATAGTCTCCTTTAAAAACTGATCCGGATCAATAAATTGTTCCGGATCCGGGTACAGAATTTCGTGAGAGAATGAACCGTTCCCATCGTCAACGTCAGTCCAGCGATCCACGCAAACAAGCTTCCCATCGAGACACTGCCCGGTAGAAAACTGGTTCGGAATATTGCCAGGCATATCGGTCAAATCCTGAGACAGGGACCCGCAGCCAAATTCAGTGGCATATTCGGTGGAAACACTGGAGTCCGCCCGATGGGTATGACCATGGAACACAAAGCGGACACCGGTGCGCACAAGTTCCCGACTGATTGCAGAGGCGTTTTCTATGCAGTCATGATCCCCACCCTGATCCTGCGTTAAGGCGTGATGACAAAAAAGGAGATTTTCCATATTCGGCCGTATCTCAGAGCGCACTTCCTCCATGTTCAGGCGACCAGACTTTGTATGGTCACGGCTGAGATTAGAGTCTGCGAAAATGAAGTTGACCCCATCATAAACTTTGGAATAGACGCTCTGCTTGTCAAAAGCGCAGGTTTGGGAGTATTTTGCGATAAACTGGTCAAAGAATAAGATATTTCCGACATAAAGGTCATGATTTCCTGGAAGGAATTCGAAGCGTACCGTATAGTCGTGCAGTTCATCGATAACCACATCCAGACAGTGCCCGGCAGCTTCAAAGGCCGCTGGATTGCCCTGATGAATAAGGTCGCCCAAAATGATGAAGAGCACTGGCTCATCTGGAGAGAGTTCCCTTCGGATCTTATTGCACAGTTTTATGAGTCGCCTGTTTGCGGCCTCCGCAATACCGCTGCCCCCAAGATGCAGATCTGAAAGCATATAAAAACGCATGTTTTTGTCCCTCCTGTTCGGAAGATAAATGCACAGTGTACATGTTATATTGTCTGTGACCGAAGGAGATATGATTGTATAGGCGAACTTTTTTTGTCAGTCAAAGCGCTCAATCATCATCTTCCAAATCCGATGCAGAACTGCCTCTTCCTGAGGCCTTTATCTTGCTTAGTGTACTTTTGTATACATAGTGATAGTCCCGCGTGATATTGACGGTCCTGCTGTCCGGCGTTGCCGGCCCTGCCAGAGAGGACAGTTCCCCGAACTGAAGGGTGCTGTTCTGATAGGCAGCATCGATATGGATATCATTTTGCGGTAGCCGGGCCACGGCCTGTAACTTCAGATGAATGGGGCCGTCGGAGACAATGTGTGTTTCCTGACTGCTGCAATTCTGAAAGCTCACGCTGGCACCGCCGCCCGCCTTCAGTTCCGTGACGGCCGGGGACTCCATGGTGTTGACAAGGGGGCGAAGCTCCATTTTTCGCTTGATTTGATACAGCTTGTCTTCGTTGGTGAAATCGTTGCGGCTCTCATAGGGGTCTTCAATGTCATGCCCCATGATATACTGGATCTCCGCCTCGGTCAAACCCATGATATATAAATGTGTGCCAAGGTTGCGCCTGCAAAGATACACGGTGGGGTCCTTTTCGTAGACGCCATCCTCTGCCAGCCGGTTTTCCTCAAGTTCGATATCGATGTACGCCAGCTCGTCTTCCGCGATTTTTACCGCTTTCAGCATCTGCCGTCCTGCGGCAGTGAGCTGCTTGGAATTGCACCGTTCCAGATAATCGAAATCACTGCAGACAACGGGAAGCTGGTCGACCGTCGTATCTTCCGGCAAGACAAGCTGCCCGGCATCCACCTTCTCCTGAAGCAGTCGGCGGCGATCTTCAAGCAGATTTAGCAGCACGCCGGGGATTGGGAGAAGCCTTGCCATGTTTCTCGTCTTTCCACTGGCCTGTAATTGATTGGTGCCACGTTTCGTACTCTTATAGACCCACAGGCAGGAACAATCGGGATGATACTGCATGGGCTTGATGTCGCCGAAGTCCAGACCACAGGCCTCCTCATTGCGAAGGCCCATGCAGAACATCAGGGCAAGTCCTATTTGCTGGCCGGATTGCGCCGCATCCCGCAGGACATATTGTGAGATCAGGAATTCCTCTTTGACCGTAAAGGATTTCCGCAGCCTGACCAGTTCTTTTTCAAGGCTTCTGGCTCGGGTCTCTGATTCTGGGATGGCATAACTGGAGCCAAACAGAACATCCTCACAGACTCCCTGTTTTGATGCCTCTTCTGTGACACCTTTCAGCAGACGCTTAAAGTCTTGGATACGGGGAGCGGAGTACGCACGTCCGCCGCGGCCTCCAGTGCGAATAATATCCTGGACGATCTCGTCAAAATTCTCCTTTGTCATCTCATCCAAAGGGACATTCGGAATCCGGGGAAAAATCACGTTTTCATAGTTGTTCTTATTGGCTTTGCGTGTGGATTCCGCTTTCCAGTTTCTCGAGATACCGCCTATCCCGCTTTTTGCACCCTCTATGTCATAGATATAAAACCGGTTCAGCACGCCGAAAAACGTGAGTTTTTCATCCGTGGTCTCAGGGTACCCTGTAAAATCAGGCCGAATCTTTTTTGTCTCATCCGTCATGTTCCGCATCCTCTCTGATCAGATTGATGGAACCACTCCAGCCGTGGGGACTGTCAACGGTGATCGTCAGATCTGCGGATAGGCCCTCCGTCTCCGGCACGGCCAGCAGGGTTAACGCCGCCGACGCGCATCCCTCCCCGACAGGCGAGACACGAAGATGATTATTCCGCAGAAAAAGCCGCTTGATTCCCGGCGTTCTTTCACCGGGCTGGTGACACGCGCACCACCAGGACAATTTCGCCAGCATGACCAGCTGAGAGAAGGGATTTGTAAAGTCGCAGTAGTGCTTGGCAAAGGTGTTTTTCATCTGGATGCCAAGCACGTAATCACACTCGGAATTCGTAAAGCCGCAGGTGTTTTTCAGGCGGAACCGGAGGTTTGTGCGGAAAATATCGGACTGATAGCTTGTGAAGTCGCTCTCTTTTGAGCCGTCCTTCTCATCCGGGATCGTCAATGTCACATGCTCAATGCCCATGGACTTCACCAGTTCCTTGCAGTATTTCTGCAGCGTGGATGGCGCGTAGGGCTTCGGTGTTTCCGGAATGATTCCGTCTAAAAGATCCTCGGAGACGATGAAATAATCCGTCTCCTTCACTTTTGTTCCCAGGTTCTCCTCCAGCGACTGTATATGCCGGCAAAGCCTCTCCGCCAGAATAGGCGCCACAGGAATACGCCGGTATTCTTCCGGGCGCTTTAGGGGACTCGGCGCAGCCCCGGCTATGGCGACCTTCTGATAAACGAGGAACTGATAGCCCTCCGTATGGGGGATTACTATGAAATCCCGATAGCGCAGGGCGCAGACTTGTGTGGGTGGCATGCCGGTGTACAGGCGGATCATTGCCCCAAGAGCGAGGGGCGAGTCATCCTCCTGGATAGCCGCCAAAAGCTGAAGTTCCTCATCCTGTGTAAACGTCTTCTTTGTCAGTGCGTCCCGGAGCTCTTGGAACTCGGAATGGCGGCTACGGACACGGGAGATCAGGTCCTCCAGCGGATTGACCTTGTAGTATTCTTCCTCAACGGCTTTATCCAACAGGTCGCACAGAAAATCCCAGATATAAAGAAGGACCTCATCCCGGAGCTCATCACTGCTCACGACCGAGTTTTCCATGAACAGGTCCACCGCCGCTGTATAGTCCTCTTTCAAAGAGCTGCCGACCTTGAGTTTTTCAACCGCCGGGCCTCGAATGAACCGATTTATTTCTTTGCCCCTCACATCTTTTGGGGAAATGCCAGTCGGGCTGCACATATACCAGAAGGTTCTGAGGCTGATCGGTGCATTTTGCTTGTACTGCTCACGAATCATAGTTACGGCAACCTGGTAAACAGCTGGCGCAAAAATGGCTGTATACCCAATCCATGAGGGGATGTCGCCTTCAGGATAATTTGTTTTCCAAATATGGGCGCCCGGAATCTCTCTGCCCCGTTTCAGCAAATTGCGTTTTTGATTCTGCGTTGGATACTGACATAAGTATGCTTTTACTTTCGGAGTCAGATGCGCGTCATCTTTCGGCGGATTCAATGTATACCAGACCGTTAATTCAGGTGAAAACTGATAGCTGTTTGGCAGCTTTCGCTGCCGCTCCGGACGGGCGGCGATGATTCCCACATTTCGGTAAACGGTGCGAATCGTATCCTCCCCGGATAACGTCTGATACGTCGTTTTGATGTCTTTTCCAATGGGGTACAAGACCATCTTCAAAGCGGGATCTTTTTGGCAGAGATACCCCGTCAGAGCTATGGGACCATCGGCTTTATCGGGAACGAGCCGCAGGAAGACTTTCTTTTTCGGTTCTGATGTAAACACCTCAGTGGGCAGGATGTCCATGGCATCGATTTTCTCTCCGGCCTTGGATTTCTTCCATACATAAATACCGTTGATGATCTGTTTTGCCTTTTCATCGGGCAGCAGCCAAAAAAGCGCCTTACCGTAGAATAAGTCGATCAGCATATCTGCAAATTCCATGTGCCGTTGATTATCAATGTAATTTCTGTAAAAAAGCAAACAGGCGTCGTATTCTCCCGGCATATGGAAATCAGTTATGGAAACAAAATGGCACTGCGGATATTTTTTGGAAAACTCACTTCTCAAAATGGCCGCGCTGCTATCCCACTCCGTCATAAAAAATGTCTCCACGTCTGCCAACGCTTTGTCTTTGCACCACTTTCGGATAAATGGGATGGCGGGATTCGCAATCAGCACTTTCTTTGCGCCGACCGCTGTTAAATAGTTTGTAAACTGGGAATATACATAGCTACACTCCGTCGCTGCATCCGGGATGTCATTTCTCCGCTTCCGATGCCGCGACGTCAAAGAATTCAGTGACAGGACATCTGTCATAGAAGTCTTGGTCATTTGGGCCTCTGTCAGAAGGGTTTCCAAAAACTCGGAGGGTTTCACTGTGCGAAGCAGCTCAGCCGCCTCGTTGAAACGCTTTTCCAGTCCGGTCATGTTGTCAAACATGTAGGAATACGAGTCCGGTTTTTTCCGTATGTGTTGAAAAATATTGAAACCCTTCACATGTGGATGGGCTTCATAAATTGCTCGAAACAAATCGATTTGCAGATAACGGGGGATGGAAGCGTCAGTGAATATCCGGCTCGCTTGTGCCGCATTAGACAGTGAGCGTATGGGAGGAACGTCCGATAGGGAAAAACAGTTTACGGCCTTATATAGATACGCAAAATCTTCCCAGGGCACCGCCGCCAGTTCCAACCGCAGGGCAAGATCCTCATAAACGGCATAAGCCTGCTCCATGGATTCAGATTTTGACCGCCATGTGAAAATCAAATGAAGGCACTGTGTAAGGGGGGTGAAGTCCCCCTTCGTTTCACTCATCTTCAAAGACAGTATGCGGACGCATGCATTGGGATCCGTCACGAAATTTGGGCAGACATTCCGAATGAATGTTTCAGCCGGCATTTTGACCGCGGCATCGTAGGCATCCGCAAAGCTCTTCCAGTAGTCCGGCGATCCCAAATTCCTGTCGAACGCCTTCGTAGCCTCCGGGAATACACCTACCAGAAGCCTGTGGACATCTTCGTTTTTATAGGCGGCAAAGGGCAGTCTCCATTTTCGGAGACGAACGATGTGCTCCAGAAGCCGCAGGCAGCCATATCCACAGACCACCTCCGTATCATTACTGGGGTCGATCCCGATCCGTGACAAACGGAAGCGAAGATCCTCTGGATGCTTAACAGGGAGAAACATATGCGCCCTCCTTTGAAAATCTCTTATACTGTTTTATATCACCATTATAGATCATTATATAAGAGATATTCAAGCTAAATAATATAAAAAATAGCGGTTTTATATTCCACTTTTATTCCACCAATCTGCTTTTTCGAAGCACTAAAATGCAGAAAAAAGTATCGGTTTTTAACCATTTTGGTTAAAAACCGATACTTTTTATGGTCCGAGTGGCGAGACTTGAACTCACGACCCCTTGACCCCCAGTCAAGTGCGCTACCAACTGCGCTACACCCGGATACGAGGTTGACTTCTTGAAGTCAGCTTATGTATAATAACATAGCTTTCCGCAAAAAGCAACCCTTTTTTCAAAAATCTTGAAAAATATTTTTGCAGGCCGTCAGACCTCTTCCGAGACCCCACCGATCCACTGAAAACGGGGGCCATGATAGCCGTCCCGGTCTACCGGCTCGCTCCACATGGCGGCAGGACGCACCCACACGCCCCGCTCTCCATACAAAGCCCGGTAGACCACCATCGGCTCCAGAGTCTCCGAGTGGCGGGCCACATACAGCAGCTCATATTCGTTGCCCTTAAAATGCCGGTAGCGGCCCGGGCGAAGTGCAAAAAGCTCCTCCATGCTTCCTCCCGTTTCAGCGCAGCGCATCCAGACAGGACAGTTCCAGTCCTGCACCGCCACGGGTCCGGATCAGCTCCAGCACCTCCGGCAGTGTGGGCAGGGACGGCATTGCTCCCAACCGCGAGACCGTGATGGCCGCAGTGTGGCTGGCAAAGGTCAGCGCCGCATCCTCGGGCAGGCCCACAGCCAGCGCGGTGGACAGCGCGCCCACAAAGGAATCGCCGGCAGCCGTGGGATCTGCCACATGTTCCATATGGACACAGGGAACATACCGGGGGCCGCCGGTCTCCGCCACAGCGGAGCCGTAGCTGCCCAGCGTGATGATCACATGCTCCACGCCCTTACCTTGCAGCGTATCGGCAATGTTTCTCAGATCTTCATCCCAAGGGCCGGACTTATCAAAGCGCAGGGGCAGATGGGTCTCCTGAGATGCCTCCTGCTCGTTGGGGATCAGGTAGGAGACCAGGCTCAGCAGCTCATCGTCCAGTTCCGTGGCGGGGGCCGGGTTCAGGATCACCGGTACACCGGTCTCTCTGGCCCAGTGGGCCACGGCCCGGTTCACCTCGATGGGGACCTCCAATTGCAGCAGGACCATATCAAACCCGGAAACTGCCTGTTGGATCCAGGCCACTTCTTCCACCGTCAATGTCCGGTTAGCGCCGGGGATCACTACGATGCGGTTCTGGGCGCTGTGTTCCGTGACTTCCAACACCACGTGTCCCACGCCGGAGTGAATTCCCTTTCGGACCACCACATGACTGACATCCATTCCAGCTTCCCGCAGAGGCTCCAGAAGCTGCTGTCCAAACAGATCGTCACCCACGCAGCCTACCATGGTCACTTCCGCGCCCAGACGGGCGCATTGAAGGGCCTGATTAGCGCCTTTTCCGCCGGGTGCCATGTGGAAGGACTTGCCGTAAACCGTCTGTCCAGCACCGGGAATCTGCTCTGTTGTTGCGATCACATCCATAACAAAGCTGCCAACAACTAAAATACGAGGTTTTCTATGTAACATGCTATGCTCCTGATCCGCAGAAACGACCATGCCGTTCCTGATGTATTTAATCGTTTATATTATACAACTTTGCAGGTCCAGATACAAGAGATTTAGGATAAGTTTCAGCAAATCGTTTACTCAACTTTTTAGGATGGGTCGGCAAAAAAAGAGACAGCTTCAAAAGCTGTCTCTTTTAATATCTTAGCCCCGCTGGTTGCCGTTGGTGGTGTCCTTCAGCAGAACGTCATGGGCGCCGCCCTCGACAATGGAGATTGCGGAGACCAGCGTCAGCTTGGCCTTCTCACGCAACTCCGGGATCGTCAGCGCACCGCAGTTGCACATGGTGGAACGGACCTTAGCCAGCGTGGTGGCCATGCCGTCTGCCAGAGCGCCAGCATAGGGCACATAGGAGTCCACGCCCTCCTCAAAGCTCAGCTTTGCGGCGCCGCCCAGATCGTAGCGCTGCCAGTTCCGGGCGCGGGCGCTACCCTCACCCCAATATTCCTTCATATAGCTGCCGCCCACAAGGATCTTGCTGGTGGGAGACTCGTCAAACCGGGAGAAATACCGGCCCAGCATGCAGAAGTCAGCGCCCATGGCCAGCGCCAGCGTGATGTGATAGTCCTGCACGATGCCGCCGTCGGCGCAGATGGGCACATAGATGCCGGTCTCCTCAAAATACTTATCCCGCTCGGCGGCCACGTCGATAACTGCGGTGGCCTGACCGCGGCCGATGCCTTTGGTCTCACGGGTGATGCAGATGGAACCGCCGCCGATGCCGATCTTTACGAAGTCGGCTCCGGCATCTGCCAGGAAGCGGAAGCCTTCGCCGTCCACCACGTTGCCGGCGCCAACCTTCACGGTATCGCCGTACTTGGCGCGGATCCACTCCAGGCAGTGCTTCTGCCAATAGGAATAGCCCTCGGAGGAGTCCATCACCAGCACGTCCACACCGGCCTCCACCAGTGCGGGGACACGCTCCTCGTAGTCACGGGTGTTGATGCCCGCACCCACCACATAGCGCTTCTGGCCGTCCAGCAGTTCCAGAGGGTTGCCCTTGTGGGAATCATAGTCCTTGCGGAACACGAAGCTCACCAGATGGCCGTCCTCGGAAATAATGGGCAGGGCATTGAGCTTGTGATCCCAAATGATGTCATTGGCCGTTTTCAGGCTGGTGCCCTCCGGTGCGGAGATGATCTTCTCCACCGGCGTCATGAAATCCGCCACCTTGGCATCGGGGTCCATACGGCTGACCCGGTAATCCCGGCTGGTGACCAGGCCCAGCAGCTTGCCGGTGCCGGTGCCGTCATCCGTGACAGCCATGGTGGAGTGGCCGGTGCGCTGCTTCAGAGCCAGCACATCCGCCAGAGTATCCGTCACCCGGAGGTTGGAGTCGCTGATGACGAAGCCCGCTTTGTAGTTCTTCACCCGGCGGACCATGGCCGCCTGAGACTCAATGGACTGGGAGACATAGATAAAGGCGATGCCGCCCTCCTTGGCCAGCGCGATGCCCATCTGCTCGCCGGACACAGCCTGCATGACAGCGGAGACCATGGGGACGTTCATGGTCAAGGGGCATTCCTCCCCCTTCTTGAAGCGGACCACCGGCGTCTTCAAAGACACGTTGGCGGGGATGCAGTGCTCAGAGGAATAACCGGGCACCAGCAGATATTCGCTGAAGGTATGGGAAGGCTCCTGGAAAAAATAGGCCATAGTAAGATACCCCTTTCTCATCGTTCGTTTATCGTTTTACTTATTATAAATATTATTTTTAATAATATCGCAAATGTGCGGTACGGTCAAGCGGCGATGACCTGATTTTCAAAATGGACCGCCACGCTCACGTTGGGCTGACAGGCCGCAGGTCACAGCTTTTTCCGCAGGACCGTATGGTGGAAGATGCCGTCGGCAAAATACTCGTTGGAGGCAAACACCGGCGCGCCCTCAATATCATAGTCCACCTCGTCCATGTTCAGCAGCGGCGTTCCCTGTGGCACCTGAAAAACATCAGCCAGAGCAGCGTCCGCAGCCACAGGCCGCAGGTCCGTCAGGTCCAGATAGGACGAAATTCCGCAGACATTCTGGAGGAAATCGAAAATGGGCTGACGCAGTTCCTCCGCTGTATAGGGCCGCTGGAGCTTTGCCTTTTCCACCACATCCTCGCAGTAGATGGCGGGGCGGCCGTCGGCGGTGCAGAGCCGGGAGATCCGAAGGATCGGCGTTCCGGTGGGGATGCCCAGCTGGGCGGCCACCTTATTGTCCGCCTTGTCATCGGCAGCCCGGACAAAGGCCACGCCGGGAGTGTGTCCACTCTGGCGGATCATATCCAGAAACTCTACTTCAATGTCCATTCTGGCCGGTGCACCCAGCACATGACGGTTGATAATGGTGCCAACTCCATGACGCCGGGTAATGAAGCCCTCCCGGTCCAGAGAAGCCAGAATATCCCGCAGTTGTGTGCGGCTGATGCCCAGCATTTCCGACAATACGCTTTCCCGGGGAAGCCGGTCACAATGGGCGTACTCTCCCACCTGCATAGCGGTGAGCAGCTGCGCCCGGATACTCTTGGACTGTCTTGGGTTCTGACTCATGTCGGTCCTCCCTTCCGTTTCGCCGTCCGGTTCGATTACGGAGCGGCCAAAATAGGTATTACCATTTTTAGACATTGTACCGAATGGACCGCCATTTGACAATGCGCATATTCAACAGATTTCAATAGTGTTTTCGGGGCAGTCTTGGCCGCCCTGTCATGAAAGGTCGATCTTTCTTTGTCGAATTTTTTGTGTACTTTTACTATGTACATTTGTCCGTGTATCACGTATGATAAAAACACTTTTACCACGGAGGCGCTGCCTATGAAAAATATTGTATTGATCGGTATGCCCGGCACAGGGAAAAGCACCGTCGGAAAGGCGCTGGCGGAGAGGTTTGGTTACGATTTTGTGGACGCGGACGATCTCATCGTCCAGACCACCGGCAAAACGCTGCCGGAGATCCTGCGGCAGGACGGGCTGGAGGCCTTTTACGAAATTGAAAATAAAGTAGGTACGGATCTAAATCGGACCCACACCGTCATTGCCACCGGCGGCAGTATGGTGCTCTACCCGGAGGCTATGGCTCATTTGAAGGAAGGCAGCACGGTGATCTGGCTCCAGACGCCCTTTTCTCAGCTGGAAAAGCGGATGCCGGCGGATCTGTATGACCGGGGCATCGCCGTGCCGGCAGGAACGCCGCTGCGGGAGATCTATGAGGAGCGCTGCGTTCTCTACGCCCGGTATGCCGACCTCATCGTGGTCAGCCAAGACGGTGAGTCCGACACCGCCCGATTGGTAGAGGACGTGATGCGGACGGTGGGTCTGGAAACCTGATCGAACCTGACCGGACAAGAGGGCCGCTGGCAAGCCCGTGGCCTCAGCGTGTCGAAAAGTCTTTTCTCCCCGCTGAGCCAGTTTTCAGAGCTTTATAAAAGTTCTGAAAACTAATGATTTCATTGGCGAAGAAATACGTTGCCGACCTAACCGTTTTCCGGGCGCAAGACGCCCGGAAAACGGGAGCCTTCCTCGAAACAGGCTCGCTTCATCCGCCACTGGCGGCGCTTCACCTGTTTCCCCTTCTTGGGTTATCTCCGCGCTAAGAGCCGCCTTGCGGCGGTTGCGCTCCGAAACGC